>Ga0307963_1001185_pt1 | contig 19601 bp, 17 predicted proteins | sample OrgLakmetagen594_FD_201829 | JGI IMG/M metagenome (GOLD analysis project Ga0307963, IMG submission 201829) | Saline water microbial communities from Organic Lake, Antarctica - #594 | ecosystem: Environmental > Aquatic > Non-marine Saline and Alkaline > Saline | place: Antarctica: Organic Lake... | reverse complement strand
TCTGATAATTTGGGGGGGGTCTCCAGAATTTTACTGGGCCACTTTCACGAAATATTTAATGTATTTTTGAAATCCTCAGCTCAAGCCCAGTCGATTGGCACCCTTGTTGTGTGATTAGATTAAAGGGTGGGGTCTGGGTGCCTGGTCATAGAAATGCATGGAATGTCCCCAAGTGGGCCGCGGGAGTGTGTTCAGGCAAATTACCAGCAATTGACTCCAAACTCGCAGTTTACGCATTCCATTATGCATAAGTTGCATGAATGAAGTAAAAAAGTGCTTTGGCAAAGTTTTTGGCTGGATTTGTGCACTAAACAGGTGGTCAGTGCAAGAGCGTGCGCAAACCAGTTTTTGCCCTGTAGCTCGTCAGTCCATGAAAAGAGTGTAGGTTTCTAGCGGCTCTAATTCTGAGCAGATTGACACTTTTTCATTAGTGTGGGGGGTTTGGGGGGGGGTATTTTGGGTCGGAGGCCCAAAATTTACACGTGACTGTCATGATTTTTTTACGCCTCCTGCCCTACCACTAAGTAATTGCGGGGGTTTCAGAGAGATTCAAAAAGGTGAGTAGAAGTAGTATGGATTATTAATGATGACATTTCGCTACTCCCACCCTCTTTATTGGATGCAAAGTAATGCTGCCTTGACATGCACACACACAAACTCACACACACACACACGCACGCACGTATGCACGCATGCACGCACACACGCACGCACGCACGCACGCACGCACGCACGCACGCACACACTCATGCACACATGCAGACACAGGTCTCCTAAATCCTTGGATCTAAGCCCTATCCTGCTCCAATATCATGCATGAAGCTTGACCAATGCTGCGTAATATTCCTCACCTACTGCACACAACTCCGAGATGGTTGACCACTTCACGGGTACGTCATTTGGCTTGCCCTCCAACATTTCCTTGGAGGCGGTTGCTGTCACCATTCCCCTGTAAAGCCTGCAGCTTCGCGGCGTACAGCCCTGTCCAAAAGGTGGATGAGTGCATGTGCGTAATATGCTCATGCGTGAGGGGGGAAAGAGCGCAGGAGTTGCCAGTTGTTGAGCTGGGTCAAATCGTCTAAGCACGCAGCATGTTTGACCGTGACCCCTGGTACCTTTGTGTTACACGCATTTACTGTATCACTGAGACTGCGTGCTGACAGAGCAAGCTTCTCATTCACTGCTTTGTAAAGCAGTGCCTTGAATTTTGTGAACTTCTCAATGTCCTTAACATCAGTGGGAGCAAGTGGGGACCACTCCATTGACTATTCGGATTTTATTCAGATTTTTAAAACCTGCAAGCAAAAAACGTGCCCCGAGAGGATCCCATCGAAATCCGATCGAAATTTATATTTGATACAGTGAAATACCGGTAATATAGGACGTGGACAAAAGAGGGAGAAATGAGAGAGGGGAAAAAGGGGCTAACTCTAAGAACCACACTCCAATACACAAAAACTTGGCGTAAGAAAGCTGCTATTTATGAAACACACACTTCTATTAAACACAAAAATGTCACGGCAATTCTTGTTATTAACCTTGCCTAAGTACAGAGCGTAGCCGACTCGTCATATTATTAAAACTCCAACATTATCAGCCAAGGGCGTGCTGCGAAACGAATCCAGAGAAGGAAGTACACGCAAAATCTGCTGCGAAACGAATCCAGAGAAGGAAGTACACGCAAAATCTCATAAATTTTGCTCATTCTGGTCCTCCTGCTTCTGCTGCTGCTGCTCCTTGCTTGGCAAGGGTGCACGCACGCCCTGTACGTGCAAAAAGTGAAAACTTAAATTGTAATGTCGCATCTGGATGACTCCGCTGTCAGATTCTCAATAGCTTCTTTTCCAAAACGGAAAAAAAACACTGGTTGTCATTGCAATCTGCAACATTGCTAACTTTGTGAACAGCAGAGCTAATCTGTCACGTATGTTTTGGCTGTTTATTTCTCTCATTACCATCCTCTTATTGCCATGTTTTAATCCTCATATATTGCCAGGGAAGACCCACCTTGATGGCTGACAGAAATTGGGTACGGAAGCTGCTGCTGAAGGGGAAGAGGAAGGGCCACGCGAGAACGAGCAAGGGCCGGTACTTGGGTGAATATCTGAATGCGTTGAGTGGTGCCGCAGACGTGAGAGGGATAGGCACGGGCTTGAGAGGTGTATGTGGCGTCACAGAAGTGGTCAGGTTAGGGTTGCAGTTAAGAGGCCATTTGTGCGCATGTACTGCATGCAGAGCGTTGACATTCTGTGTTGTTTGAGCATGAGGCCACTTTTGGCCACATGCGAGACATTTGTAGGAAAGCGTGTCTTTTTCAACAACGCGCGTCCCAAATATAGCGCATGCGCTGCCTTATGATTGTGGTGCCCCTAAGCTTTGAGATTTCAATCTGGTCATCTGCACCCTTGTCATAGTGCAGGAGGCGTGGGCAGAATGCCCGTCGGTCAGGCCATTTTGGTCCCAGGAAAAGCGACGTAGAAACAGAAAGAGATATTTACAACCGCCATGTGGAGCAGGATACTTACGAAAATAAGGCAAGGACTCCTAGCATGCGACCTGACCACAACCCCTTACATTGTTAAATTGTAGCCTTTGGCAAAAGCAGCAGCAAGGGTTGCAAACGCCCCTGCAAGCATGGCTGCGATGAATACAAGGGGAGATATGCCCGTGGCCTGCAAGGGCTGTTGGTGTGAGCCTGCCGAGTAGTACCTGCAGTGTTGCATGGTAGATGGTATACAATTTGATGTCCATTCTTTGTATACTGGGGCGCATGTACCGCACGTACCATGCAGCATGAATAAATGAATTAAAACAAAGAGATGAATGGTACTCATTGTTTGTACGAGGCTGGCCAAAACCGTACACAGACACAATGCTTATATAGCAGGGAACCTCTAGTTATGCGGGCATGTGCTTGAAATATAGTTCCAGCTATAAAATGACATAAGAGGCATGTATGTGCTGCTCATTGCAGCACGGATCATTTGGCACAAATGCGTGCGTTTTGTGGCAGCACAAACAAAAGCATAAGACAGGAAAAATGCAAATATATGGATAGACACGTTGCAGCGCCAAAAATTGCCGCAGGCAGTGTCAAGGCAAATTGTGGTAAAGTGTGAGCTGCCCAAGGACTAGGAAAAAGGGGGAAATGTTGTACAGCGTGAAGAAGGGAAAAGGCTGTGTGTGTTCCAGCACCAAACATTAAGAAATAAATAGTCAGCAACTGATTTATTCTCTGGAAACAGATGTTATGGCCAACATGAAAGGAGCAGCGGAGAGGAGCAGCGAGCAGCAACTGCCGTTTGATTAGCAGGGTGTTCGCCCAGAGCTTTTAAAATCAATTTTTTTAAGAAGTAAGGAGGGGCACAAAATTTGGAATCCAGCACGCCTTGAATGGCAAAAAGACCAAAAATCATACTTGTAATTGTCTTGTTCAGAGCTTAAACTTCTTAAGATCTTCCTGAGAAGGCGCAGTGCCAAATGGCAAAATGGCAAATGGCAAGCAACATTAGGTGTATTTCTGCGCAGGGTTTGAAAGCATCACGCTGTGCGCAATAAATTGTTGCTGATGCCAGCATTGCTGCTGATGCCAAAAATTTATCATGGACATAGGGTGAAGGAGCTTAGGTATGAATTTAGGGATTTTTAGCCATTTTTGAACAATTGAGGCGTTTCATGTTAACCTCCCTGGAAGCCGGACACACTCACCCTGGGCCACTGCTGATGGAGATGCTCTGGTAATAGCTGTAAGAGTTTCCCCCTTGCTCTTCCCCCCTACATTTCAAGAAATGTGTGAGCATGTTCATACCGTCAGTATCAGGGCTGTGCAATGACGGCGTGACGGTACGGTCCGTCAAAATACGGTCTGACGGTGGACGCCGTATATGACGGTGTCAGACAGTCATTTCGAAATTTAGGGACCGTCATGACGGTGCATGATGATACGAGGGACGGTACGGTCAAAACATTGCAAAAAGGCCAAAAGATGGCTTTTTGAACCCAAAATGGCCATTTTGGCTCTTTTCCCCTCATTTCAAAATGTTGCATGTGTGTTATTTACACAAACAAACGATTGGTGTAATAATAAATGGTAAAGGAAAGGAAAAAGAATAGCAAAAGGTTTGTATCTTGACCAGGATTCGAAACCTGGTCTCAACTTTTCACAGCAAAAAAGCACTTGACAGTGGGTTTACACAGTAATTACAGTGGACGGTCCCCTCAACCGTCTGGACGGTAGACACTTTTGACGCTCTGACGGTACGGACCGTCCACCGTACCGTAATTACGGTGCAAAATTGCTCTGACGGTGTCATTGCACAGCCCTGGTCAGTATATACCGTCAATCCTGGTGATTTGCCACCGCGTGAACAATGTGCTTGTAATAACCGGTGCATAGCATGCTAGCATGCTAGTGACACAATAAACAAAGATGCGACAGCGACGGCAAATAGTACCTTTGAATCCGGATGTCGCCATTAACCTTTTCATAGCGTAGAGCCTCTGCAGTTTTAGAGGTGGTGAAGTTGAGGGTAAAATGTCAAATTGTCATGGATCAGTTATGAGTTATGACCATTTGCAGGTCGTGGCGCAATTCTGTTACGTGCGCAGACCAAGGAAACAACAGAGAAGCAGACTAACAGCAAGAGTGATAAAGTAGCATATTACTTTTGCCGCATTACAAAAAAACAAAACCTGCGTAACATGAACTCAGCAGCTGATGCAAAAACATACTTGCTTGTCCTGTTGCTTCTGTTTCACATTGTAGTGTAAATTCACAGATTGAAAGTGCAATTTTTTGTTTTAGCCTAGATCATATTGCAGCCTGCAATGTAGGCTCTCTCACGCATTCCACACCTGAGGCCGCATGTTGGCCGTCCTGCAACACCATTGTACATATTTTTGCCATCATTGTTTGCACCAGTATTGTTTGCACACCACACACACACACACACACACACACACACACAATTGATCAATAGCCCTGAACCATTCCATAGCTTACACACCTGAAGCTGCACGTTGCGCGTCCTGCTCCACTTGCCTCGCCTGCGCCATCATGCTGTCTACATCACGGTTCATCTGGGGCCATAACAGAGGAATATAGATAGGGTTGGCCAGGACCGTATATATATACACCGTGTATGACCGTATATATGGTGATTTCCCTGCCAAAAATACCATATACGCACCGTATATATATGGTTCTGGCCAACCCTAAATATAGAGAACAGAAACATTACGACGCTCTGTACTTATCCGCAACATCATTGCAGAGGTGATAGGAGCAATCGTTGCGGTGCTGTAATGCAACATCTACTTCATTACAGAGTGAGGCAGCAGAATGTTGGACATTGCACGACTCATGTCCTTAGATTAAAATTGCCTCCAATGGCTTGGTGTCCTCGGGAGTCCTCACCCAACCGCCCTCTATTGGCAAGAAAAATGTGCCATTCGTATTGTTCAGTTTCGAAACTCTGCTCGCCGTCACCGGGGGTCGCTCCTAGTGCGGCCTCTTAACAGCTGTTTAGGGGCATAATCAGTCCCTATCATTCCAAGCCATTGCAGCTTTAGCTCACAAATTGTGGCCTTCTGCTTTTACTGGCAAGGTAAACACACTCAGGCACTCAACACCCTCGACCCAGCGTATTTTCTCCTCACCTGTCTCATTTGAGTGTCCATGAAGCCCATTTGCGTGTCCATCATCAAGTCAATGGCCGTAAAGGGGTCACTGCAAAGGGCGTGTACGTGTGCAATTTGTGTGTGTGTGTGTGTGTGCGTGTGTAATTTGCTCACACATGGAGTGCGCGTGCGCAAGTGCGTATGAACGTGTACGTATGTGCATGTGTACGTGTGCATGTGTGCGTGTACCTTTCTTGGGCTGCCCGCGCAGAACATATTCGCCTTGGGCCCTGCAAGTACGGTGCGCAATGAGCGCTAAGTCCTCGCCATTGGCAACAGAATGACAAGCACGTCAGGAACAAGGGGAGGAAAACTCACAACGCGCAACACAGAAGGGCCCAGAAGCAAGTGCAAGGGCCTAGAAGCAACTGCATTTCTTGCAGCAAATGCAGGTGCAGGTGCGTGCATTTTCATTTCCTTTGCTAAATAATGATTTTATTTGAAACCCTAATTAGGCAAACAAAATGCAGCTCTCAATTTATTTATATTCCGTAAATATCATGAATTTTCATGCTCGATTAAGCAGGACGTTGGTTTCCTTGTCTCGACACAGAGAGTTTTTCTGTCCCTCTCCATTTAGCAACAGCTACATTGCCACACCACACTCAAACAGTGGAGAGGAATGGGCGTGTTTCCCTCGTCAATCTCGTGCCGTCGATTCTAGCATCATCAGTAATTCCCTGCCGCCCTGTCTCCCCTCTACCTTCAGCTACTCATCAGATGCATCCTTGCAACATGAAGATTCGGTGTTGCATCGTGAACCTGAGGCCCTGGGGGAGCCAGAGGTAGGTTTAGGAAATGATTTCGTCCTGCTGCAGCGCTGGATCTAGCTTTTGATAGCAACTGCGTGTATCATTGTGAGACTTCCTGAGGTGTAAAATACAACAAACTATATTGTGTGCACACGTGGGGGTAAGAAATGCGCGGCAAAACAAACAAGGATTTACCGCCGCTATTTGATAAATGGCGGGAGACAAATTATCCTCACACCAATTTAAACATCAGCACCCAACTTATAACTCCATGAACGCGTGTATTCAGATTTGCAGTCCAGGAGGTTCAGAGATTTTCTCTTTCCCCCTCGCCCAGGTACGAGCGTCTGAATACACCCATGCTTGCTCTTCTTAGTGTTGGCCCCTTCACTCATACTTATAGATCTCTATCATTGAAGCATTTTAAATCGTTATGCTCAAATAGCGCTAGATCACCTGAATTGTGGTACTTTCCTGGAGAGAAAGGAAAGGAATGCATGTCCGCGCTGCTCTTTTTTTACAGACAGGCGAAGGGATTGCAGAGTGTGAGCTCATGGAATGGACTTGTAAGGTACGCTTTCATTTTCTTTCTATCTCACCAGATGCGGCTCGCTTGGATGTTTAGATGCAGCTCGAAAGGCCTCCCTCGTGCATCTTAAAACAACCAACATACACATGTCATCTTCTAATCGTGTTCACTGCTCACATTGGTCTTGCGGTTGTGCAGGGTTGAAATCAGCTACGAGCACTAACATCATGATAGGCATATCCCGGCGTGCACACATTCTTGCACATGTTCACAGGAGGGAGACGTTGTAGAGGAATTCGACCAGATATGCACGGTGCAGAGGTGTGTAATTTGCTCATGTTCAGAAGCGCACCAAGGAGCCCTATCACAAACAGATGGTTTTAGCGTTGTGCGGTGGAGAATGAGAGAAGTTCAGATCGTGTGTGTGGTGTCACACCTTTTTGTAACCAACCTGATACCTAACTTGCAGTGACAAGGCGTCGATTGACATTACTGTTACTGATTGCTACTGATTGTTACTGATTGTTACTGATTGTTACTAATTGTTACTGATTGTTACTGATTGTTACTGATTGACACCTAACTTGCAGTGACAAGGCGTCGATTGACATTACTGTTACTGATTCTTATTGATTGTGACTGATTGACACCTAACTCGCAGTGACAAGGCGTCGATTGACATTACTGTTACTGATTGTTACTGATTGTTACTGATTGACACCTAACTTGCAGTGACAAGGCGTCGATTGACATCACTGTTACTGATTGCTACTGATTGTTACTGATTGTTACTAATTGTTACTGATTGTTACTGATTGACACCTAACTTGCAGTGACAAGGCGTCGATTGACATTACCAGCCCTTATTGCGGCGTTGTGCGCAAGCTGCATCATGATCCAGGAAGCATCGTCAAGGTGCACTTACTATCTGCACACTCTTCCCTGAACACAAGAAAGTTTGGCCCACAGCTTACTGCCAAGACAGCCTATCTGCATATTCTTCCCTGAACACAAGAAAGTTTGTAACACAGCTTACCGCCAAGATAGCCAAGGGAGGATAGCTTTTATTCTAGAACCTTGCCTGATTGATGCTACCCTAAACTAGCTACTTGCATGACACAGCATCTGAACTGTGATGCAGGTAGGAGAGCCCCTAGCGGATTTCGAGATCCCGTCAGATGCAGGGCGCCAAGAGCGCATGGTGGCACACGATCCGGCAAACCGACCCCAAGAAGTGGCATTGCAAGGTGGGCGAACCACAAAGCATACATGGCAACATTCGTAGAAGCGATCCGTTTCATACGCCTTGCGGTGGAGGAGCTTTACGGAACTCGTTACCAACGTGGCTTCTTTTCCTTCATTAATGTGGGGAGTGGTTTCCGATGCCTGCATGGTTTTCTTGTTCATACACTTACACAATACATGACCTGATTGTTATTACATTACCTGATTGTCCTTTTCATACACCTACTTCATGACCTGATTGTTATCACAAGTTTTGATTAGCAAGCACAGAGGGCGGAACGTGTAATGCTGCTCTGAGCCTATGATAGCATTGCCCACCCCTTTCAAATTGAAAAGAAAACTGCTTAAAGGGATTGCATAAACCTAGTTTTGTTACCATTGTATCGCCATCTATGCGTATGGAAGGATTGCATAATACTTTTAGTTGTGTTACAATTGTATTGCCACCTATGAGCATGGAGGGATCCCATAAACCTGGTTGTGTTACCTTTGTATTGCCATCTATGAGGCTGCAGGTCCTGCCGAGGGTCATGTGGAGGAGAGCAAGGTCCGAAACAAGGCCACACCAGCAGTACGTCAATTAGCACAGGATCTAGGGCTGGACCTCAAGCATGTGCAGTTTGAGGGATCTGGCCCTGAGGGGCGTATCTTGGCTGAGGATGTGACAAGGTGGGCGTGCAAGAAACAGAGATCTAGGGCTAGACCTCAAGCATGGGCATTTTGAGGGATCTGGCCCTGAGGGGCGTATCTTGGCCGAGGTTGTAACAAGGTGGGCGTGCAATAGGGCTGGACCTAAAGCATGGGCATTTTGAGGGATCTGGCCCTGAGGGGCGTATTTTGGCCGAGGATGTGACAAGGTGGCGTGCAATAGGGCTGGACATCGAGCATGTGCATTTTGAGGGATCTGGCCCTGAGGGGCGTATCTTGGCCAAGGATGTGACAAGGTGGGCGTGCAAGGAACAGAGAGCACTGTTGAGGTACATATCGGAGGTCATTCACACCATTGGCAAGCCAACGCGTTTGCTTGCCAATAATGGTGTGTAAGACCTCCGATATGTGCTTCAACAAGCACCACTCGAAGAACGAAGTGAAAAGGCAAAGGAACACATACAGATAGATGGGCATAAGTACGATGTGACGCATATAAATTAGGTGACAAGCTTGCTGTTCTGGTAGCTTTTACTTACTCCACGCACATAGGGATCTTATGCATACAACATGACTCCTGACTAAAATAAATGGCAGCCCTTGAGCCTGCAACTAAAGCACTAATTTTGTTTTGTCAATTGCAGCATGTGCTTAATCTATATGTTTTGCCTGCGTGGGTAGGCCCATACCTTTTTCGCTTAAAAGCAGCTTGAGCTTGAGCACAAGTCATTTTCAGCCCTCTTGCACCAAGCACGCACTTTATGCATGCAAAGTTTCACTTTTCCTTCCATTGTACCTGCAGAGCGGTGGCAGCAGCAGCAGCAGCAGCAGCAGCAGCAGCTCCTACTCCTTTTTTGCCTTCTTGTTCCCCTCTTCCTCCCCCCCGTCCGCCTTTTCCTAGTGACACATTCATTCCAGCAAGAGGCTACCGCCGTGCGATGATCAAGGTCATGACCGCCTCCGCACACGTGCCTGTTTTTCACTTGCACGATCAGGTGTGTGAGTAGTTGCACATCAACTTGATTTGGTTCACGTGATCGTCGAAGCACGTGTGATGACTCGTGTCTCCATTTTTTGCATGAAAAAAAAAAACTACGCAGGCAGTGAAAAACCACTCCCCACATTGATTAAGGAAAAGGAGCCACTTTGGTACCGGGTCACTTCATTTGCCGTTAGAAACATGATGACGGATGTGCAACACTGCCCCCTGATATTTGTAGCCGGATTAATTTCCTCGCTCAAACTTCACCGTGCCAACCCTGTGTTTATCTCTGCATTCTGCTGCCTGCGTAGTTATCCTTTTCTTTTCTTTCTGCATTCAGATTGATATGGGCGCCCTGTTGGCTGTGCGCCAAGCCCTACAAGGCAGCCCAGAAATGCATGGCGCTAAACTGACTCTCCTGCCACTCATGATCAAGGTACTTGTCAAGACAATCCCAACCTTGAGCCGTGCTTGTATCTTTAAATTGGCTTCATTCCCTGACATCTAAACAGAGTAACCTTCTTGGCGCGCTTGTGCGCTCAGCTTACAGTTGTTAGTGGCCCCTCACCACATTCAATCCTAGCACGGTCACCTACAAATACTGCCAGAATTTGCTGCTTTCCCTTTCACATTCCACCACATTGAATCCTAGCACGGTCACCTACAAATACTGCCAGAATTTGCTGCTTTCCCTCTCACATTCCACCCAGGCACTGTCCGTTATGCTGTCCAACCCCGACCATGCCCTCCTCAACTCTAGCCTCATCTTGCCTCTCACGAGTGAAGGCAGTGGCAGTGGTGCTCAAGCGAAATCCCACGAGGAGGGTAGTGACAAACACCTACCGGAGCCAGCCATCATTGTGCACAGCCAGCACAATATTGGTGATTGGAGGCTTGAAATGCACAAGCTTGAATTTAGGATTGTGGCTGCTGGGAAGAACTTGTTCTTCAGCAACGATCTGACTTGATGCACGAGCAGTAGGATTGCTTGTCCTTGTAATAGGATGCACATTACACGCTTCCTTTGTACACGAGTTCAATAGGATTCACTTTACGCGTCTTTTTAACACGAGTTGCGTCATACCCTATCTTTGTGCACGAGTTTAATAGGATGCACTTTACACGCTTCCGTTGTACACGAGTTGCGTCATACCCTTTCACTGCAACCCAACCATTGGGGTTCACCCTTTGTGTGACTTGTTTCCACTCCTGCCTTCTGTCTAAATTTTCTTAGCCCCTTTCTCTTGCTCTTGCCTGTACAATCCCTTGACAATACCGCTTTTGACGGTGTGCAGGTGTCGCTATGACCACCCCACATGGCTTGGTTGTGCGTTCTTGCCTGTGAAATCCCTTGACCTATACCGCTTGTTGATGGTGTGCAGGTGTCGCTATGAACACCCCATATGGCTTGGTTGTGCCAAACGTCAAACAGGTGGGAGTTCACCGTGACATGCTGAGTGTAACGACAAGCTATGTATTACAACAAGCTGAGTGTACCTACCGTGCTGAGTGTACCTAAGCTGAGTTATCTAAGCTGAGTGTACCTAAGCTGAGTTACCTAAGCTGAGTGCACCTAAGCTGAGTGAACCTAAGCTGAGTGTACCTAAGCTGAGTTACCTAAGCTGAGTGCACCTAAGCTGAGTGTACCTAAGCTGAGTGTACCTAAGCTGAGTGTACCTAAGCTGAGTTACCTAAGCTGAGTGCACTCAAGCTGAGTGAACCCAAGCTGAGTTTACCTACGCTGAGTGCACCTAAGCTGAGTTATCTAAGCTGAGTGTTCCTATGCTGAGTTATCTAAAGCTGAGTGTACCTACGCTGAGTGCACCTAAGCTGAGTTATCTAAGCTGAGTGTACCTAAGCTGAGTGAACCCAAGCTGAGTTTACCTTCCATGCTGAGTGTACCTAAGCACAGGGTACCTCCCATGCTGAGTGTACCTAGCTAAAATTCCTACCATGCGTGATTGTAACTGCAAGCTCAGCATTACCACAAGCTGGGTGTAACTACAAGTCTAACTAAAAGCTGACCTCACAATCGCGCTGCATTCACACATCCGCGCACCACTGAATACAGATTCAGAAGAACATGTCCATTGTCGGCCCAAAATTAGTTGCTTGCCGGTTTCACGCCTTGCCTGTAACCCTCTTATCCCCATTTAATTCTTCCATCTTCTTACTTATGGTAGAGGGATTTCCTAAGGTGCTCAGTACCATTGTGGCTTCCTTTTCCTGTCTAATGTGGGGAGTGGCTCTGCCAGCACAGAATTTTATCAAACAACACATGCATTTGCTGAGGTGGTTTGCGTGCCTGTGCAGGTTCAAAGCAAATCTGTGCCGGAAATTGCTCATGAGCTTATCAGCCTGCAGGTGAGTCCACGAGCTTTATTATTTCAGCCTTTTTTACTACGTAGATCTGTGCCAGTCTGTGCATTGAAAAGCAAGGTGTTTCATTAAACTTGCAGTTTTATAAATGGTCTTAACTGCAACCCAAACGTTGCAAAACTGGAGGACGGTAGTGTATTTGAGCACAAAGCACGCAAGCCATGCATGCAGCCATTGCATTTCAGTTTTTTCATTTGTTACCCCCCCTCTTTTTTCTGCATGAACTGATATTTTTTATGAGCAGGCTAGCAGTTGCACGCTTTGGCTGAAGGCCTTTCCTTGTAAACCTTGTAAATCTTGCCCCCCCTCTGTCTGACAACCAGGCAGCTGCAGCACAGGCAAAACTGGGTCCTCGTGATCTGGAGGGTGGCACAATCACAGTGAGCAACATCGGCTCAATTGGTGTGTATCGGAGATTGAATGTACTGATAATGGTCAGGAAAGAATGTATGCAACATGTAACCAAGTGACTTTGTTACCAACTATTGGGCTGTCCCAGACAGTCTCACTGCAAACAGGCATTCTCTATCTATCACTGACTTCATCGTCAACAAAACACGTGGTATGACACGTGTTTCAGCTGCAACTGCTTCTTTCTGACTGTACAATCCAGGCGGGCTGTTTGCAAACCCCCTTGTTGCTCCACCGGAAGTGGCAATTGTGGCGTTAGGCCGGATGCAGAACACGGTGCGATTAACTTCTTCCTAGCTTCCTTTGTGCAGAAGGGGTAATAATCATTTCAGCGCCTTGAACGAAGTTATAGGTGTGCGCTAGGCTGTCGGTTGCTGCTTCAGGCAACTTGAGTGTTTCTGCCCGCCTCTCTACTTTGTCCACTGCTGCTACATTAAGATACAATGTAATCGGCTTGTACAGGCACCCTGGACAAATAGCCCTGGTAGTGTGCCCAGCAGTATCCTCGGAATATCGTGGGGGGCGGATCATCGTGTCGTGGACGGTGCTGGTGAGTAAAACCTGAGCTTGCATATCTGGGTGTCAATAAAAGTTGCGCCTTTGCTTGCCAATGGCGTGTAAGTCATCTGGTATGTGTAGGGTTGGCCAGAACCATATATTTATAGGTATGTACGGTACATACGGTCATATACGGTGCAGATATACGGTTCTGGCCAACCCTAGATATGTGCCTCAACATTCGGTGCCTGTCGTTATTTTTGCCTGTCGTCAGAGCTGTGAACATTTAGTGTCTGTCAGTCAGAGCTGTGAACAGTCTGTGCCTGTCAGTCAGAGCTGTGAACAGTAAGTGCCTGTCAGTCAGAGCTGTGAACAGTCAGTGCCTGTCAGTCAGAGCTGTGAACAGTCAGTGCCTGTCAGTCAGAGCTGTGAACAGTCAGTGCCTGTCAGTCAGAGCTGTGAACAGTCTGTGCCTGTCAGTCAGAGCTGTGAACATTTAGTGTCTGTCAGTCAGAGCTGTGAACAGTCTGTGCCTGTCAGTCAGAGCTGTGAACAGTAAGTGCCTGTCAGTCAGAGCTGTGAACAGTCAGTGCCTGTCAGTCAGAGCTGTGGACAGTCAGTGCCTGTCAGTCAGAGCTGTGAACATTCAGTGCCTGTCAGTCAGAGCTGTGAACAGTCAGTGCCTGTCAGTCAAAGCTGTGAACAGTCAGTGCCTGTCAGTGCTTGTCAGCATTCAGTGCCTGTCGTTTTTTTGCCTGTCGTCAGAGCTGTGAACATTCAGTGTCTGTCAGTCAGAGCTGTGAACAGTCAGTGCCTGTCAGTCAGAGCTGTGAACAGTCAGTGCCTGTCGTCAGAGCTGTGAGGCTTGCAGCAGACTAGCAACCCTTCCTGCCTCCTTCTTTTGAACGGGCCCAAACTTTTGCTGCCTGATCTAATATTACTCAGCACAGATTCAAAATTGCATTCATAAGCAAAGATCTCTCTTACTACGCAGGGCTTGCCCTTGCTAACAATGCGTGGAAGGCGGTGCTTGAGCAACCATCTCGAATGCTTCTGTCTTTGCGCTGATGACATACTCGGATATATGATTTCCCAGCGGCATCAGAAATGGTGGTGATTTTTTGCTAGCTTCAAAATTACGTTTGCCTTCTTGTTCCAACTACTACATCTTCACACACGTTCTCTTTGCAGAAGATTACTCCATCAGTTATCACATATAATTAGATGCAGACATGCCCAGTATCGTTCCCATACAGAGAAAAGGTCAGGGACTTGAGGAAGTGAGTTAAGACAATTTTGGCTGCCAAGGTTACTTGAATGCACCCATTGCTGTAAGCGTTTCACAACCTAATATTCATGCTTGTTTAACAAGGCAGTAGACAATCATACAAATAAAGTATGGAAGAAAAAAAACGCATTTGGTGTCAACGTTATAGGCATGGCTAGGTAGGGATGTTGTTGTGTTCTGCAGCAACAAATGACTGCAAAGCCACAACCCATATGGAGGAGCAGTATTTACTGGGTTGAAGTAACTCGATTCGCATCAGTCCAAAGCTCCATCTTGTTGCATGCTGATCGTGTTGGGATTATTCCTGTCTTTAACCTGCTTGAAATAAAGCGTCAAATCTGGTTTGGTTTGTGTTAGCAAGGTTTCTCCATATCTGTAATCACTAGGTTTTGAGTTATGGTCGCTCTTGCATCTTTGCATGAGCTGTTGTTGCTGGTCAGTGCCTTGTAGACAAAAGCCGTGTTAAGGGTTCTCTGGCAATGCCTGTGTTTCAGCAGAAGAGCACACATACTATTGCTTCTTGTGAAGGCAGACGGTGCGAATTGGTGGGACAATTATATAGTAACCGAACTGAGCGGCATGTTCTTGGTTGTGTATCAAGTGCAGGTGCAGTAGATGATTGCATATCTTTTCCTTTAGGGGCGGAATTGCATTCGTCGTTTAACCTAAGGTCTTCAAAACAAATGCGAAACAGCTGGTGGCGTCTGCTTGCACACCTAGAGGGCCACCTCCCTTGTACCAACCACTTTTGGCGCACAGCTGCCATCATGAGAAAAAAACATTTGTTATTGCGATCCCCCCTCTGCAGCAGTTGCAGCCACTCCTCTATTTTTCTTCTTCGCCAGCTGCCGCTCTAATTGTCTTCTCTCTGTACGCCCTAGACCCTCAGTGACTTGGGACGTGCTCTTGGTTGCTACCCCCACTGCATGCGGGTCTGATCCCTCCAGTGCGATGTCAACCTAAGAAGCGCAGCAAGCAAAGTTGAAAGAAAGGACATGCACTGAAAATGGCCAGTATACAGAGCAGACATGAATGCACAGTTTCCACACAAAGCCAAAAAAATCCAGCAGCGCGACATCTGGAATCAATATTTTCCACAAGGATGTGATACCGCTCAAGGAAATCTCTGGTAGAAGCGAGCATCCCACTTTCTTGTAACGCACAATCTTGCATAAAAGTCAGGGCTTGGGTAATTACTGCATTCCACGTCGTGTCTGTTTGATTACCTGGAGGACATCCAAGCCTTTCACGTTGAGTAGATCCTCAAATGCCGTCAACGCTGCAGGTTCAAGTGGCAGGGAGCAGGCTTTCACCCGAAATTTGAGCTTCTGATAACAAAGAGTACAGGTGCAAGCATACCTAGCAACAAACTTGCGACCCTCCAGTCCTTTACACTCCACACAGTCCTTACCTCGCTTACAATATATCAAACTTTGCACTAAGAACTGAGCAGAGGCACACGTTCTCAATGTTTTGGTTGATATAAGGGAACACCAAGACACGGTTGGGAGGGCTGCGGTGCACCCTCTCAATGTTTTGGTTGATATAAGGGAACACCAAGACACGGTTGGGAGGGCTGCGGTGCACCAAAACAAAATGCAGGCCAAGACACAGTTGGGAGGGCTGCGGTGCATATCGAAACAAAATGCAGGCCAAGACATAGTTGGGAGGGCTGCGGTGCATATCGAAACAAATTGCAGGCCAAGACACAGTTGGGAGGGCTGCGGTGCATATCAAAACAATATGCAGGCCAAGACACAGTTGGGAGGGCTGCGGTGCATATCAAAACAATATGCAGGCCAAGACACAGTTGGGAGGGCTGCGGTGCATATCGAAACCAAATGCAGGCCAAGACATAGTTGGGAGGGCTGCGGTGCATATCGAAACAAAATGCAGGCCAAGACACAGTTGGGAGGGCTGCGGTTCATATTAAAACGAAATGCAGGCCAAGACACAGTTGGGAGGGCTGCGGTGCATATCAAAACAAAATGCAGGCCAAGACACAGTTAAGAGGGCTGCGGTGCGTATTGAAACAAAATGCAGGCCAAGACACAATTAAGAGGGCTGCGGTGCATATCGAAACAATATGCAGGACAAGACACGAGGAGCAGGCAAAACCTTGGCAGCAGCAAACTAGTTACGTAAAAGAGATTGTGAGGGCTATATCATATCATATACCATAACAAAATGCAGGCCAAGACGTGAAAGGCAGGCAAAGCCTAGGCAGCAGCAAACTAGTTACGTAAAAGAGATTGTGAGGGCTATAATTTATCATATACCATAGCAAAATGCAGGCCGAGACGTGAAAGGCAGGCAAAGCCTAGGCAGCAGCAGACTAGTTACGTAAAAGAAATTGTGAGGGCTATATCATATCATATACCATAACAAAATGCAGGCCAAGACGTGAAAGGCAGGCAAAGCCTAGGCAGACATATTTTTTCTCTAACCTGCAAGAGGTTTTTGCGCATGGACAGTCTTCATGCAGCATGCAATGATGAGGGGCGAGAGCCTTTGATTATCGCTTGTGCCCATGAAACACACATTTCAAAGCTGTTTGCTTCCAAAAGTACAGCATAGATGCGCTGCAGATGAAAAGAGGAAAAGTGAATTGGGGCACCGTAAAGCACAACGTCTAGAAAACGCTGAACATCCTTGTAACTAGGGTTGGCCAGAACCGTATGTATGCGCCGTATATGATTGTATATTTGGTGATTTCTCAGCCATAAATACCATATATACACCGTACATATATGGTTCTGGCCAACCCAACTCGTAATGTACACACCGTCATCCCATGATGCAATAAAATTAGAACGCTAGACACAAACACACATTGTAGTGGCCTTTTCATAGTAGCTCAGCAGTGACAAGGGAGATGTAAGGAAAGGGGTCGCAATAAATAAATAAACCATTTTAAACCCTTTTGCTCAAGTCCGTAGGCTTTTTTAAGTTGCAAACAGACATAAGAAGATAAGCCACTCACATATAGCCTTCCCGCTGTTTGGGCTGTTGGATAACAGAGGCCGCAGCGGAGAAGCTCCATCAGACACTGCATTTACGAAAACAGCACATGATGATAAACATGCATTGACGGCAGTAACATATGACCGATCATTACAGACAACAGAACACAAAAAAGAGACGCCACGGAAATATGCACACATTATTGTGTATTGACGGTAATAACATATTATAATTCCTCTTTATTTCCGAGCTTATGGATTTATTTGTGGCTGGCCGAGACCAGTCAGCAACCAATCATCCAAAAATCTGGATGAATGACATGACCAAATACTATAAATACTATAGACAACAGACAACAAGAAGAGACACAACATGTATGACATGACCGACCACTACAGACAACAGAATGCAAAAAGAGACACCACGGAGGTGAACAGGAAAGAGAGGACGTTACATGGATAGTCTGCTCAGTAGTTGCACACAAAGACACACACTGGTAGATGACGTTACGTGGATAGTCTGCTCGGTAGTTTCACACCAAGAGACACACTGATAGATGATGTTACGTGGATAGTCTGCTCAGTAGTTTCACACAGAGAGACACACTGGTAGATGAAGTTACGTGGATAGTCCGCTCAGTACTTGCACACAAAGACACACACTGGTAGCAACAAAGTAGGATAGCAAGTACAGAAGAAAGCACACCATTACAGAGAAACGCACACCATCACAAAGGAAAGCACGAATTATTAGACGCCACAGAGGTGGACAGGACAGAGGTAACATATTGCATATGCTAATTGTCTGCTCACTGCTTGCATGGAATAAAGCAGTATACACACCAATGAAGCTACTGGAAGGCACTGTTAGCGAGACCATTTAAACAGGGGATGTGCTTGAGGATTTTATTGGACGAGGTAGTAATTAGAGATGGCATCAAGGTTGGGCCTGGGGCACTTTGTTGAATGTGAGTGGATGCAGGTGAATGTGTGGTACTACCAACTACAATTTTGACAACATAGCATCAGCACCTCAGTGGGCAGTTGAGCTTTAAGGCGATCAAAAAAAAGATGAAGCAACATCACAACTTAACAGCAAGACGCAAAACCTGATGTGTAAAGAGTTTGCGCGATCACCATTTATCAGCTCGTCAGCTCTCGTTCCTTGCAAGGAACACCTTACTGAATACTCTCACACTCTCACTGAATACTCTCACTAAATACTCTCACGAATACTCTCACTGAATACTCTCACTGAATACTCTCACTGTATACTCTCACTGAATACTCTCACACTCTCACTGAATACTCGGCAACCTCGCACCATCTATTGTATGACCTTGACTGGAACCAGTCCTCTTTCTTTCATTGTCTTTTCTCTTGGCAATGAGCATTTGTGTGCATTTACAGGCGCCTAAAATGCAAACTTGCAGCAAACTCCGTTCAGTCCTCTAATATGTTATACATATACCAAGCCGCACTTTAACTTGCAACTGCAGCAAACTCCGTTCAGTCCTCTAATATGTTATATATATACCAAGCCGCACGTTGATTTGCAACTGCAGCAAACTCCGTTCAGTCCTCTAATATGTTATATATATACCAATCCGCACTTTAATTTGCAACTGCAGCAAACTCCGTTCAGTCCTCTAATATGTTATATGTATACCAAGCCGCACTTTAACTTGCAACTGCAGCAAACTCCGATCAATCCTCTAATATGTTATATATATACCAAGCCGCACTTTAACTTGCAACTGCAGCAAACTCCGATCAAACCTTTCTCTGTGACTGATGTGACTGAGCTCCGATCAATCCTTCAAAACTCCGATCAATCCCTTAAAACTCCAATCAATCCTTCAATATGTACTGAGCACTGACTAAGCCGCACTGTAACTTGCAACTATGCAGTGAAATGCACACCTGGCTCAAAGAAATGTAAAGAGACCTTTTTACTCAGCAGCATCAACACCACAACCACACTGTAACCTGTAACCATGCGGTGAAATGCACACCTGGCTCTATGAAGATGAAGGGAGCGCCTGGCTTCAGCACACGGGCAGCTTCCTGGGTGGACAGCAACAGACGTGAGACGCGTTACAGTGGGAGACCGAAGCAATGCGAAATATAACAATTTATTGCATTTTGGTGTGGTACACGGTCACTAAGTCAGGGCACACGCTCGTTGGCAGCCTTGCACCCTTCCCCGCCCGCCCCTTCAGGCCCC
>Ga0307963_1001180_pt1 | contig 19621 bp, 26 predicted proteins | sample OrgLakmetagen594_FD_201829 | JGI IMG/M metagenome (GOLD analysis project Ga0307963, IMG submission 201829) | Saline water microbial communities from Organic Lake, Antarctica - #594 | ecosystem: Environmental > Aquatic > Non-marine Saline and Alkaline > Saline | place: Antarctica: Organic Lake... | reverse complement strand
TCCCCCCCCCCCTCCTCGGATCGGACCCATATATATATCAATCAATAGGTTTTAATCTCAGGATTCCGGATATATAATTTTTAATGGGATGGACAGGGGTGTTCCAAAAGTTGTGCTTCTTGCAGCCTCCTGGGCAAATATGAGATTTGTATGCTCGTGATTGCAGCAGTTCTACTTCGGCTTGGCTCCACCAAATGTTGGAGGGGATTTTACACTTGGAAGTGTAAATTCCCCTCCAACATTCGGTTGCACTCGCCTCCAAGAACGCAAGTACTTCTGCAGCAAGCTACCTCCTGCTCATATCCTTGTAATCCTAAAGCTCCTCCACGTCCAATGAGGGAGAGCACGTACACATTGCACGTCGCATGTGCACCAAACAGAGGCCTCGGGCGCTCATTCCAAGATTTGTTGCTGCACACTTGCTCATTCCAAGATCTATAACTGCACTGCTTACAGGATGCATGGAGCACATCACAAATCCCCCTTTGAGGGCAACTACTGCATCGTGTCTGGACTGTGGAACCCGCTTTTAGACGACTCCCGCTTCTTCAGGAGGCTGGAAGACTTTTTCTATGCCACCACAAAGGTTGAGCCCAGGTGCTGGTACCCTCCTGAGGCGGACTGGGCTGAGCAGGAGACCCCTAAAGCTTAAGCGGCAGACAGGAGCGTTAATTACAGCATTGAATAAGAATCAGCTGCTGACGAGAGGTAGAGATGATCGCTCGCCTAGAGGTCGGTAAAACTTGAGTAAGTGCATCTTGGCAGAACTTTGTGTACTTCTATTTTCAGGGTCGACTTGGTTTGAACTCAACGGTTTGTGTTTCATCTTTCGAGTTGTGTTTGCTGAGTGTATTATTGGGAGAGTATCGAGAGTAAGAGGACTTTGATCACGAAGTTGAGTGAGGTGAGTGAGATGTGAGCCGGTAGTCTTTTTGGATGCATGCTTCTAGGTTGCCTAAAATGTTTGCTGCTCTCATGACTGGCACGGCCACATATTTTTCGAATTAGTGAACTGGTTAACGTAAGGAGAGCACAGAGTAACGGCATAAGTGTCAACCCTAAGTGTAAACAGAAAAGAGGTCTTGGCAAATAAAAAAGAGCATGCACTTCGTTCTGATGTTCATCTTCACCAGGACATTGGCCACATACGCGAGAACCATCTTCAAGCCATGCTGCTGCCTGAAGTTGAAACAGAAGAAGCCAGCGTCCAATTTTCTGTAGCCACCAGCCATTCCTTGCCAGCTTGACAGCGATTGAGTAGGAGGGAATTGTACAAGGGGGTTACAAGGGGGTTACAATGGTGGCCTGCAGCCCGAGACTCTGGCTGATAGGCAACTGGTGAAACAAGCTCAACCAGCATCAAGTTGAAACCACGTTTGAGACTAAAGTAAATGTTTGAGCACAGATGGGAAACACCAAAATCAAAACTATGGAGGGAATTGTATTGCCATCCAATGGATTAACTTTCAGATGGCACAACTCAGAAACTACGCCTCAAGCCGAACGATTATTACAGAGTTACAGTTGAACGATCACTAAGACAGATACAAGGTTGACAAAATCTCTTCCAGTCAGATTTAAACACTAGTACCGATACCGATTCTGGTACTTGCACAACAGCATTATCTTAGGAAGGGTTTAAACATGTCCATAGCAACTCATAAGCAACACGAACAATGCAGCCAAGCCGACAAAATGAAAAAGGGCAGGAAAACTGCGTACTATTTTGAATGCACCACAAAGAATGCGTAGGAGTATGTAGCTGTCAGTCAATCATGGCAGTTGAATTGGTCCACTGCGCCACTTGGCCAGTGAATTATAGAATGCAAGAATTGCTGACAACCCTCCCCACATTGCGCAGGGAAATGGAGCCCCTTTGGTATTGAGTAAGCCCTAGAAACAACTAGCGCCATGGTTATCTTTTCAACTTGCGCACCAGCCCTGTCTTACGTGCCCTATTAAGCCGCCTCCATGCGTGCTGCAGGAGTTGATGGTCTTCCCTGCGTGTTTCATGGTGAGGATTCCAATGAACCTGACTTCATTGCTTGTCTGAGTTTAGCACGTCGCGTGCAACAGAAGACAAGGAGTGCCATGATTCAGTTGCCCATTGTTTGCACGCAGACATCTATGTATGTACCAAACCCTGACCACCTGCGTACATGCACACACACAGCTCACCCGACACACACACACACACACACACACACGGCGGCGCACCTATTGCACGCTGCTGAACGGGTTTCCAAGTGGTCTAGCAGACCACGCATCCAATTGCCACCGGGGTCGTGCCTCAACCCCACAAGGGCCAGCACCAGCTCTGCCACCTCACCGGGTCGCAAGGCAGCTAGATCACCTGAAGAGGAGCAAACATAGTAGCAAAGCAGAGGGGGTTGTGGGTTGTATCAATACGTATAAGCACAAATTTGTCTGAGAGGGCCTCCGCCACTCTGCCAGAAGCAGGTCAGCGAGGGTCACACGTGAGATGAGCACAACAAATGCTGCCTACACTAGGCAGCTGAGTGACCTGAGGTGGTACGTAATACATACATTGGTGTATGATAAAATGTTATGTGTTTTACCTGTTGCCCTTACATCAACAAGCGCTGACCTAGTATACATACATTCATATATTCATTGGCCTGCAACCTTCCTGATCCCCATTGAATTTTCCTTTCCTTTTCGCGGTGGAGGAGCTTTACGGTACTCAGTACCAAAATGGCTCCTTTTCCTAATTAATGTGGGGAGTGGTTTTCACTGCCTGCGTAGTTCTTCTTTTCTTTTCTACAGGTGTTGTGTAGATTTGTATGATGGTGATTTCTAGGACATTCGTGTTAGTAGCTTTTCAAGCCTAGGCTTATTGACATGCATGCATGCACGTGTGGGTGTGTGCATGTGCGTGCGTTCCTGTATGTGTGAGTATGCATGCATATGCACGGTTAAGGCAATGCAAAATGAGACGACGTGATGCAGGACAGGTTTGAGAGGGCACAGAGGGGGGACAGGCTGGAAACAGGTGGCTGGTATAGATTAACCATGCTAGAAGATCAACGGTCAGGGCTGTACAGTAAGTTCATTCTTTTTCAGCAACCACCGACTTCACACCTACACACATGCGTACACCCACCCACCCATCCATATACACCTGCACCTAAACACACGCACACACACACAAACCTTAACACCTAACCCCATACCCACAACCAACCTACACCCAAATACACACACATCTACACCTACACCTACACCTGCACCAACACAAACACACACATTCATACGCACTCGACACTACCACCACTTCACTCTCAACTGCACACCTGTGACGTGGTCAAGCAGCCGGTGCACCACTAAACCCGGTGGTAGCAGGAAGCGGTCGTATCGACACGAGCCCTCTCGACACTGTTCTTGCTGTTGCTGCTCTTGTTGCTGCTGCGGTTGCTGGCGCTGTTGCTGCGACTGCTGATGCTGCTGTTTCTTTCGTGAGGCTGCAAGCCCAGGATCCTCACTCGGCTGACTTTGAGCACCACCGACCTCTCCATAGCCAGCTCCTGCTGCCTCCGCATTGGTACTCTTAGTGGTGGTAGCATCAGTGGCAATGGCGGTCTCAGACCGCAGGGCAGCAGCCGCTGCGTCAGCCTCGTCCACAGCCGCTGCCATGCTGCTGTACTTGGCCAAGGCAAGCAGCAGAGCAGCTGCCGGGAGACCAGAGGAAGGGGGGTTCTTTGGGTTGATGAGGGCAGCGTAGAGGCAGGGCCAGAAGCTACTAGGGGGGCGCCAGCCCAGGAGGGACAGGGCGTTGACCAGGCTAGCGACCTGTGGGGTATCAGGGCACAAGGCACGTGTATTACGTGTATGTGTGTGCGCGTGTGTGTGAGTGTGAGCGTGTTTGCGTGGTATGTGTTGTAAGCACTTGTGACGTGCCTCGGTGTATCTGCACTTGCTGATCTCTACACCTCAAAATGCAAGATTGATATGCATGCTTGCGTTGCACGTATGTATATGGCGTTTGGAATGAGTGGCCCAAGCAAACTTTCATCAAATAACACAAGGGGGCAACAAAGGCCCAAATAGGAAATGCTTATCAATGTTCCTAGGGTAACTGCGCCACAACTGGCAAATTGAAAGCCAAGATTTTCAAAGCAGTTGAGCTTGTAAAGTTGATACTGGCAAATAATTGGTAGGAGTGGACGTGACAGAATATTATAAGGTAAGGGACAAATGCCTCATCAGCGGCATGAACCAGACCCTTCAAGCAAAATAAGCTGGACCTGACAGCCAGAGCGTCAAAAAACAGGGTTGTTCAGTTCGAGGTTCAGCCAAAAGCCCGGGTTTGCAAACTTTCACGCATTCTAACAAATTGAAAAGTGCCGTTCGGAGTCAAAGTTCGACGAACTTTTAAAAGTTCGCTGAACTTTACAGCATGCATCTGTCAAATTTGCAAGGGACAGCAGCCCCCCCCAGTTCAGCCCACTCTTTCCTTGCAGCAAAATAATATGTTCAGTGAAATATATATGAAATATGATCTGTAATCTGTATCAGGCCAGGAAGTTTCCTTGGTCTGAAGGCGAGACTCGTCACACATTTCTGAACTGTTAAGATTTGTAAAACGCGGCACTTGCACTGCACCTGAAAAATCTCTTTTTTCTGCTCTACAATGATGACGTGGTCCCATTCCGGCCCCTTTTTTGCCCCTATAATTATTTATAAACATACAGATTTGGAGGTGGGGGGAGGAGCCCAAGGGTCCGTTTCCCAAAATTGCACATTAAACCCTTCGAACAGTTCGAGGATTCTAGAACTTTCACGAACTTTATCAAACCATTGCTCCCCCAAAACGAATTGAACAACCCTATTAAAAAGTTGTATTTCCAGCTTCCAAGGTTTACATGTGATAAATTATATAAATATCGTTGGTGGCATTTTGGGGTGAAATGAGCTCTGAAGCGTGGTGGCTCAAGACGCGCCCCTTTAGTGCCAAACGATGAAGCAGCATACCCGTTCAAGCCAGCAGGGTTGTCTATTCCGTCCAAAGTTCCGTCGATAGTCTAGCTATATGATATGATACCGCAGTAATCCACTTTAAAAAAAGATAATTTGGACTTGTGCCCAGTTGCCCTGTTCTGGAAAGATAACGAGCAATATAAAAAGCAAAACTGCAACCAGGAGCTTGCTGCAAGGGTCTCATGATGCAGTGTGAGCGAGAAGTAATAAAACCCAGGACTGAGCAAATAAATGTGCTGCCAAACAAATCCTCTCTCTCTCTCTCTCTCTCTCTCTCTCTCTCTCTCTCTCTCTATTTCTCTCTCTATTTATTTGGGCGCTTTGCGCGCTTTGCAATGCTATCCACCCGGAACGTTATGTTGTTACAACGGTGGGCGATCTAAGGAACCCCCTCATAAAAGAAGGTCTCAACAGGGAGCCGAGCCCACAGAAATGCCCCAAAACTCGCAAAAGCTCGTGAATAATTTATTCATTTGAATGGCCTTACAAAGCCCAAATGCTAGCAATAATTAATGCTTATTACTTGGGCACCTCGCAACAAGTGGCAGTCGCAATACTTTAGTAGCCAGCACACACGTATCTGGCACTGTCTCACATACATGTACACACACCCACATCAAGTAGCAGCCCCCTCACCTGTGGCACACGCAAAAACCTGAGTCTCGGCTGAAGCATTGCCAGCAGCGTCTGCTGAAGCTGCAGGACAGGGCCGGAGGTGGCAACAGGTATTAAAGCACCACAGCTACTACTAGCGGTGCCTGAGCTAGCTTTGGTGCCTGAGCTACTACTAGCTGTGGTACCTGACCTACTTCTCCTTGTTCCCTTCTTTGGTCTGTTGCTGCTCGTCTGAGGCTCCTTGCTGCAAGATGGAGAGCCACTGCTACTACTGCTTCCAACGCTGCCGTTCATGCTGCTGCTGCTGCTGCTGCTGCTACTGCTGCCGCTGTCGCTGCTGCGGCACCAAGTCCCATCACTGCTACCGCTGCTTTCAACGCCGCTGTTTATGATGCTGCTGCTGCTGCTGCTGTTGCTGTTGCTGCTGCACCTGGTCCCACTGCTGCTACTCTTGTAGGAGGTGCTGACAGGGAGCAGGCCCATGTCCAGTCCAGCGAGGGCATCCACCACGGCAACAATGTCCTGCACACGCAACGTGTGCACGCATCAGACAGAGGCACAAGGAAAGGTATGTTGGGGAAGGATGCAGCTTTGCAAGTGGTGTTATTGAAGCAAAACATCGAATTAGACAAGATACAGCAGTTTTTAGGGTAGATTTTATTAACGAGGTGGAGAGAGGAAAAGCGGTGGCCCAAGCTGCATTCCTTGTGCAACGACTGATGATATAACACACATGTTACAATTGAATGCTTGCAGCTATCATTGTACTTAAACATCTCTTTCGTATTGAGTATAAACAGGCCTTTGTGCACGAGACCCTGTTTACTGGCATGGGAATGAAAACAGCAAATAGGAGCCGTTTCCTTGCTTATTCCGCTGTATCTATCTCCACTTGCCTGGCACTTTGAATCCAGAGGCATTCGATCACTGCAGCTCCAAAAGTGGTATCTTGTCCAGCAGCCCTGCTTACGATCCTGCTTCTTACTAAATCACTTCCCCCCTGACGATCGCACCTTTCCACACACAGGTACGGAAACCCCTCCTTGTCCTCCTCCTTCGCTGTTATCAACGCAAGTGCACTTCCTCAGCACAGAGTCAGGGACCAAGTTCATGTACGTGCATGAAATTGAAGTTGCCATGTCGTACGCTGTACGTGTGATTTTCACTTAACATTACCTCCAGCAGCAAACTACTCATTTGGAACATCTTTAACGGACTGTGTGCCCTATCCCTATACCACCATGTGCCACAAATCACTTAGCATCTCTGTACCTCACCTTTGCGGCCATCCTGTCCAGGAGGGGGTGCGTAGCCAAATCTGCTGCAAGCTGCAGGAGCGCCTTTTTGCTAAGCACGTACCCCATGCCACGCAAGCCGCGCAGGAAATAGCTTACCTTCAAGCACCAAAAAAAAGACATGCTGGCTATGCAGGTCGTATGCGAATTGTTGATTGAGGCTGTACCGGAACATGGTGCAAGCATGAACAAAATAGTTGCAGTTTACAACGGTGTCACAAACACCCTAAGCAAATAAGTCAGGCTATCTGAGCATGTCTGAATATCCCACGTTGAGGACACAATCGATGCTTGTTGCAACTTTGGCTGCACTACTTTCAGGCATGAATCATACAATTTAGGATCAAAAGTGGGTGCGATACCCTTTTCATTATCCGCAATGAAGGACCAAACGAACCCCTTACCCTACAACATAACGTGGCTTTGTTGCCTGTCTGCCTCATTCCTTTTCCTAACCTCGTGCGCAAACTCCTGCCATATTGTGCGTCACTAAACTTGCTGTGTTGCGATGCACATACAATGCTTCAAATGCTTGTCGAGGAATTCCACCCTGAATCACAAGAATTTACGCATACTTTCCAGGCACCTAGTACACGCATCCTTCTTAGCTAGTAGCATAAACTCACTCTGCAGCCAACGGGCTCAGCTTATCAACACACGCACATGTTTACACACCTCTTTGGGCTGCATCCGGTGCAAGGTCCCTTGCCCAGCCCTCAGCACCACGCCAAGCAGACCACACTTGTCATGCACACGAGTCACGCACACGCGTGGCAGGCAGCCCACTACAGCCGCCAAATGTTTGGGGGACAGCTGCTGCGCGTGCGCCGCCACAGCCGCAGCAAGACGCCGGCGGCTGACTGGCGGCGGCACAGCTTTTATACCTGCCAGGGCCCACATCACCTCTGGTAGGTGCTGTGGGCCTAGGGAAGGTATTTGAGAATGCAACGTGGCTAGGGCAGCATCTACCCATGCGGAGGGGAGGATGGGGGACAAGGGGGGCTGCTGCTGCTGCTGCTGCTGCTGTTGCTGTTGTTGCGGCTGATGGGCTTTTAGCGCGGTAATCCGAGGAGCAGCATAGGAGGGCTGTGGACTGTGGTGCTGTGGTGATGCTCGTGGCATGGTCTGAGGAACTGACACCAACATTGGAGAAGGAAATGGCTGGTCGGAGGGCAAGGGGGGTTGTGCAGAAAAGGGATGCGGTGCAAAGGGAGGCATATGTCCAATGCTGTGTGGTGGGGGTAATGCAGGACTCCCTTGCAGGCTGATGGCGGCGGGAGGAGTCAAGGGTGCTTGCTGCATGAAAGCTGGGGGCAGCAAAGGCTGTGGTACGGGCTGCTGCTGTCGTGGTGGTGGGGGGGAAGGAGTTTGTGGAGGAGCGTGTGAAGAGGGTGGGGGCACGTTTGCACGCCGCCACCTCCCCCTTACCCTTTGAGGGTGGGAAGGCAGCGCTGCAGACAGCCCACTAGGTGCGCTGTGCTTTTCTGGTGCAGTGTCAGTATTATGGGACCAAGCCTGCTGCTGGCCCCCATGTTGTCGTGAGTGACTCTGGTCAGCACCCTGTGGCTGGTCGTGGCTCTGCTGCTGCTGTTGGAGCACCACTTCAATTGGCAGGGGTAGGGGTTGCTGTTGTTGTTGTTGCTGCTGCTGATGATGATGAGTTTGGTGAGGCTGATATTCGGGCGTACCTTGCTGTAGTGCGGCATGCTGCTGCTGCTGCTGCTGCTGCTGCTGCTGCTGCTGAAGCTGGTGTTGTATCTGCTGTTTGGGATCACCTTGCTGTGGCGAGGCACGCTGCTGCATCTGCGACAAGCTTGCCAAAGCCCACAGCAGCTTAGACAATGCGTCCACGTCAAAGCCCCCTTGCTGCTGTTGTTGTTGGAGCTGCTGCTGCTGCTGCTGTTGCTGCTGCTGCTGGTCCAGCTGCTGCTGCTGCTGCTCCAACAGGAGCCTGAGCGGGAGTGCTGGTGGTTTCCGCTGCTGCTGCTGCTCCTGCTGTTGCTGTTGCTGCTGCTGGTGCTGCTCGTGCGCCCTGTCCAGCGCATCCTCCCGCTCCTGCTGCTGCTGCAGCACGGCCTGCTGACACAGCTGCTGGTGCTGCAGGGCCTGACGGTGCAACACACGACCTGTGGCAGCGAAGAAAGCTGTCAGCCACCCTTGGGGGGGAACGTACCTGCATTATTAAGGCATACAGTTATGGTCAAAAGTCCCTGAGGTGTAGACACTTCGTCTTTGTGTGGTCGTAGGTTGGGATGTGCAAAGGTTTGGAGATGCAAATGGCGGACCCAGAGCCGATATTTTTTGCATACCCTACTACGTTTAGCCTACAATTTCTTCCTGCAGTCACACACCAGCTGGGCCCTGTAAAAGCAAAGGCGGCACTTTTTGTCCCTCTCACGTGTGTATGTGCAGCAGCAAGGGGCAGCGAAGGTGCTGTGTCATGTAGCTGAAGCAAGAGAGCACCTTTTCTCGGTTCAGCGAGGCCAGGCAAATAGGATGATAAGATGGGCACCTCCACTTCTCCCCTGCTTGTTCCTATTGCGTTCAACAGACCGTATCGAAAATACAGTAAGAAAAATACTAATCCGTTTCCCCACTTTGCTGCAGCAGCCATTCCCCCCACTCTGCATCCTTTCCACACACCTGAGCTTTGCCAGGGCCCACAACATATCTGTAGACTCAGCAGGGGTAGCCCAAGGAAGGCCTTCCAGTGCAAGACCCACCTGCAGTTGAACGTTACGCACACGTAGCATTGAGCGAGTGAAAGCTTGAGAAGGATGCGCATATGCTTAATGTTCAGTTATCTAGGAGAGATCCTGAACGGCAAGGGCAGCTTGTGCGCAGCGGTGCCTCCTCCTAGTACAGACAAGCCACGCACGGAATCATCTTTGTTGTGTTCCAATGAGAGCCATTTGATGCAAGATAGTGCAAGGGGGCCTCGTCAGGAAGCTCACAGAAAGTCTCGAGATTACTCTCTGGTTTCGGAGAATCTTGCACGTACCATTGCGCTTGTCAGAAGCTTCGGGTAGTCACACGCCACATAACACACACACACACGCACACGTATGAAGACTTGCAAGCATGCACACACATGCACAGACACACACACACACTCACCAGCTGGTGCATGACATGTGGAGGAGGTCGATAGCACAGCAGCACGCACGCCAGCATGGTTGCGTTCACATCGGCAAGCAGGCGGCTCGCAGAAGCCCTATCATGACGCGGATGCTGCTGCTGTTCCTGCTGCTGATGCCTCCCGCCCCCCTTGGCATTGGTAATTAATGCATCGATCACCTGCCCTATCCACGCATCTTCTGGCCGCACGCCCAATCTGGCGGTGGCCGTCAAGACATTAGCCGCGCTCCAGCCGGATAGCAGGCCAGGGCTGGTCGTGCGTGTGGGGGCAGTCCCTACAGCACAGCCCTGTGTCTCTTCACTGCGCATACCTTTTTTCCCCCCTGCGCGCAATAGATGAGTGTGTCTGTCTTTATGAGTGTGTGTGCTTGCGTCTGTGTTTGCACTGCGCATGTGTGTGTGTGTGTCTGCGTGTGTGGACATGCACGTGCACGTGCCCGCACGTGCATAAATTTGTGCACAACTCCTCCTCTGCCTACCCAGCCTCCCTCTCAAAACCCCCTCTGCAGCCCACACCGTGTACAGTTCCTTGCAAGGGCCCACCCCACGCTGGCTCTCCTTGGCAGGCAGGCTTGTCCCCACCCCCCAGGACCGCGCTGAGCAGTGCAGCCAGGAGGGGCGCCTCAGGCTGCCATCCCAGCTGAGACATGCCCCACAGTACTGCAGACACGTGAGCTATGTCCAGGGCAGGCAGGGCACGTGTCAGAGCGGCAGAGCAGGCACGCTGCCAGCTGGCGAGCCCGTGGGGGTCCTCTGCGACGGAAGGCACGCTGCTGCTGTCGCTAGTTCTGCAGCTGCTGCTATAACTGTTTGTACAACTGCTGCTGCTGCTGCTGCTGCTGCTGCTGTCTCTACTGACTGCATCATGCCTGCTTGCTGCCTGAAATATGCCTGGCACACCACGAATCGTGGTCGCCAGCTCCAGGGGCGCCATTACCCCTAGGAGGGCCTGCGCGGCCTGAATGTAGCACACTGCCCAGGCACTGTTGGGCTCTGCCTCCAGCACGCACAGAGCGTGCGCCCAGTTGGCCACTTCCATGGGCTTCATCTGAAGGTTGGCAAGGTGTAGGACACGTGCCGGGGTGGCCATCAAGCGAGCAGATATGCGCACTGTGTCTACATGTGTAAATGCGTGCCTTTTATTCATAGAAGGCGCTACAACTCAAAAGTTTGGCCTTTAGGTGTGGAAGCAGAACCGTCTGTTCCAACAAAGAGCAACAACCTCAGGTGTGGTTTGCGCATGTTTTCCTTGCACTGCTTCTGAGTATCCGTCCTATTTGCTGCACGCTGCAGAGGACAAAAGCACAGACGCGTGCACAAGCAGTTGAGGCACAGGATGTCACAATACACAGGTGCACAGATTCGTGCAGTGAGTGAGCACAGCATGTCGTGCCAAACTCTCACCTGAGGTAGTAGGGGCTGTGAGGCTTGAAACGCAAGGCCCATCCATTTTTCCCCTGGATCTTGGCCAGCTAGTGCACACGCGTACACCACATTCACCATGTCTTGCATGGTGAGGTGCGACGGTGGCAGAGCAGGCTGTGGCTGCTGCGTATGATGGGACTCCGCTGGGTTGGCCCCTTCCTGTTGGCGCTGTGGCGGTGCTGCCCTTCCAAGGTCCTGCGAGGACTGAGAGGCAGCCCACTGCTGGGTGCTATGCTGTGCCTCTTGACCTAGGGCTTCCTGTACTCGTTGCCCATGTGCGGCCAGCAGGGCCTGCCAGCTGCGTGCCTGCACGCCCGTATGTCTACCTCCCCCCCACGCCCGCACCCCGCCTGCTGCACGTGCACCAGCACCCGTAACCACAGGGGGTAGCGGCCGTTGTGCCCTCCGTGCCCCAGATCCTTGTCGATACTGCCCTTGCACAGCCCCGTGCATGCCCAGCCGCGCGCACGCCCACAAGATGTTGGCCACCTGGCGTATGGACATGGCCTGCAGCTGCGGTGGCTGCACCACCTGACCCAACAAACTCATGCACCAGGTTTGCAGCCGTGCGTCCGAGCTGGGGTCTGCACCTAGCTGAGCCAGGTGCGTCAGGGTTGCAGCCAGGTGGATGTGATTGATGATTGGGGCTTCTAGATTCAAGGAGTGGGGTTGTGCTGTTCCCAATTCCTGTGCCAACTCCTCACCACTACGTCCTTCCCCCTGCAGAGGCTGTTGCTGCATGGTAGATGTGGCGGGGGTGCAATGAAGACTGTTGATGTCGGGGGTGGCTGATGGAGTGAGTTGATGGATTGAGGAGAGAGAGGGAGCCTCCTGCAGTTTGCTGGTGCTGGGAATAGCGCTGCCATCTGCGATGGTGCTGCCGTTGGGGGGAGAGTGGGCTTGCACAAGGTGAAAGAGCTTCTCCCAGCGCTTGCATTCTTTGATGGCATGCATCAGGTGCCGAGCGGATGTGCATCGCTCTAGATCCTCGCTGTCCTGCTTGGCCGATCCCAGCAGCCACATAGCTTGCATGCTGGCAGCATCGGTCTTGTCACCCTTTGCTGTTGCAGCCCGCAGTAGCACAGACTTAGTGATTGCAGGAGGTGCTGGGCTGCTAAGCGATGTAAGTGGGCTGCTTGTCAGGTGGAATGGGATGTGGACTCGCGTGTGCCACCCACTGCCAGCCCATTGCCTGCACCAAAGCCACGTAAGTAACCTCAGTCATCTCATCTCGTGACTTATCGTGCTGTGTACTATGATTGCTGCTTGCACGCATACGATGCATACATGTGTATGTATCTATGTATATGTGTGTATATGTGTTTGCGTGTGCTGTGTGGTGTGCTGTGTGCGTAGGTGGTGTGCGTATGTGCATGCAAATGTGTGTGTGTATGTGTGTGTACGCACGCGCGTGTATGTGTGTGTGTGTGCGTGTGTGTGTGTGTGTGTGTGTGTGTGTGTGTGTGTGTGTGTGTGTATGTGTATGCAAATGTGTGTGTGTACACGCGTGTGTTTGCGTGTGTGTGTATATGTGTGTGAAAATATACCTGCTTGCATGCTCAACGATCATGCCGGTCCCTGCATTTGTATTTTTTATAAAAAATACATTGGGCGGTAATTTAAATAATAAAATGAATGCATCATGGCTACAAGCTCCGGAGTTAATACTTGAACACCTTAAAATCCCACAGTTATGCTCAAGGTGCGGGCTCAAGTCATACACACTCACTCACCCACTGGCGTACACACTCGCACACCCACTGGCGTACACACTCGCACACATTCGCACACGCAAGCGCATACACACACACGCACACACTCACTCGCACACACACACACACATGCACACACACGTAAAAAATCACTCACGTACACGCACAACACACACAAACACTTACAGAAATACATGCACGCACACACACACACACATGCACACACACGTAAATAATCACTCACGTACACGCACAACACACACACACAAACACTTGCAGAAATACATGCACGCACACACACACACACACACACACACACACACACACACACACACACACACACACACACACACACACACACACACAAACACTAACAGAAATACATGCACGCACACACACACACAAACACTTACAGAAATACATGCACGCACACACACACACAAACACACACACATGCACACATACACATACACCAACTCTGTATATGTGGTTGCTCAGGGTACTCTGTGCTATCAGACATACACAAATTTACACACACACGTGCACACACATGCGGATACATGTGAACACGTACGCTCAAACTCAGACACGTTCACACTGGTGTACACACGCACACACATAGAAACAGACACGCAGACACATACACACGCGCACAAACTCACACACGCATGCACACACATACACACATACACGCACGCGCGCACACACACACACTCTCTCTCACTCGGCGCGCGCACACACACACACACACACACACACACAAATACGCTTACACACACACTCAACTCAGGGATTTGAGTGTTTTGGGCACCCCTTTAGTGCTGTCGGACGGTTCTTTGACGCCTCAGGGATGTGGAGTGCTGGCTGGTATGTTTTTGTCAAAGGTCTTGCATGGCACTTTTTTTACACTGACTGATCGCACACTGACGGTTCATGCAAGTGCCCCTGATCCTGCATTGTACGCCTCAAGATTTGCTTGTTCGTGTACTTGCCATTTCCCTGTATGTGCGCTAGCTCACGAATGCATGTACAATTATGCATATGCGCACACGTACACTTGCACAAACACATACACACACATACGCAAGGCACGTGATGTTCTTATATACAGAGCTTTGCTAATTCGCAGAGCCATGCATGCTTGTAAACCGGTGCATGCAGGATTGCATATCAATAAGTAATGCATGTACACGCACATTCGTTGCTGACACACACATACACATCACACCACACACATGCGCATCAAATGACTGAGGTTGGCCAGGATCATATATATACAGTTTATGTACGGTATTCTTGGCAGGGATTTCATAAACTATACGGTCATATACGGTATACGGTGTATGCACGTCTATTATGCATTAATAGCAAGCATATGCGATATGCGATACAACTACTCGCTCCCTGTGCTGTGCTGCAAGTAGAATCTTTCATTTTTCGTAGTACCTAAACAGTTCTGACCATCCCTAAAGTGACTAAGCGATAATTTCTTGCCTTCCAACAGGTCTTATTAGTGCTGTCATCTGTTTTATAACTTACAAGGGGTCACGGGCCCTGACGCCTGGGCTTTCCAAGGTGTATAAGGACCTCAACTTGGAAGACCGACGCAACTGGGACACTCGGTACGATTGGTGTGCTTAATGCGAGCTTTGATTCTCTGCCTTGAGAGGGATGGTTGTGTATGTGGGTGGGTGGGAGTGTGGGTGTCTATGTATGTGTGAGTGTGTGTGTACATGTTTATGCGTGTATGTGTGTTTGTGTGTGTGTGTGTGTTTGTGTGGTGAGTGTGTGGTCGTGGGGGTATTTTGTATGTGTCTGTGTGTGTGTGTGTGTGTGCGCATGTGCTGTCTGCACTTGCTGTCAAATTCCCTCTTATGGTTCCTTTATACTGAATCATCTTCTCCTTGCCGTATTTGCAGCTACTCCTCAAATTTCCACGCCATAGCATGCGTCTACTTTGCCTTCCGCCTGCTGTACCAGAGCGACCTCTTCTGGAGAGTGAGTGGGTTTTGCGTAATTTCAGCACTAGTGCAACCCATGCTGCCATCCTTGGATTGTGTGGTGTATGTTTTTATACAGTATAAAGTATAATGCTACAAATATAACACTGGTAATTGCATCAAAATGGGTTTTTGTGCATGCTACTGTTGCAGATCTTCGATTTTCTCGCCTCTTAGTGCGATCCGCCTGGAGAAAAAGCCTGAATTACACACATATACACATACTCACATGCACGCACAAACTTACGCACGTGCAAAAGCAAGAGCGCACATTCAAACGCACACATATATCATATATACACACGTGCAAACACTGTGATTTCTTGCTTCTACCACTTCCATCTCACCACCATCTCTGCTCTTTCCTCTGCCTGAATTATTACTGCACGTACTATCACTTCTCACGCCACCAATGCCCACTGCACTGCCCCACTCAGGACGGGCCGGTGCCTATGATTCTGCGGACCTCCTGCGGGACATACATGGCCTTGGGCATCTCCACCGGCTACTTTGTGACGGACTTCATAACATGCCTCAAATACAACGTGTGTCCCTTTTAAAATTTTAGCCTACTCAGAGCAGGAAAAATGCAGTGTTGTGGGGGCCTGCTTCTTAAGAAGGGAGCATCTTGTTCATGTCAAACTCCAATGTGGACTGCTTTGCTTACGGCAGGCTTGTGTTAAGGCTCGTGCGCAATCTGTGCACACCTGCTCCCCTTTCCATCTTAGTGTAATCACAGTCTTAGTGTACTAGGAGGAAGCAATGGTGTAATTGCTCTACCGAATGGAAAAGCTAGGGCACAGGCTTTTATGAGCACGAACGAGTATGTCTTTGTCTGCGTGCGTTTGTGCAGCTGTGCATCCTTGCTTGTGGGTTTAGCCTTTGTGGTGCGCCCACTGCCCCTATGCAAAATTAGCTGACCTGTGCTATGTGCGCTCACTCGTGCAATGATCTCTCACTCACATCACAGATGGGAGGAACAGAAATGGTCCTGCATCATTTAGGCTCTCTGCTGTCCGTAGCAACCGCAATGTGGACGGGGGACGGTCACATGCACACGCTGTGGATGCTGTCGACAGAGTTCACGACACCCCTCATAAACAACCGATGGTGGCTGGACAAGATGGTGGGTACCTGTATTAGGAGGATATGGGTTAGGCCATGATTTGCCAAGTCCCAATTCCTGCCTATTTTTAACAACCCAAGCGATTTGAAGATTACGTTGTTTGTCAATGTCGCAGGGCATGAAGTCCAGTGCACTGTACGTCATCAATGGCCTCAGCATTGTGGTCTGGTGAGTGCTTTAGTATTTGCCGTAACATGAACCAGTATTTTTTTAAGGATTATGGAAAACCTCGATTTCATGTCACCCCCCAATCTGGGATTTCGAGGAACCATGTTATTATATCTTTTTTCTTTTGCTGCCTCATCACGCCGGGAGGCCTGTGGCCTCACAGCATTTGATGTTAAGTAAGTCAACTGTAAGTTGTGAGGAAGGATTTGCATTAACACAAGAAAGTTTGTCTGTAAATGCAATTTGGGCAAACTGTCCATTCTAAGTTGTTCATTGTCTATTTAAACCCACGGCGCTTCTTAGCGCTGAGCCACTCCAAGATGGCCTGTGGATATGGGAAGGTCTCTACACTGAGCTCTTAGACCCTCGTGCGCAGCGCGTCAAGTGCTGTGCATGTAGCCTGTTGCGCTGGGGGTTGCAGATGTACTCGAGCGTGCTGAACATACACATCCTCCACTGACCCTGGCACCATAACCATCACCAACTCTGCTACCTTAACCCACTCCCCAAACCTATCCCGCGCCCCTGAGCGCGTGGCTTCCCCCCAAAACTCTTTGGCTAAGAGAGGGGTGGGAGGGGGGGATGTGCTGATTGTAGCTCATTATGAGACTCACCGCTGCTGCTTGCTGCTGCAGGGTTTGCATCCTATTGTTTGTAAGAACTGTTGTGGGCCCATGGGCCCCTAAGTACTTCCCAACACTTTTTCCCCTGGCAACCTAGGGCTTTTTCATGGGGGTTTAACATGGCAATTAAAAGTTCGGGAATTGTTTGGAATTTTTTTGTGTGTGAGGGCCTTCGAAAGCCCTTTCAGGGCCTCAGATCCGATATACACAGGGGCTCCTCAACACCCCCAAAACCTTAATTTCGTCTCGATTTCAAAATTTCCAAACCCATATTGATGATATGTAGGGTTGGTCAGAACCGTATAATATACACCGTCAATGACCGTTTATTTGGTGATTCTCCTGCCGAAAATACTGTACATTCACCGTATATACCGTCCGTTTACGATCACTTCGGAAATTAATTGATTATTTGGCCAGAAAACGAAAATTTTTATTACTTCTTGGAGGCCTCTCCGAACTGAATTCGAAGTGATAAATTATGAGGGTGAACATCGAAATGAGCTTCAAGGGCGCCTGAACCCCCTGGCCGGATTCTTGAAGCCTCAGTCCCCAGCTGAAAGGCTGGCTGCTCAGCATAAGGACCGTGAGAAGCTGCAGAGGGAAAGGCAGCTCAAGGAGCTGCAAGTGGAAGAGGCAAAGGCAAGGGGCGAGGCTGGGAAGAGGCCTGTGGGGTGCCTGCGCGGTTTCACCCCTCATCGCCCCTTGAGAGTGAATGTAGAGAGTAGAGAGTGGCTCTTGCTGCATGTATTCCCATCACCTCTCTTTCCCTGCTTCTGAGCACTGTGCAGCATCAGCCACAGCTCCAGCCTCAGCTTCAGCCTCAGCCACAGCTTCAGCCTCAGCCACAGCTTCAGCCATAACAAACAGCAATAGCAGTGCACAGGCAGCATTCACAAGGGGGCTTTCGAACTCAAAAAATAATTCCCGGCAGGGCCATCCCGAAGTGCCCTCGAACTCAAAAATTAATCCCCAAACCCCCTCACGAACTAAAATTGTAATTTTATTAAATTTTTTGAAAGTGTGGTCACGAAGTGATCGTGAACGGACGGTATATGGTTCTGGCCCTATGATTTTAGTATATATCGACTTCATAAAAAAACGGACTTAAACGCATTACAAAGGAAATGGAATTGCACCCAATGGGCGCCTCAAACCTGCTTGAGAAGAGCAGATTCTAGGCGTTGCCTGTTTCTGTTTTGCCAATGCAGGTGTCAGCATCCTTGCAAAAACAGTTTGCTTATTGTGAGATCTCACGACTACGTTAGGCTTGTAATCTTGTAATACTTAAAGTAAGAGCAGCTAGGATCCGACGTTATCTCCTACACCCTGCTCAACCGCAGCTGGGTTTTTGCCCGCCTGGCAGTCTTCCCGCCTTACTTCGTCATCCTTTGGAGAACTTTTGACCAGTTGGAACACATCACTTTCTTCTCCAAGATCCTTAGTAAGTGCTGGCAACCTGTTGCTTGTGTTGCATAAATTTTGCACGCCCAACATCTCATGCAGTCACCGAGCACAAATTGTACACGCGCAACAGCAGTCATCAAAATTCCTTTTGACCTTTGCCTGCAGTCGTTGTCATCCCGATCGTACTCTTCATGCTCAACTTGTTTTGGTTCCGCCGCATCTTGCACGGGGCGTACAAAGTGGTCGTTGGTCTAAAAGATAAGAAGGATTGAAAGAGAATAGCCCTAGTCTTGCGGTGTTTTCGCATAGGTGTGCCAAGCGCCATTATTTATCAGGGATAGGAGAGGCTTCATTTAATAGGAGTGAAGAGCGTGATTAGCCCGTTTTGTTCAGAGAGATGCTGTGTTATTTTTAGGCAGGCTTGCGGAACAATGGTTTATTTCCAAGTTTGACTTTCAGTGGACAAGGAGTTAAGTCCTGCCTCGTATTTCATTCTCTAGATGGAGCTTTTAAGGTCTTGAATATCAATTGGAACGCTATTCTCAATTGTACCTCTTCAGCCATCGAGTAAATTATACGTCTAGACATACGCGAAACTCGAAATCTAATTCAAATTACTATTAATATAAACTGAAATTTATGAATATCCTTCGCGTTATGAACGGGAGGATTTTGAGGACCACTTGCGTCCACCCAAAGATTTTCACACCTTCAGCTTCAGCTAACAGTAATACAAGCAAGTAAGTAAACTGTTTTGACTAGCTATGTGCGCTGCAAACCCACATACACACACGCACACATACGTACATACATACACACACATACACAATTATACACACACTGCACACACATCTACACACACACACACACAGACACACACACACATACACACACACACACACTCACACACACACACACACACATCACACATGCACACATAACACACACACATATACACACAATGGTTACAATGGTTACAATGGGGGGTGACCTTCAGCCAGGTAGTTTGGCTGATCAGCTGCTGACTGGTCTCGGCCAGCCACAAATAAATCCATAAGCTCAGAAAGAAAAAGAAAAAGTCTATTGTTCTGCTGAGAAAGGAAATCATGAACAA
>Ga0307963_1001175_pt1 | contig 19643 bp, 24 predicted proteins | sample OrgLakmetagen594_FD_201829 | JGI IMG/M metagenome (GOLD analysis project Ga0307963, IMG submission 201829) | Saline water microbial communities from Organic Lake, Antarctica - #594 | ecosystem: Environmental > Aquatic > Non-marine Saline and Alkaline > Saline | place: Antarctica: Organic Lake... | reverse complement strand
AGAGAGAGAGAGAGAGGGGGGGAGAGAGAGAGAGAGAGACAGAGAAAGAGAGAGAGAGAGAGAGAGAGAAAGAGAGAGTGAATGAACTGTGCATATTTTGGTTCTGAACGCGCACAACCCTCATTCCCTACCTTGCTTGCCCAGAGGTGAGACTGGCCTTGGGTCTCCTTTGGATTTGCCCAGGCTGCTTTGGAGCCCAGGACCTGCCTGTGTAAGGCCAACGAGGGGAGCATCTTGAATGATCAGTCTCGTGCACGATGTTGGCGTAGGGGACCACGTCTTGCGGGCACTTACATTGGTCAATTATTAAACTAACAAGCGTCAGGATGCGCTTCCTATCTGCACAAAAGTTTGGGCACTGGTGTTGGAGGGTGGCTGCTAAGTTTACCAGACCCTCTTCTCTTCCCTGGCCTGACGTGACGTGAGTCACGTGACGTCACTTCCCACACATAATGACCTTTCCCAAGATGCTGCTCAAAGCTACAGGCATCAACTGTGTGCCCACAATCCCTGTTGTCTTCTGCATCTGTTGTACTTGCACAGTCAGCATTGTACTTACGTCTGACCTGTACAAAAGTTGCCTGGGTCAGGAAAGCTGAGTACCAAACAGCATCCTAGCAGGACTCTTTTAGAGTACCCGGTACATGGCTAGCTATGTACTTCTTTTCCTTCCCACTGCCTCTTCGTAGGGCTGGCTGTAATTGTATGCATGTATTGACCGTGTAGATTGGGGCCCCCTCTTCAAAGCGTGTACCAAACTGCTTGTAGCTGGCTCTGGCCAATCCTAGCCTTTGGACTTTTGCAAGTACACAGGTCCGGCACTAGCATCACATTCCAACTTGCCTGAGGCGGACTCAAGCCAGGGGAGGAAGGGGAGCTAGGCTCTGCAGAGGGAAGGGGGTGCTGCAGCTGCGCTTGCACCGACTGCTGCTGCTGCTGCTGTTGCTGCTGCTGCTGCACCCTTGTCACTTGTGGTGAAGGCTGCCTCTCCTTCTGCGTATCCCACTGCTGCTGCAGCTCTGACAGCTGTGAGCGTATGAGCGTGCATATGGGTGTGTGTTTGTGTGCACACACGTGTGTGAGGGTGTGTACCTGTATACGTGTGACAACAGCTGAATGTCTGTTTGAACGCGTGTGTGAGTGAGAGCTTTTTAGGAGGTGCACGTCCCTGCGCACGTGCGGCTTAAGCAGATGTATGATGTATGATACTCATGCATGTTTGTGTGTACATGCGCATGTGTGAAGCTGCATCCCTGGGCCCTCGACCATACACATACCTGTTGCGACTGCTCCTGCAGCCATTGTTCTTGCTGCTGCGGGGTCGACAGCTGGGTGGGCGAGCGTTGTGTCTGCAGCGATTGTGGCGGCTGGGTCTGTGGAGGAGGGATGGGAGCAGAGGGAGCAGCAGGGGGAGGAGGGGCAACTTGGGCAGCGGGCGGTGCTGAGAAAGAGGGCATAGAGGACAAGGTGGCTGGTGCAAATGCTGCGGTTGAATTCCCAAAGGTGGGAGAGGGGGAAATGGCCTGCGGAGGGTTGTGCAGGTGAGTTTAGGAGTGGGTACCACTGAATGAGGATGAAAGGTGCCATTGACAAACGGTTGGAGGTGGGAGAGGAGGATCACACTCTCTCAAAAGAAAGGTGGGAGTGGGAAAGGAGAGAAGTGTTGAGGATTGTTGCTTGTTGTCTTGGGGAAGGCGCTTTGTTGGTACACGTAGGTGAAAAGGTGACCTCATTTTTCATGTGTGTGTATGTGTGTGTGTGTGTGTGTGTGTGTGTGTGTGTGTGTGTGTGTGCGAGTGCCTTTGACTGAGGACGCCAGTGGGGGAGGTTATACCAGCAATGTGAGTAATCAAAGCACCCACCTTAGGCTGCTGCACCTGTGTGGCCGTAGCTGGAGTGTGGACGGGCTTGGCAGCGTAATTCTGTGAGGTAGAGGCTGGAACGGAGGGGGCTGGTTGGGGCTTGTAGGGGCTGGACCCTTTGGCAGTGCTCGCATGGTAGGCCATCAGGGCAGAATGATCCAGGGGGTCTGGCGCGACCAGGTGCTGCTTACCCTGTATGTACAGGTCATGGGTCATGGGGTGGGTGGACGGAAGGAAAAGTCTTGTCACTTGTCATGCTCCTTGCCATGTTCACGCTGAGGGCAGTTTTGTGTCGCTCGTTCAACACCATTGTTATGACACACACATACATACGTATACCCATCCATATTTATACACACACAGGACACATACACACAAACTTAATACCACACGTCCACCAGCACGCAGGGGCCCTGGCAACGCTCACACCTTTCCAAGCAGTGTACGCCGTTTCACCAGCTCCAAATGAGTGAGCAGGCCGTCTCTCAGGGTTTCTGCTCGGTTCTGAGCATCCACATCTGTAAGCGCGGCCACAGCGGCAGCCCAGCGCTGCTGCAGCTCTGCCATGACTCCTGCCCATCACGCAGGATTGAGAGTACACACATGTGCGCGTGTGAATTTGTACGTGTTTGTGCGTGCTTCTGTGTGTCTGTGAGCGTGCACGCCTGCTTGATTGTGGCGGCACTAAACATGCACATCCCGCAGCACCACCTTCGGAGGAGCTAGAGCAACCGCAACCCAGTTTTTCACCCTTCTTCTATGCACCCTATCTCTGCTTAGTGTACAATGTCTGTGTATGTGTGCCGCAGTGTGGGCCTGCATTTGTGCAGGTGCTCACGTTCTTCGACGCACAAATTGGACGCACTGATTATACTAGCAAAGGAGGGAGGCCGTCCGTCGCACAGATTACTTGTACATAAAATACCTGCACCCCAAACAAAACAGCATCAATCTTTTAGCTGCGCACTGAACGGCCCTGGTCTGACATTTGACATTTGTCCTTTGCTGGGGTCTACACCATTATATATCCACAGCCACTTAACGCAAGACTTCTTCCCCCAATAGGCCCCACCATCCCCACTTGCACTCCCTGTCAGTCATCTGCCCTTTGCTAGGAAATGCCATTAAAGAAACCCATAGCCACTTGGCACAGACGTCCCTCTTCCAATCAGCCCGGCCATTCCCACCTGCATACTCCCTGTCAGTCATCCGCCCTTTGCTGGGGTCCATTCCGTAGGTGGCCACCAGGTCGTCCAGTTGGGACATGAGGGAGGGGGCATGCTGCTGCAGAGCGTCATGCAGCTCCTGCCAAGACAAACAGGAGTTGCAGGAGTGAGGAAGAAGGGGGTCCATGTGTGTATGTGTGTGTGTGAATGTGTCTCCTGTTTAGGCAGACAAGAAAAGGAGGAGGGGAGAAGCTGATGGCGTGTGCGTACGTGTCAGTCTCTGTACACGTGCTCTTGGATACGTTTGCGCATCTTCTTTAGTTCTAGGTAATGGGAACTAACTAGAGCAGGTAATGTGCCGTGCAGAATGCCACTCTGATGTGCGTTAGACTTGGGTATTGTATAAATGCTTGGAGTGAGACGCAGGATGTTGAACACAGTCTGGTTTGCCCTCTTCCATTTGCTACCTTGCAGCTCTGGTCCCACCGACCCACCTGCGTTGTGTGCTTAGAGGCGCACAGCACTCCTCCGTATGCAGTGCCAGGCAGCTCATGAGGTAGGGCGTACCTGTGTGTGTGCGTGTTCAAGTGCGTGTACAGATGTATTGGATGTGCGCCTGAGCATGCTTGGGCAAGCACGCATTGTGCTGTTCTGAAAATGCAAACACGTGAGTGGGGACGGAGTCCAAAATTGCCTGCCCATTGGCTATTATGACCTTGCGCAAAGTTTTGCTACGCCAGAGTGGCACTACCTGCTAAAGGAAATGTCACTTTCTCAAGTACAACGGCAACACCTCATATGCGCTGCGTGTCCGGATCCTGTACAGTTGCCATGCAGGCAGAACAGGCAGACATTGAAATCAGAGCTGGATCAGACTGCGCTGGGATTCCAGATGTTTGACACAAGCCAACCTTCAAACCTTTGTGTGTGCTGCGCACTTGGCAGCTCTTACTATTTTGTCTCAGACACACCTGAAGCGCGCCTCATCATCATCCTCGTACTCGAACGGTTTTTCTGTGTGGATGCGTGCGTTCTCCTCGACAAAGACCGCCAGCTGTTGGGGGTGCATGCTGGCCACGTGAGACAGGGACGTCTGGTACAGGGACCTGTGCAGGAGGTGCACCCAAGAATGAGGGCAGACACGCGTAGGAGCGCGCACACAAGACATGTTGCTTTTAGGAGTGGCTTTTGAGGGTCACGCGTTGAAGGAATGCACAAAGGCGTGCAAAACGAAACACAAGTGTAGGCTGCCTGGAATACGAACTTTTTTAATTACACACACATACATGCTACGGCATGATGCAAGGTGCTGGTTGACGCGTACATGCATGTGCCTTAGGCTGCAAGGATCCCTGGGACATGGGCAGGGGTCTATGTAAGTGCAAAAGGGCATGCGAGGAGCGTGTAGCATTTACAATGCATACCTTTGTCCTCTCCGGCTATTTCTCCGGGTCCACGTGCACAGAGGAAATACTTTCTAGTTCATACAGGCTCACACGATGCACACATAGATGCCAGAAAGTGCGCCAAGATGAATAAAAACTGCGATCTCTTAAAGAGGGTGCGGCGCACATGATGTGATCTTTCAAACCTTCATGACACTACAAAACACTTGTCTGGATCGCTGCAGTTTTGATTACAACGAGGATTTTCAGAGCTACACAAGGAGGTAAAACCAAAGCTTCCAGCTCATTGTTTAAGCCATTACCTAGACTGCTGTGGGTCAGGCCTGGGGCCGGCAGGGAATGCTGGGTATGCTGAACGTCGGGGGGGTAAGTCAGGCAGGGGAGAGGGGGGCGCAGGAGAGGAGAGGGGCGGCTGAGGGGGTGCTTGAATGCCGCGGATACGTTCAAACTCCTCCACCTGTGCAGGAGTTTGGAGGGTAGACTTTAAGATCTGTTTGTGAGGCGGATGTCATGAATGCTGAAATGTTTGGATTAACATGACTATATGATTTCTTTACTGGATATGCACTAGAAGGCGTGAGCACTGCCAGCTGTAGCCAAGCACACCCAACATACACCTGTCTCCTGGCCTAGCGTAAAGCCATACACTCAGGACACACATTCACTGAACCCTTGACCCAATCGCCACCCACCCGCCCACACAAATCACACCTGATCTTTGACCCTGCCTACTGCGTCAGGGTCTCTGTTGGCAGAGGGCAAGGCCAATTGCGCCTGCAGCTCCCTTATCATACGCCATGCATCTGCCAATTGCTCTTCCTTGGCACGCACGGAAGCGTCCTGTCGTGATGCACGGCTGTTTAGCTCCGTGTTCTGTGTGTGTATGTGTGTGCCGTGTGGGTGTGTATTCATGCGTGAATGTGTGCGCACGTGTATGCACGTGTATACACGTGAATTTATGCTCAAGCAAGGAGTAAATTTGATTACACGCCAGCTTCATGTTCCTGAGTGCGAGCGCAGCATAACACCCACCATCCTATAAACAGCACACCCATATTGACTGTCACATGCTTGCACTTATAAATTACGTGCTCACGGATTGCACGCTCACCTTGCCCTCTAAGTCCAGATGCTGTTGTTTAATGTACGACAGTTCGGAGTTCAGCTGCTGGACGGTGGCTTGAAGGCCCTTTTTCTGTCCCTGCATTTGCAATTTGGACGCGTTTAGGAAGGGTGCACAAGATCACAAACATTGACAGGGGTGTGGTTGCTAGTGAGCAAGCACTGCTTGTCAATTGACTGAAAGTGCACCTTCTGGTAATTTAAATGTACGCTTGTCCTTAAAAGCAGTCTCAATCAAGATTAGCGGCAAGCTGTCAAGCTTGAGGGTGTGCAGTCGGTCTACATTCTGGTTGACGTATGCTGAGCCCGTTCCCACAGTTATATGAAGTATTGTAATTTATAAGTCTTTATATTAGGGGCAGACCGAAGTAGCTGGAAAAGCTTGCATGCTGACATGTATGGGCACATGGCAAAGCGCCGACCCACGCGTGCCTATCCTAGTCTTTGCCTACTTAAAGACACATCACCGACCATGAGAAACACACACCCACTCTCACTGCCCCCCACTCCCCCCTAACACACACCTGCAGGGCCACAAGCTCAGGGCCTGGCTGGGTGCCTCTCCTCAAAGCATCTGCTGCTTGGGCATTTGCCTCAGCCACTGCAGCCGTGGCAGTTGCCGCTTCTGCCCTGGCCTCCTTAGCCAACGCATCAGCTGCTTCTGCCTGGAGCATTGACATTTGTGAAAGAGAGGGTGGAGGCTGAGATCAACAGCTAGTCTTCAAAAAGGCAAAAAAAGTGCCTTGCTTGTGGCCAGCGGCATAAAAGCTTAAGGGTCAATAATCTGATCAGGTTCGGTGCAAGGATGTGTCCTAGCCATATATGCATATATGTCCTAAAAATGTTTCTACCAGCAGACGGAAAGCGAAGCCTGTGAGTCCGACGGACTGTGCATTGATCACTTTACTCGTAATAGCTGCGTGTTGCGTATTCGACTATTTCAACTGCCATCTCAAGGGATCAAAACAACTAATAATTTCTCCAAAAACACAAGGCCTTTGCACATGGCAAGAGTCAGGGAGTACGATTGGCCTTGCGAGTGACTCACGTCTGCTGTTTCTTTGCACACATTGTTTGTGTTGCGCTTGTGCTTTCAACTCCATGGTCGTGAAAGCAATAAAAGTATACCAGTTCTTTTACCCAGCAGCCATAAACAACGTATGCGCCTTGTGCTGGTGCCAAGGCTATCACCATATTGTTTTGCAGCATACTGTGAATGTCACGTGTTAAAAGATGGCGGCTTTACCAATTCACGGGGCTTTTCGGAAGCTTGCCTGGCTTACAAAGTGTGCCCGAGACACTCAACAACACACAAGCACCCTCCCCACATGAAGGTTGGCCAGAACCCTGTATATACGGTGTGCATACGGCATTTTTGACAGGGGAATCACCAAATATACGGTCATATACGGTGTATACATACGGCTCTGGCCAACCCCACACATGAGCTCAGGAAAAGGGGCACACATTATTTATTACACACACTCAGAAAGCTGCGTACCTGCTGCTGCGAGGCACTGGCACTTGCCTTGGCGGACATCAAGTCTCGGCGCAACTCTGCTGCCTGCTGCTGATACATCTGCAGCTCAGCTGCAAGGCATACAATGGAATAAGAACGAGGATCGTGTTGGTCTCTTTTCTGGTTTCGGTACATCTGTAGCTCAGCCGCAAGGCCACAACACAAAATTATTATTAAGGTTTTTGGCTTTCTGTAAGACTCTGGCACATCCGTAGCCCAGCTTTAAGGTACAAAAAGCAAAGGCAAGGACTGCTGAAGGTAATGAGCATAGCTGCAATGTCTGATAAGCATACTCGTAAAGAGTAGCACCAGCGTCAGTATATCATTTGCCAAGTAAAGGCACCTGAGCAAAAGCAAAAAGCACGCCCACACAAGCTATCACACATACCAACACGCCAAGCAACATTAACATTTAGTCAAGGGCACATGGATTGGGTAACATAATCATGCGTGTACGGTCCCCGTTTGCAATAGCTTGGTAGGGTAAAGGGTCAAAACAATCATGTCAGTTCTGGGACTTCCCTGGATGCCTAAGCACAAACCTTGCAGTCCCTCCACACCACTGGTGTGCTGTTGCCTCTGTTGTGCAAGCTCTTGCTCCAGCTCTCCTACACGGGCCTTGAGCTGTGCCTGCTGGGCCTCCGCAGCATTGAGGGCGTGCTGCAGCTGCTGCTCCTCTGCCACGAGAAGCGTACTGCAGGGTGTGTAGGTGTGGTGTGCAAGCACATGTGCATCTGTGATTGAGTCTGACCTAAACGTCAGCAGCAGTGATCATAAACTGCAGCTGCTGCTCTTTTGCCACGTTTTGCTGCAGTGTGTACAAATGTATGTGGTTGGTTAATTGTACCTGTGTGCATGTGTGTAATTAATAAGTCATGCGTGTGCCTGCTTAAAATGAACTGAGTGCTGGTTCTCTCTGCCAGACAGCTCTGCTGCGCTTCATCCAGACCACGTCAAATGAAAGCTCAAATGCTTAGCCCAGCGCCATGCAGTGTCTGCACCCCTACCTTGATGACAGTGCCTCTCCTCCAGACTCAGCTGCTTCCCTCATTGACCTCATTAGCTGCTTGCGAAGGGTTGCCACCTCTGCCTCCAAAGTGCCCACCTTCAGCGTCAGTGTGCATACATGTGTGTATGGTGGGGTGTGTGTTTTGTGTGCGCAGGTGCGCAGGCGTGCTGCATATACATTTCAGCTGACATTTGCACTAAGACTTGAACCTGCAATGAAGCAGCTTAACAGCTTTATTCAGACAACCTACTTCCTCCTGGATATCTAAATTTGCTACCTGTCTAGTAAATACGCTGTCTGAGAGCGGCTGCAAATAGGCCAGAGCCCACTTACTATTCTCCCACGCCCCTTATTCCTTTCTTCACTCATGCAGCACGCTACTGAGTAATGATGGACTAGGGAAAACATGTATGCTACTTCCCATGTGGCACCCACCTTTCCCTCCAGGCCCTTATTCCTGTTCTCACTCTCTTGCAGCATGCCACTGAGCGGTGATGAAACATCAGAGGGCTGCTGGCCTGATCTGAAGCTTTGGCTTGCCAAGGACCTACGTGAGGTTGTATGTATGGTTATGTGCGTTTGCACTTGGGTGTGTGTATATATGCGTGCTTTTGTGCGTGTTTGTGAATGTTTATGGATGTGCATGTGCTAGTGGGAGTAAATGCATGCATGAATGTGTGAAGGTGGTGTGCTATGCGTGTCACTGTGCTAATGTGTATTTTTGAAGGGCTGACCAGAACGCATATGTATGCCGTGTGCAATTACGTGATGAGATGCTTGTAAGGGATGCGATAGAGTTGGGAAACACGATCTCACGCCTGCGTGCAGTCAGATACCAGCAACCTTTTCTCCTATCACAGCACAAGCACACAGGAGCATATGTCCCACGTCATGTTTAACCGTGCGCGAGAGAAGGCATGCCGCCGTTTTTGCGAGGGGGAGCAAGAAAAATGTCAGGTTGCATTGAAGGAATAGCGTTTGTGTAGAGGAGCAAATGTGATCAATGCCCAAAGTGTCTAAACAGAATAGTGTTTTGTGATGTCAACCTGAACATACTTAGAACTGTGCAAGAGGTCATCGGACTCATAAGCTGGAAGGTAGTGTTTGTCAATGCTTCACCAGTTCATCATTACGAGCCATTTGCAAGAAACATAGTACGTGACATGTTCCTGTGTTACAGCAACTGGAGGCACAAGAGTGAAGCCAGCTAACGACTGGCTTGAATATCGCTTCATAGACACGCAAAGTTGAAAAGTAAGAGAACATTTCCCTCCTACTTATCAGCTTTGGTCATCAGAGCATGACTCCATACGCCCACACTTTGTGGGCCAATGCAGGGCCTTCTCATCTGCCCTGTCTTTTACCAAACATAACAGGTATCACCTGTATTCTATTTTTTTGGCAGGGGGCGGAGATAATTGGAATCAAGTCTACATTATAATCAGCTGGAGAAGATTAGGTGAAGCAGCGACCCCAGTAAGCAGGGCAATCATGATAAGGGTACTATTTTGCATGAGGGGGCAGATTGCACACACTTTGTCAGCTCCTGCAGCAGTGTGTCCTTTTCGTCCTGGGTAACCTTCTTCTGAGCAAGGGCTAGGCCCAGCTGGCTAGCCAGGTCATCTGTCTCTGATTTCAAAATCCTGCAAGGGTAAGGATAGGTAATGGCGTGGATGGCACAGTCGCTGGTGACTGTAGGGTAGATGGGCTTAGGGTGCGTGTTCAGAGCTGTTTTCCTATTTCTTATGCCTCCAGGATCCTACATGGATCGAATAATTGTCAAATATGTGGGAGGGTGGGAGGGATGGGGGGTAAACACAGCCGTTAGTATTCCAGTGGGGAAAACATTAAGGTGGCGTGGAGGTCATATTTCTGCTCTTCCAAGGTTTGCAGGTAAGGCACTGGGAACCCCAGAGCAGCCATTACCCGCACAGGCCATGTGGCAAAGTCATAACTGTGCTTTCCTAGCTACAAGTACAAAGGCAGAGGAGGGCAAATACTTCACTTGCAAAAGGTCTGGGCACTCCTGCAAGAGGTTTACAAAGCAGCCACGCTCCAAGCAAGCTGCAAAATTAAGGGCAGACGTCATCGAGCAATTAGGGGCAACGTAGGGGCATGCAATACCAAGGGAGTATACAGGGGCACACTGCCCGTGGGTTTCTTCACCGCATATAACATGATTGTTGGGTCAGATGTATATGGTACTGCTTGTGCAGTGCCAGTACTGCTTAGCAGTACTATGCATGGTACTGCTTGTGCAGTGCCAGTACTAGGTAGTAGTACTGTGTGGTAGGGTGCTCCTTGCGCAGGGCCAGAGGACACACTCTCTCAGGTCTTGAGTTTTGCAGTGTCCTCTGCTGACATTTGTGGATTGCAAAGATTACGCTCTCCACGACTCCTGCAGACCTGTGCCTCTTACGTGCCGTTGTCATGCTCCAATGACCCTGTAGCCTCTGAGATGTTGCATCTCACGACTCACAACACACACGACTGGTACATGAGGACCAAGCATTACTGGCCTCGCAATTCTTATCTGCACACAATACAGATTTTGGTGACAAAGTACACTCCAGGTTAATGCCTTGGTGCACTGCACTGAGGACGGCCCTTCCCACAACGCACTTCAGCTCACACAACCTGGAATTTTTTACAACTAAGAACTCACTTGAGGTCTGCACTAGCTCTGCTGAGCTGGTCTTTGGTGCTACGCAGCTCAGCTGCCTCCAGGCCACTCTTGTTGTGGATGGTAGCTGTGACAAACAGGTAACGACGCAGAGACAAGTTAATGGCAGCGAGCATGAGATATCTATATGTGTAAAGACAAAAAGGGGGTATATAAGAGAGAGAGAGAGAGAGAGAGAGAGAGAGAGAGAGAGAGAGAGAGGGAGAGAGAGAGAGAGAGCAGTTAGGCAAAGCCTGGAGCTGTTAAGTGTCCTGACCTTTCTCACTGAAGACCAGAGTGTCGGTGAGAGTGCCAGTGAATTAAGAGTGTCAGTGAGGGTGCCAGTGAAATACCAGAGGGGGTCAACTGGGGAAATGTCCAAATATGTGCTTTCTTGCACTCAGAAGCCGGCCATCCACTGCCTCTCTATCCGATTGGGGCTATTTTTGCTCCAAATTGAAGCTCACATTTTGAGTTACACGAGGATGTGCTTGGATTCATGTGGGTCACTCTGTGTGCAAATTGGCAGGGCTTCAAGCTGTTAATGACTACCAGAACCCTAATAGGGTGGTTCTGCATGGGAAAACAGCATGTGCCTACATCCCCAACTACTTGATCGTTTCACTCCATTTTTTTGCAATGATATTTGTTTGTTACAAGGATTCCACACCCCACCAAAATTCATGTGATATGGAATGGTGGGTGGCCTGCTGTGAAGATTTTGTGATGAAAAGTGGGGTTCACGCCACGTTCAATTAGATGTGTGCCCCGGACCGGGCAGTTTTCAAGCTCAGGTGTTCTCAGCACCTCTGGGTGCTAAGCTTAGAAACTGCCCGGTCCGGGCCCCACGTTCAATTCACATTTTTATTACACCCCCATTTGGGGCCTCAGTTGACCGACCCCCTCTGGTGGAATACACAACTGGAGACAAACATGTCAGTGGGGAAAGAGTTCAGGCTGACATCAGAGAACTTGGGCCTTTTATACACGATTACTTGCCTTATCAGTCCACACACCCACAACCTCACACTTGCCACTCAGTTGCCTGACATACACACACACCCACATACACAAGAACACACACACACACCTGCGTGATCACGCATAGAAGCGTCCACCTCTCTGAGGCTGGCCATCATGTCATCCCGTTCCACCTACAAGCACAGGGGTTGACACAGACATACTCACAAAGGAGTAGGGCTGGCTATAATTGTGAGTACAGTCTTTGACACAGATACACTCACAAAGGAGTAGGGCTGGCTATAATTGAGTACAGTCTTCAAAGTCTGTGCAAGGGGGGACATCTCCCAGATTTTATCGTAATTTTGGCTTTCTGCATCCTGCCACCCTAGCGCTTCCTGCCCTTTCACCACGTAACAACTGCTGCCTGCACACATACCTTCATGCGCTGACATTCCAGCTGAGTACGAGTCAGACGGTCCGACAGCATGCCCAGATCCTTACGCAGTACAAGCTCCTGAGGTGAGCAGCAGGAGCAGGAGCAGCAGCAGGGAGAGGTTAATAGATCCCCAACATTGTCACGGGTTCTAGGGTAGTATACAGGTGGTATACAGGGTTTAGGATACAGGTAGATTACAAGATACAGGATACTGGTAGCGTACAAGATTATTATAGATAGGTACTATACCTTGCATATACACTTACACATGCATACATACATACGTAAGCACATACACTAACAGGGGAAAGATGCACTGGTTTACTTAAAACTGCGCACATACACACACAGATAATGTACGGACTTGGAGAAAAGGACCAAACAAGGAGTACAAAGACGGAGTACATGGGCAGGTGTATTACACTGCTGATTTGAGGATGAGCTACCAAGGAACAAAGGAGGGTTGCTGTGTCGCTTCAGCCCTAAGTGTTTCGATTGTGTGCTCCTATGATGCTAACAACACATGTTTGCTAACATTCACCTGCTCTCTTTCTCTCTCTCTCTCTCTCTCTCTCTCTCTCTCTCTCTCTCTCTCTCTCTCTCTCTCTCTCTCTCTCTCACACACACACACCAGAACACACACACACACAGGCACGTGCATTCAAAATTGGGCCTGCAAGCTCGTGACTCATGACAGTTCACCCACCACTGCGTTTGCTACTTGAACAGGGTCTATGGCAGGAGTGGCAGTGGGAGGTGGGGGTACTGGGGCTGGGGGTAGGGCAACAGGTTGAGGGGGAGGGGGTGTGGGATCAGCTGCCTTCACAATTTGCGTCTGGTCCTGTGAGTGTGCGTGGTTGGGTGGATGTGAGCCATGGCTGGCACTTGCATGTGAAGGTTTGAACGTTTGAATGCAGAAACCTTGTAAAGACACGCATGCATACAAACATATGCACAAATGCAGGGAATCGCACACATACATTCACAAATGCATGTACACATACAAGCATACAAACACCAACTCACCCCACCCCCCAGCTTGCCCATGACGGCCATCGTCTCAAAAGTCTTGACAGTATTGCGTGCATGGCGCAGCTCTCGTTTGGAGGTCTTGAACCCGGAATCAAGCTCACGTACACGAAGCTTCGCAGCACCAATGTACTTTTCTTGTTGGGCTCTGTACGTTGTGCAAGGAGGTTGAGCATACGTGTTTCATTGGAGGTATTGCATGTACACACACACACACCTATGCACAGGGGCATACCAAGACTTGAGGGTGGCCACGAGGGATGCGGGCTTGAAGCAAAAATTAAAAATTCATAATCCTACGCTGACTAGGATTGAAGTGCATTGCTGTCTAGCTCTGAACGAGTGCATACAGAGCTACATCAAAAGAACAAAGGCCTTTAATTCAGGACTCAGGATTGAATCCTCAACTATGTGCATAGGGCATAGGCCATGCAAAGCAGCAGAGGCACAGCCAACAGCTAACCTTGTGTGTATACAAGTTTGGCCAACCGTACACACTCTGACCAACCATACACACTCTGGATGCTATCTATATATACCTACTGGTGAAGCTTGGATTATGCATGAGCAAGATTGAACATAGGCGCGTTTTTGGGTTGTGACCTCTTGCAAGAAGAGAGACAAGAAGCAAAGCTTTTGCTGAGGGACATCTTTGGTCAATGTGACTTTTGATCCAATCTTACTGAGGGGGGGAATTCAAGGGGCGCAGAGCAAGGCATGATCACACATGTGAGTCACCAGCATGAATCACAGGATCAGTGCCTTATGCATCAACCAGTTTGGTTCAAACTCATACAAATACACACACGTGCCCAGCATACATATACGCTCAAGCGCAATATACACGTATACACGCACGCACACAAACACAAGCACACACTTTTACACACACACCTGTGCTGCTGCAGGTGAGCATTGGTGCTTTGCAAGCAGTCCTGGACGTAGAGCAGGTACTCAATGATGAGCTGGGACAAGCGGAATACCTGAAGCGGAAAAATAAAAGCCAATGTGCAGCATGTAACATGATTGCGAAATCCCCTGCCATCTCCTCGGTCCAAGAAAAATTGCGCATGATGAAAGGCACGTGTAGAAGCCCACCAAGCCAAGAGTCCTACTAGTCAGTACCTTGAGGAAGTTGAGTTCTGTCAGGTGGCGGGTGTCCTCTGCTTCGATGTCCCCATAGGCAATGATGCTCACAATCTTTTCCAGCATATCCAAGTCAATGTCTCGGACCTGAGAGCGATGATGAGGCGGCAGTGGGTGAGTGTGGATCACTGTTTCTCTAAGCACATGTTTTGTGTGACGAAGCTGCGCTAGAAAGATGTGGGTTATTGCATGCGCAAGTTTCAACATTTTGTTTGTGCTTGCTTTTGTGTTAGGTTGTGAGTAGGTCAGAGTTGTGCTCTAAATGTGTGTGCAAGTGTGTATATATAAATTTGGTGTGAGTGTCTACGTGCACGTGTTTGTGTATAAATTCCTCTGTAAGTGTTTGTATTTCCTTGTTTGCGTGTGCAACTTTGTGTGTTGTTGTGCGTGTATATATATGTATTTGTGTGTGTGTGTGTGTGTGTGAGAGAGAGAGAGAGTGTGTGTGTGTATGTATGAGTGTGTGTGTGTGTGTGTGTGTGTGTGTGTATGTATGAGTATGTGTGTGTATGTGTGTGTGTGTGTGTATGTGTATGTGTGTATGTGTGTGTGTGTATGTATGAGTATGTGTGCATGTATGTGTGTGTGTATGTGTATGTGTATGTGTGTGTGTGTATGTGTGTATGTGCGCGCACACATGCATGCACAAAATAAGCATGCTTGCACGGTCAAACCCTGCACCGGGCCCCACAATATTGTTGATGTCCACTCCATGCAATAGTCTCCAGTCAATCCTTGACCGCCTGGACTCAAATCGAAATGGCTGGAAGCTCGGAACTCCTTGGTCTGCCGACAGGTCGTTGCTGCTCCCCATCTTTTCCCATCCATGCTTCATTTTTCCTCGCAGCATATTTGCTATTCAAAACCTGATTTATGCATAATGAAAGGAGGGTTGACCGAAGGGCCTTAGGATCAATTATAATTAGGATGTTGTTTATTCTGACACATTTAACGTTGCCCTGATATGAATTTTAGTTATAACCTGGTTTTAACCTGCGGACGATTTTGCAATTACCACCATAAATGATCTTTACAGTATTAGTTCAAATTTCTCATGGATTTCATACGCATTCTGGACGGAAAGTTCTGCACTAGGGTAGAGGAAAAGGAGTGGCCATGCCTCGGCGCCAATTGCTACTACTTGATGGTATGCCTAGCCATGGTTCATTTATCATCCTCGCCCTGTACGCAACGCGCCGCTGCTGAGTAGTTGACGGGTTTCATTCTTGTGTCCCGCATGCGCACCCAGCAACACCCCAAACTCAGAAATACGACCTATCTATACAGACAAGAGCTGCAGACGTAGCTCTGCGACACGAGGTAGTCAATACCCTGGATGCCGCCGTTGGCCTTGGATTGACCAGCCTCCGCGTGTGGGCGTTTGCAGATGGCCTTGGCTGGAATTATTTGCAGCAAGCTCCAGGTGCGTGTGTGAACCTGTATTGCACGATACATGAAGAAGGTTCTTATACAATTGGAACTGAAAATCAACTACCTGCTTGTACAGGCCAATATGACAAGCAAACATTCCTAGGCCTTGATTTTGTGATCTCTGAGGTGCGTGCTCTGCTGTCTGTTTCAGGCTTTTCCTGCTTATATATGGAGTGCTTACGTGCATTTCGCCACAACTATATACACAACCTTCTCCCATTTTATACGTCAGGCTAAAATTCGGGGTCTGCGGCTGATTTTGGTGTTAAATGACTACTTCCCAGCGTATGGGGGTTTGCAAGCATATGTGAGGTGTGTGTGTTTGTAACTGTATTGACTGTGCTCGTAATCTACTACATACACTGAAAGGCGATGGATTATATATGGAGGTGCTCAGGCAAACTCATTTGTGCACATCCAATAGTTCTTGTATAAGCACTTCCATTCCACCTACTATTGCAGCTGGAGCAAGGGTGTGCCTAAGGAAGCAGCTTGTGCGGAGCATTTCTACACAGATGCCTTTTGCCAATCCGTTTTCCACAGCCATGTTACGACGGTGCTGCATCACGTCAACGCAATCACAGGTATTAACAACGGATATTTCCCCTCCAAAAGTTGATTAGTTTTCCTCCCTGCGCACTGATCTGGTAATTATACTTGGGAACTGCTGCTCAGGCACTAAATATAGTGAAGAGCCTGCAATTATGGCTTGGGATATTTGTAACGAGCCTCGCTGTAGGAAGGACACGGGCGTTTCGCCTGATACCATGCATGTGAGTAGAGGGCTGAAGCAGCATGCCAATCAAGTCTGCTGCAAAATGCAATGACGTATGCACGGAAACGACAAATTTCAGAACCAGGAATAATGCTGTGTAGCAATTATGAGCAAGCACTTTTGTGTCAACACATTTCTTGATCAAACACAATTTGCTGCAGGCATGGATTGATAAAACAGCTGCGCACATTCACGGCCTTGACAAAAACCACCTTGTCACAGTTGGGACGGAGGGCTTTTTTGGGTCCTCGTCTCCAGGTGCATATCTTCAAAAGTCACACAGTTTACAGTATAAGGACGGAATTCAAGTAAGTGCTCACGCTACCAAGGTGTCCATTATTTTTGTGGATGGACTCAGATTGGCCCTTTTTTTATTACATAAAACCAATCAGTTTTGAGTGCATTGTGGCAAGAAGTAGGCCTTGCAGCTTTTTATGAAGACGCTTCTGCAGCGACATTGGATTCATCCAGGTTTCTTGAGCGCGAATCCTGGAGGACATCAAGATGAGGGGTGTGACTTCAAGCGCACGCTTTTGATTCCTGGGATCGATTTTGGCAGTTTTCATCTGTGAGTGAGTGGTGGTGGTGGAGGTAGCAGGAAGGTCTGAATTGTACTCAGCAATCAAAATGATTGCCTGTGTACCCTTTGTGTACTATCAGGTGGTAAAGAGCAAATTTAAGGCCATTGTACTTGTTAAACGTAGCTCACTAGTTTATTTGTCAGCTGTTGTTGGACAAAGGAAGAATCCTTTATTCCAAGTCTGGACTTGAGGAGGTTTAAAAGAGTGGACGGAAACTAGGGTGGGTCCCCCTTTTGAGAGGGAGCTCTTTGTTGAGTGCACTGCTTAATGGCCAACTGCCTGCGTTACAACAGTTGCTGCTGGAATATCACGACAATTGTTTTTCCAGAGGACCTTATTTAATTTCATTTATTCCCCTAAAACTTACTGGAAATGCAGGCATCCAGATCACTGGCTACCACGGCACACAAATGCTGCGGAGACTGCAAAGTTTGTGCAGAGATGGATCAAACAACACGCAACAGCTTGCAGGTAAATCTCATTGCGCTGTCTATAGAATATGTGGAAGGTGCAAGGTGGGTACAATGACCCCAAAACCTATTGCTTTACACGGAATGCAATGCTTCTCTACATCTGTCAGAATATACGAGGACACCAACCCCTTGCTTTTAATCAAATATTGCATTTCTACATCTGTTAGGATACGTGGGAAGCTTGCAGCATTAAAATACACAGGACAACAAGGCGAGTTAAACCTTGCTCATTTATATATGTAAAGTAAAGCTATGTATGGATAAATTTGTGTGCATGCGTCTGTATGCAAGGGAGGCAGGCAAACCCTGTGTGCTGAGCGAATTTGGGAGCAGACGACGCGTCTGCTCTGAGTGGAAAGGCGACTTGTCAGGTACAGAGCAGGAGGGGAACAGGCTTTCAGAAAATAGTGGCCATGCCCTGGAGCACCTTGCGCAGGCTGAGGCTGGCTGCATGGAGAGGGAGGTGCTGTACGAGGAGGTGAGTGTGAAGGTTGGCCAAAGCTATATATGGGGCGGTCAATTCACATTCCTACGCTCGTGTATTGCTATAAGGCTGTACATTTTTGTACTTCTCACCATGTTACAACACAACACCTTCCACTAGTAAGAAATCTGCACTGTTGTCAATGCTTAAACAAGCATACGTTTACTTTTGTGTCACCCAGCTCAAACAAGGGCCTCACCCAGCTGAAATAAGGCCTCTCTGTTGCCTTCCTACTGTCTTCAGGTTCTGACTCGATGCTTTAGTGGCTCAGCTGAACAGCTGCAAGTTGGCAGAGGGCACCATCAGCCTGGTGACTCAGCCTCACCAGGAGAGCCTGTGCATGGAGCCATGTTCTGGCTTCTTTGCACTGAGTCGTACCCTGATTATGATGGCTTCAGCGTCTATCACCTGCCATCCAAAATAGTCGAAGGCCGAGCTGCCTGGATTCCAGATGACAGTGATGCGGTCTCTGCTGTGTTAAAGCGCTGGAGTAGGAGAATCAAGTTGAATGGACTGAATGCAGGCGTGCAGCAGAAGATTTAAGTAATAAAACTAGATAGAGGTGCTACAGGGGGCACATCAGGCAGGTCTGACAGACTTGGCAGTCAAAGCAGAAGCATTATCAATAGCAAAACCTTTTGTCTTTTCAAGAGACTACCGCCGGTTGTATTAACGCACGTTTGTATCTACATACGGGAATAGCTGAGAAACATTGGAATGCAGTTAGCCAAAAAAGCTATCCTCACTTTCTTTCGATACTTCTAATTCTACTGCCATCTATAAGCAAAGTCTTTTGATACGAGGAAAACACATAACGTTTTAGTTGATTTTCTTGCAAATTAATTATCCAGCAAATTCAAACGGATTCAGAGCGACGTAATTGTGTTTTATCAACTTAACCTTTCCTTTCTTTGCTAAGTCACTACGGTAGCCTGCATCATACAGCTGCCAGCAGTGCTGTCCCTGGAGAAGAGCACCTATAGGCGCAGAAGCTTGTCCAGTGCCAAGAGCAGCAAAACGTGGCTCAATGAAGATTAGGAAAAGAACGCAGACAGTGCGATCACAACCGGCATGGATTAGGAAAGGATGTTCTTATGTGTTCTGCACCACCCAATGGATGCAAAAACACACAACATCCCATCTGGAGAACAAGATAAGAAGAGAAGGCTTTCAGTGGGGATTAGGTGGTTGGCAGGCAGAAGCCTGCACACCACCGGGAGTATTGCTCAGATATTTGTATTCAATGTTTCGTCTCATCTCTCATCTGTATAATTTTTGTTGCGGATTTGGTTCCGGCATGTCGGCCTAATTGTTTAACAAGTGCTGTGGCATGTAGACCAACAACTCCAAAGCTGTGGAGTGGGTACCTTGTGTGGCTGCTGTAATGGTGCCTGTTGCTCCTAGCACGATGGTTTGGAAGGGTTTGCGGTGTTTGAGTAAGCGAGGCATTAGCAGCTTACGTTGCTCTTGTGCCTTTCCTGCTTGTTGGGTAATGTGTCTACACAGTACTTAATTTTGATCAGGTGTATATCGCGTTATATCGCTCTCTTGGTCGCTCTCTTCGTTTAATAGCCAGGGG
>Ga0307963_1001172_pt1 | contig 19649 bp, 19 predicted proteins | sample OrgLakmetagen594_FD_201829 | JGI IMG/M metagenome (GOLD analysis project Ga0307963, IMG submission 201829) | Saline water microbial communities from Organic Lake, Antarctica - #594 | ecosystem: Environmental > Aquatic > Non-marine Saline and Alkaline > Saline | place: Antarctica: Organic Lake... | reverse complement strand
CACAAACACACACACACACACACACATAAACACACACAATCACACAAACACATGCACATACACACATGTGTGTGTGCAAGCACGCCTGCACGCACGCACGCACACAGGCACTTGTACGCGTACTTACACATGCACACACACACATAGACACACGCACACACGCACACGCACACACACAGGATGCATTGCGTAGGAAGGTTCTTGAAGTGCTGCTCATCACTGCCGTGCTGAAGAACGACCTGGAGTCAGTGCAGGCAAGTATAGTACAGCGCATGTACAGCACAGCGCAAGTACAGCACAGCCTTTACATTTCCTCTGCATCTCTGATGTAGGAAGAGGTCGTAGTGCTCTTGCGCAGATGTATCCCACTACAAGGTCTCCATAAGCAACATTAATAATCCGTGCGGCTAAAGTTTGAGGCTGTTTGTCGGATTACATTCTAGTGCTTGCGGTCTTTGCGTGCGTAGAGTGCATCTGCACCCTGTTTCAAAACCTGCAGTTGGATTTAGCACATCAATTCAGAATGCTGATCTTCCTCCTTTCCTGTACGAGCAATTGCAGAAACTCGTGCGATCCGACGTGTGCGTGTCTTCTAACGTGCTGTCTTTCTTTGGATACACCGCCTTCGACACCGACGATAAAGGCCTGAAGGCCCTCGCCCTTGTCATCAAAGTGAGTGCGTTTTTTGGGCTTTATGCAGATATAGCAGGTGAGTGTGTGACTTGGGTTTACTCAGATACACTTGGGTTTGTTCAGATACACCAGGTGAGTGTGTGACTTGGGTTTACTCAGATACACTTGGGCTTATGTAGATATACCAGGTGAGTGTGTGACTTGGGTTTACTCAGATACACTTGGGTTTATTCAGATACACCAGGTGAGTGTATGACTTGGGCTTATTCAGATACACCGCCTCCAACACAGACGATAAAGGCCCAAAGGCCCTTGCCCTTGTCAATTGATGAGGTGTGTGTGTTGTATGGGTCTAGCTGAGCAAAGCAACGCCTTCAACTAGGACAACCTGCGACATGGTACACGCGCAGTCTATGTGCACATGTGTGCACGCATGCTTGTCCGCAAGCCCTTTCTTCTGCCCCCTAACTCACACGCACACGATATACTCGCTTATACACACATAGACATGCGCACACACACGCGCACGCGCATGTATGCAGGTGCAATGTGTTGCACACATGCGCACACGCTCACTCACTCACACCTTCAGCATAGCCTAATGTGAGCGAGCTGTTGCTGCACACAATTGAAGACGCACGCACGCACATGCACATGCACATATGCACATGCACATATGCACATGCACATACACACACGCACACATACACATGCGTACACGTACACGTTCACTCACTCCACCTACAGCATAGCCCAAACGTGAGCAAGCTGTTGCTGCACACAAGCGAAAACAGCCAGGCCAAAGTGGAGGGATACGCGGCCCTCATGAACTCCCTGAAGAACAACAGCTCCATCACAGACCTGACGTTGGCCAAGGACCCAAAGGTGTGCGCAGGCACAATGCTCGAGTGCTTTGACTATATTGGTGCCCTAGTGGCTGGGCTCAAAGGGCAGCTTTGTGTGTGAGAGAGTATGTGTGTGTGAGCGCGCGTGTGCTGCGCATGAGCGTATGCTTTTGCGTGTGTGTAAGTGCGTGTGAGCATGTGTGTGTGCATGTGTGTAAGTGTGTGTGAGCATGTGTGTGCGTGTGTGTAAGTGCGTGTGAGCATGTGTGTGTGTGCGTGCATGCGTGTGTGTGCATGTGTGCGTGCGTGCGTGTGTGCGTGCATGGGTGGGCTTGTGTGTGTGCATGTAAGCGTGTGTGTGTGCATGGGTGTGTGTGTGCATGTAAGTGTGTGTGTGTGCTGGCCTCTAGCTAATGTCCCAAACGTGCCGCAAAGTTGGTTAGCACGCCACTATCCACCACATTTATAGGTTGTTATGTAAGGTTGGCCAGAACCATACATATATATGGTGTATATTTGGTATTTTTGACAGGGAATCACCAATTGTACGTTATATATATATACGGTTCTTGTTAAAATTTGGTGTTATGCTCTCGTGTGTTTGTCCTGCAGTTTAGCTTGCCTGATGCCCTGTTTGTAGGGTTGGCCAGAACCGTATATGTACGCCGTATATGACCGTATATTTGACAAAATTCTTTTAAAAAATCACCTTACACGCACCGTATATAAATGTGTGTGATTCTGGCCAACCCTACCTGTTTGTGTGCTATCTCACGGATGTGCTAATGAACGACAGCTTCTAAAAAAAACACGTCAGCCAAGAACCCCAAGGTTTGCGCAGGCCCTACACAACACCAAATAATATACGCGGTCATAACATATCATTGAAGATATATGCTTGTGCCTTCCCTGCAGTCCATGTATTCTCTGTGTGTGTGTTTGTGTATGTGTGTGTATGTGTGTGTGTGTGCCAAAAACGACATCCGTCCCTGCAGTCCATGCATTCTGTCCCTGCAGTCCATGCATTCCGTCTGTGTGCCAAAAACGACAACTCCAGCCAAGAGCCTGAAGATGCCGCTGTGGGCAAGGCTACCAATTACCATGTTACTTATCTCTGCTTCTTACATAAACCTGATTTCAATTGTTGTGCGGCGCTCATTAATACTACATCAGATACAGCACTCTTTGAGACATGCACATCACACACACACGCACACATAATTGCCTCCATCTCTGGCGAGAGAAGCCCTGAGAGCTCAGTGTCGTATAGCCCGTTCATGTCAAGCGGGAACAGTGTTTAATGCGTACAGCACGCACAACACACACAGCACACACAGACGCACAAACTTGCACATGCAACACACACACACACTTGCATGCTGCTCCTCTCTGCTACAGGGAGACCTGAGGAACCACAGTGGAGGATGGGTGGGACCCAAAGCCATGGAGTCACTTGCAGGTGTGTGTGTGTGTGTGTTGCAATGAGTAACTTTGCCAAAGCCATGGAGTCTATTGCAGAGGTGTGTGTGTGTGCGTGTGTGGTGTAATGAGTACCATCGTGAAGTGGGTGCTGTTTTGAATGGTGGTTTAAGCCATGGAGTCACCTGCAGGTGTGTGCATGTGTGTGTGTAGTGTGTGTGTGTGTGTGTGTGTGTGTGTGTGCGTGTGTTGCAATGAGTAAGATCGTGCAGTGAGTGCTGTCTTGAATAGTGGTTACAGCCATGGAGTCACCTGCAGGTGTGTGTGTGTGTGTGGTGCAATGAGTAACATCGTGCAGTGGGTGCTGTCTTGAATGGTGGTAAAAGCCAGGGAGGGCCAGTATTGTCAGCAGATGGCTTAAAGCATTGCCTTAGGAGTCTAGTAATGTCAGCAGAGGGCTTGAGGCATTGCGTTAGGAGTCTAGTATTGTTAGCAGATGGCTTGGAGCATTGCGTTAGGAGTCTAAAGGACCCAAACCCGATCTAAATGCCAAAAGAGGGAACCTGTCAAGCCTGGGCTGGGACCAAATTTGATCAGTATGTTGATTGGACTGATTACGTGGAGTCCATCCAGAATGGGCCCCCAAGCGTTGGGGTCAGTTGTGGGTGAGGTGAAGATGTTGTATGTAACTCCTCCTACTGAATGGGCCGTAACAGAACGGATTGTCGATTTGGGTAGGCCTCTCAAAGGGTTGGAGTCACTTGTTGGTGGGGAAAATGAAACTTGCTCATAATGCATGTGCAGAGGCTGTGGATGTCTTACAGACTTTCTTGTGTGCTTTGGGAGTGCTACACACATCACAGAAGTTTTGGACGCGTCACAGACTCTCTCGGGAATTTTGAGGTGCTGCAGAAATTCTCAGATTGTTGACTGTGTTATAAATGCGAATGAAGTGCAAAGATTGTACAGCAACTCAGGAGTTTGAAATCTACCTAGAGGCTGGCTTGCAGCAATGTCAAGGTTCTTGCTGACCTGGTTGGGATTAAAGGTCCTGCCATATTTGTTAATGTACGATAGCAAAGAAATAATGGAGTTGTTATGAGTTTGCTGCATAAGAGGTTTGGCCACAGCCACGCTCGCACGCGAGCACGTGCGCACGCGTGGACAAGCACGTACACACACACTCAAAGCAAGCACGTGCACACACACTTAAAGCAAGCACGCGCACACACATGTGTATGTGCAGTTGTGTACGCATAGTGCAGACACATATCGCACGTACACATATGCATGGCATGGCCACCCCTGCACATGCAGCAGAACTTAAACACCATCAAGCACACACATGCACATATACTATCGCAAACTCACATACATGGGTATTTGCAGCGGTGTATGCACAGTGCAGGCACACACATCGCACCATGCATGCACGCGCACGTACGCATATGCCATGCAGGCAGTGGAGGGCACCATCCATGTTTTCATGAGCAAGCACGCAAATGCTCATCGAGTGTCCGGTGATGCCGTAGTATACGGAAGTCCCATACATACGCAGGACGCATGCCAGCCACACATATCTCTAGGTGCCCAGCAATGAGCATCACAGAGCAGGGACCCACTCTTCCTGCTACTCCCTGCTACTGCTCTTGGGCTCCTCCCTGGGGCACTAGGGGAGGCCTCCGTTGCGTTTCCTCCCCCTCCCCTTCCCCGCACCCTGCAATCCCGGGCCTCTCCATCAATTTCCCATTTTTCTCCGGGTCATCCGGACATAGATTTTTATTTCAGTGTGGGCGTCTCGGAACCTGGATTTTCTCTGGTTGGCCCGGAATTGGCCTTTCATATTTTTGAGGGGCAAAACAAACATTTGCTTAATAAGTGCGGCGCCCGCACGGGATGAAGTTCCCTGACATGCTCACGCACATACACACACGCATACACACACGTACACACACAGAGACGCTGCCCACCAACCACTACTCCAGCCTCTACCGTGGCAGCACAAGCACCCACATGCGCACATACATTTGCATATACACGTGCACACACAGAGATGCTGCCCACCAACCACTACTCCAGCCTCTACCGTGGCAACACAAGCACCCACATGTGCACACACATTTGCATACACACGTGCACACACAGAGATGCTGCCCACCAACCACTACTACAGCCTCTAATGTGGCTACACAAGCACCCACATGCGCACACACATTTGCATACACATGTGCACACACAGAGATGCTGCCCACCAACCACTACTCCAGCCTCTAATGTGGCAACACAAGCACCCACATGCGCACACGCATAATTGCGTACACATGTGCACACACAGAGATGCTGCCCACCAACCACTACCTCCGGCGTCTGGATGTGAGCCGGAACATAAAGCTGGGCAGTTTAGGGCTAACAAACCTCTCAAAGGGGCTGAGGGACAGCGAGAGAAGCGGGCTCACAGTAAGTGTCCTAGAAAGTGTTATATGATTCATTTTCATATAATATGAAAATGCTACCTGTTTCCGTCGCATTTCGAGGTCTGGTCTATTTTAGGGGCTGAGGGACAGCGAGAGAAGCGGAGTCACACTCACAGGAATTGTAAAAGAAGGTGTCAGGCAAATTGCTCTGACCTTTACTTTCTACATCTCGAGAGCTGGCAAACCTTTGAAGGGGCTGAGAATCAGCAAGAGGAGCAGGCTTTCATTTACTGTGACCTTCATAACTGCATCATTGCTTTCAACCTGCTTTTTTTCTTCCTCCCTTTGCACCCTGTGCTCATCCGTACCACAGCTGTGCGGTGCGCTATCAGCGCTGCTGTTGCATTACGAGAGGGAAGAAAGAAAATAAGCTGGAAACGGAAGCCATTTCCCACATCAATTGAGGGAAGGAAGCCACTTGGGACCAAGTTCTTCCACCATAGAAATTAAAGTGGAATCATTGGGGAGCAGCAGGCCCCAAAACTGTACATTCCGGATAAAAGATAGAAAGGGAGGACGTGAAGTACAGTGATGTGCAAGTGGTGTGGAAGTAAAGTAATCAACAAGTGGCGTAGAAGGACAGTGATCTTTGAGTGGCGTGGATGTAAAGTGATTTACGAGTACGTGGAAGTACAGCAACCTTTGAGTGGCGTGGAAGTAAAGTGATTTGCAAGTGGTCTGGAAGTACAGTGATTTGCAAGTGGTCTGGAAGTACAGTGATTTGCAAGTGGCGTGGAAGTACATTGATCTATGATTGACGTGGAAGGACAGCAATCTAAAGTGACGTGGAAATACAGCAATCTTTGAGTGGCATGGAAGTACAGTGATTTACGAGTACGTGGAAGTACAGTGATCTTTGATGGCGTGGAAGTAAAGTGATTTACGAGTGACGTGGAAGGACAGCAATCTAAAGTGACGTGGAAGTACAGCAACCTTTGAGTGGCGTGAACAAGTGTTCCTGCTTGTTTGCATAATGGTTTAGGGCTAGAGAGAGAGTGAATAGGCGTTTGTGCTCAAGCAAGCAATTGCCCTCCCAGCGTATGCTTGCAATCCGTACAATTTGGCTGACACACAGCATATACATGCTTGATGTGAATGTGAAGCGTACCCCAATGTGGCTGACATCAAAATACATGCTTGATGTGAGTGTATAACGTACCCCAGTCTGGCTGATGCACACACACGCACACACACACATACACACACACGCACACACACACACAAATGCATGCTTGGTGTAAGTGTGAAGCATACCCCAAGAGTATTTCTGCCCAAGCAAATACAAATGTCTCTCTACGTGCGCTTGTCTCTGCGTGTGCTTGCGACCCACCTCAGTTGGCAAACACAAAATAGATCCGCATTTTTGTGTGAGTGTGGGGCAGAAATAAGGGGCATTTCTGCACTGGTGGACAGAGCTGTCTGTGTGCTCAGATTTCTGTCTTCCACGTCGCACTTGTCCGTATTATAAAAGTGTGTTGCACATCGTTACATCATTGCACAGTACTTGTCCATATTGCATGCTCACAGGACAACACTTTGCTCTTGTCCATATTTGTGTTGCATATAAATGCATCCTTACAGAACTACACGTCGATCTCGTCCATAAAAGTGCGTTGCACATCGTTGCATCATTGCACAGGACTTGGATGTGAGCGAGTGTGGGGCAGATCCCAGGGGCATTTCTGCGCTGCTGGACGTCTTGTCTGCGTGCTCGGTCTCCTCCCAAATGTCTCAGCACAAAGGCCTGAGCATGTTCAGCCCTTCAGGTAAGCATTTGTGTGGAGCTACGTTTTTGGTCCAGGTATCTTTTGTAAAAGCCTTTCTCCATTCTTCTCCCGGATTTTCCAGCACAATAGCCTAAGCATGCTCTCAGGTTTCCTGCAGGTAACGACCTTTGTGGAAGGCAATCTGTGTGCAAGCCGTGTGGAGCCTATTCTTTCAGTCTTCCCCCAAATGTCTCTCAGCAGCCCAAGCGTTAGCGCTCTATAAGACGCAGACTCAAATTGCCTGTTAAAGGTCAACACACACATGTGTATACACGTGCAGGCACACATACAGGCGCACACACACACACATGCACAAACAGTCACACACACACGTACACACTCACGTACACACATGCACTCACACACACAAACACACACACACATGCACAGTCAGTCACACACACGTACACACTCACGTACACACATGCACCCACCCACACACACATACATACACATATTCGTAATATTGTGTTTTGCTTAGGGTCTGGATTTTTGCAGAACAAGGAAGCTGGTCAGAGCAGGCTTTCTTTGCAGGCGAGCGAGCCACAGACGCAGGTGGGTGTATGCATGTGTGTCTGTGTGTGAATGTTTGAAGGAGAGTGTGCGTCTGCATGCGCACATGCATAACTATGTATGTATGTACGTATGTGTGCGTGTGTATGTGGGTGCACGTGCGTGCGAGGTTGGGCAGTGATTTATAATGGATCAATGATTGATGGTGATTCCTTGCATTGCAAGGCTTGCACATTAATTGTGACGGAGGTCACAACATACGTGCGTTCTCATCTTATAAAATTTGCGTGTGTATGTGTGTTTCGTGTGATGGCTTCATTAGAACTTAATACGCGAGTGTGCCCAAAGAACAAGAGACCGACCAAGCTTCATCACGGTTGCTTAATGTTGAATAAGGGGCCAAGCAGGCCTAGCTAAATCAACGGGCAAGCCTTGTCAAATGTCCAGTGCATTTGGATTTGTGCCTCCTATAGGTTCAAGATGTCCAGTGCAATGGGATGTTCATGTTAGGATGTCCAGTGCATTTGGATTCGTGCCTCCTGTATGTTTCTTTGCTGCTAAATGTCGGGCAGGTTGTTCTAAATAAACAGTGGGTAATTTGGAGGAGTTTTTTGGTACCCGGTTTCCCTGTGTCCTTTTTCAATGTGGGGAGTGGTTCCGCTGCCTTTCGCAGTTCTTTTTCTAGATCTGGCTAGGCCTTTGTTTTCTGGATTACTGTGAAATTCCCATCGGGGTGTTTGTTGTTGTGCAGCAAACCATCAAAAGATGGTATCTGTCGTTGGACAGGCATCTTGCAGCAGACGCGTGACCCCTGACTGCCCATGTATTCCACATGGAGGTTATACTTAGGGTTGGCCAGAACCATATATATACACCGTATATGACCGTATGTATGGTGATTTCCCTGCTAAAAATACCGTATGTACACCGTATATATATGGTTCTGGCCAACCCTAGGTATACTGCTAGGCGCCACCTCACTACCCTCCATCTTTATGTGACTGTTGTAAGTCATGCAGGTCTTTTGTGGCCAGCCTATGGACTTTGACTGGCACCTTGCAGCATCGAACTGACCTAGGGTTGTGCCTATACTATTCCAGGGGGTGCTGCTGCTTTACCTTCATCCTCTAGCTTTAAGTAACTCTTTGTTACTGCTGCTGCAATCCACACAGGTCGTCCGTGACCGGTCTATGGACTTTGACCGGGGCTCCACTTCAGGCTTCTTGGCCAAATTGAAAGGCATGAGTGGTTCTGGGTTTCTGGTAAGTCGTTTTTTTGCAAAGAGCAGCAAGCATGAGCTGCTGGCTTGAAAGAGTGTATTAGCTAAACTGGTTGCTTCTCTCAAGCCAGCTGACAGTGAACTGTCTAGGGTTGGCTACTAAATTACATTGCCATGCAATAAAAAGCTTAAACAAGATTACAAAAACGAGACACAAAATACACTTAACAGTGACAACAGTGATAATGGGAGATCTGATGGGGGGTTACTGGTAGAGCGTCCCCAAGTACGTGCGCGCACAAGTGAAGTGCAATGTCATGAAGACGGGTTTTCCTAAAGCAATGTCATGAACAGGAACCCCTAAAACAGCATCCAGTCTTACAGCTTGAACAGCCTGTTTGCCTGCACAGACACATACATATAACATGCATGCACACACAAACTCACACACGCACGCAAGTACACACATGCACACATGCGCATGTGCACACACTCATGCATACATGCACACGTACCTACACACACACATGTATACTTGCACAAACTTAGGGGTCCAACCTCTCAAACAGCTCAGCTAATAGCTTGGACAGCCTCAGCCCGCGCGAGAGTGTGAGCAACTTGAGTGGCATGAGGACGCAGTCCTCCACATCCGCACAGGGTAAAGGTGGGTCGTGAGTCTCAAGGAGAGATGCATGCGTCCACACACACACACACACACACACACACACATACAGCCACACACACACATACAGCCACACAAACACATGCACACATTTTTATGGCATGAGGACGCAGTCCTCCACATCCGCAAAGGGTAAAGGTGGGTAGTGAGTCTCAAGGAGAGACGCACCCATCCACACACACACGCACACACACACGCACACACACACACACGCACACGCACACACACACACGCACACATACAGCCACACAAACACATGCACACATTTTTATGGCATGAGGACGCAGTCCTCCACATCCGCAAAGGGTAAAGGTGGGTCGTGAGTCTCAAGGAGAGACGCACCCATCCACACACACACGCACACACACGCACACATTTTTATGGCATGAGGACACAGTCCTTCTCATCTGCACAGGGTAAAGGTGGGTCGTGAGTCTCAAGGAGAGACACACACAGCCACGCACACACATAAATAAACACATGTTCACACAGCCATAAACACGTATAGCCATACACACGAGCGTACGCTCGCGCAGCCATACATACGCAGAAAACCGCGCACGTATACACACACACATACACACACACGTATACTCAGGTGACGTAGGCAGCCTAACTCCAAGCGTGTCATGCCGAGTCACAGTTGCTGCTGGTGTGCCGAGTCACAGTGGTCTCACAAGGCCAGTTCCTACTGTCTTGATGCAAGCCTCTAAGCCTGTAGCTCAACCCCGCGTGCCGATCGCCATCCTCAACTTGTCGCACAACTGTGTGGGCAATACAGACGGCGCGGCATCTATAGGGTGCGTGTGTGTATGGCGGTGATTGCTGGGGAAGGGGGGGTAGCCCTTGTGTGTGTGTGTGTGTGTTTGTGTGAGTGTGTGTGCGTTTGCATGTGCGTGTGCGTGTGCGTGTGCATGTGCGTGTGCGTGTGCGTGTGCTTGTGCATGTGCGATCGTTGTCCTCAATTTGTCGCACAACTTTGTGGGCAATGCAGATGGTGGGGTACCTATAGTGTGTGTATGTGTTGGTGATTTTGTGTCCGTTTTTGCATGGGGGGTTACTTTCAGGTGTATGTGAGTCGGTGATTGTGGGGGGAGGGCACTGCCCTTGTGTGTTGGTGTGAGTGTGTTTGTACTTGATGTGTGTGCTTTACGTGTGTTAGGGTGTAATTTATGTGTCTTAGGGTTGTGAGGGGGGGTGCCCATGTTTATGCCTTGGAGAGTGGTTGGTTTGTCACATGACTGTTTTTTATTTTTTACGTTTGCTAAATAGCCGGTTTAATAAGTACCCCTCTTCCCTTATTTAATGTGTGTGTGCCTAACACAGGGTCTGTTTGTGTGCGTGTGTGCATGTGTTTCAGGAGCACTTCTGTATGTTTGTGTGAGTGAGTGCCGTACACAAACGCACACACACAAACATACACACAGGATTTAAGCGTGTGACATTTGTTTTGTCAACCTTGAGTCAAAGCTTCAAGGAAAGGAGTACTATTGAAGTGTGTGTTTGTGTGATTGTTGCTTCTTTTTACCACAGGTGTGTGTGTATGTGTGTCTTCAATACCTCTACAGGAGCATGCTGTGCGCTTGCAAGACCCTGATGTAAGAAGCGTGTGTTCAAGTGTGTGTTGCTTTTCCACTCCCACATGGTGTCTGTGTCGTCGTGCCAAACTTTCCGCAGGAGCATGCTGCGCTCTTGCAAGACCCTGATGCAGCTGGTGCTTCAAAACTGCGAGATCAGTGCCCATGGCATTAAGGTGTGTCACTGTAGTTGTTGTGCGTTTGTGACTGAAGGAATGTGTACATATGCGTGTGTGTGTGCATGTGTGCGCATATGCATGCATGCGTGTGTATATTATCATTTTTGGGTGTGTGTGTGCGCATGTGAGCATGTGTGTATGCTCATGTGAATGAGTGTGTTCATGCGTGTGAGCGTGTAAGTGTCTTTATTTTGTGTGAGGTTGTACTGTATGTTTGAGTGCCTAAATTTGTGTGCTTATACATTTAAATACACTTACATGTTATGCTACTTTCACTCATCAATACTATTGCTGCTCTTCTGTTAATGTAAGGCCATTCATTACCTTGGCTCAATTACAAGTACCAATTGGTTTTAGGAAGCTTGGGTGCAATGTGCACTTTGACACGTTTCAAATGCAAACAAGCACACGTGCGCATCCCCCTAGACACACACAATTTGAACACACACACACTTTAAACACACATACATACGCACGCACACACATTTATACACACACACACACTTTAAACACACATACATACACACGCACACACATGTATACACCCACACCCACACCCACACACACTTTAAACACACATACACATACATACGCACGCACACACATTTATTCACACACACCCACAGGCCATGTCCGTTGGCGTCAGCAAAACCACCTCACTCAGCTGTCTCGATCTTTCTCACAACCCACTTGGCGATGCTGGAGTAGATGCGGTGAGTGTCTTATGCAGCTGCTTCAATTCTAGGGTTGACAAGAATCGTATACATACACCGTTTATGACCGTATATTTGGTGATTTCCCTGCCAAAGATACCGTGTATACACCGTATATATATGGTTCTGGCCAACCCTATCTACACCAGCTTGATCTGGCAGGTTGTGGGGTACATGACACAGCACCACGCATGCACTAAGCAAAGCTACGTCCAAGAACATTTTTGCAAATTATGAGATATGCGATAACCGACACAAAGCACGATGCATGCACTGCGCAGAGCTAGGTTGAAGAACACAGGCGATAGGAAATGAATAGGGTTGGCCAGAACCATAAATATATACGGCGTATACACGGTATTTTTGGCAGGGAAATCACCAAATATACGGCCATATACATTGTATATATCAGAAGGGAACAACTGACCCCCCAAATGAGGGTATTTTCCAAATGTTCCCAGAGTATGCGGGCCCACGTTTGCTACAGTCAAACTTTTGGCTCCAAAGGGTAAAACAGCAGCAGCAGGGCAGTTGAGTTTCATTATAGCCCAAATGTTCCCAGAGTATGCGGGCCCACGTTTGCTGCTGTCAAACTTGGCTCCAAAGGGTAGCCCATGCAGCAGCAGGAGAGGTTGAGTTTCAGTGTAGCCCAAATGTTCCCAGAGTATGCGGGCCCACGTTTGCTACAGTCAAACTTTTGGCTCCAAAGGGTAAAACAGCAGCAGCAGGGCAGTTGAGTTTTATTGTATAGCAAACGTGGGCCCTTTTGCCTAATAAGAATTGACCGCGGCGTGAACCCTACTTTCAGGCACCTGTGTGCTGGATCTGACCAAGCGCTGCACCAAATCACGTGATTGCTGGTGGCATGGAGTTCTTGTATTAATATGATTGCAAAAGAAATGAATTGGAACTGTGAAGTGGTTGGTGATATAGCTGAACATGTGCAGTTTTCCAATAGAAAGCCACCAAATTAGGGTCAGGGTGAGCTATGACCCCTGTCAATTTGCGCACACATTAACAGAAAAATATAAGCACATCCTCGTGCAGCTTGTATTGCAAGCTTTCATTAAAAGCAAAAATGGTGTCAATCAGCTGAGGGGGCAGTGAATGGCTGGCTTCTGAGTGCAAAAAAGGAACATTTTTGACATATTCCCAGTCCCAGTCGCCCCCCTCTGTGTATATATACGGTTCTGGCCAACCCTAGGTGTAGATGCAGTGAGGCTTTTGTTTGTCTTTTTTGCTTCCGAGTTGGGCAGCGCTGATGCGCACAGTACTTTGGGCTCAGATACAGGTCTATGCAAATGAGTAGTAATGCTGTCACAGCAATGCTATTTGTGTCCCATGACTTGCAATGCTGTTTGTGTTCCATGACTCGCAATGCTGTTTGTGTCCCATGACTTGCAATGCTGTTTGTGTCCCATGACTTGTGCGTGCTGGCACAGCAATGCTGTTTGTGTCCCATAACTTGCAATGCTGTTTGTGTCCCATGACTTGTGCGTGCTGGCACAGCAATGCTGTTTGTGTCCCATGACTTGCAATGCTGTTTGTGTCCCATGACTTGTGCGTGCTGTCACAGCAATGCTGTTTGTGTCCCATGACTTGTGCGTGCTGGCACAGCAATGCTGTTTGTGTCCCATGACTTGCAATGCTGTTTGTGTCCCATGACTTGTGCGTGCTGGCACAGCAATGCTGTTTGTGTCCCATGACTTGTGCGTGCTGGCACAGCAATGCTGTTTGTGTCCCATGACTCGTGCGTGCTGTCACAGCAATGCTGTTTGTGTCCCATGAATTGTGCGTGCTGGCACAGAGATGTTGAGGAAGCTTGCTCAGCAGTTGCTGCGGCAGCGTTTGATTAGCGACCTTCAATTACACCAGTTCCTGATTGCGGTTTGTAAACTGGTTTGTAAATTGGTTTGTAAATTGGTTTGTACCCAGCTTCTGCTACAAATAAGAAACAGCCTCTTCAACGCACGGCGGTGTTGTAGGAGGGAGCCTGCACGTGTGTGTGTGTCTATGTGTGTGTGTGTGTGTATGCCAGGGATATGCTTCTGCTGTGCGTTAATACGCAGGCTGGACGTGTCTGTGAAAGGCCCACCACCACATTTGCTTCTCCAGAGTTCCGTCAACCAATTCGCGCAGTGAGCAGCAGCTTCAGTGTCAGTCAGTCGCACCCTGCTGCAAACCTAACACCACTTGTACCTTGTGCCTTGTACCTTGTACCTTGTACCTTGTACCTTGCTGCCTTCAAACGCACTTGGCTAGCGCCCTCAAGTCGAGCAGTAACTTTTCAAAGAGTTTGTTACAGTCTTTACTAAACTGTACCTTAGTAACAGTTTGTAAAGGTACTAACCGTACAGAGGTAACCTACCCTGTCCTGGTCTCATTGCTTTCACTGCCCCCGCCTCTCACGACGCAGTTGGCCAACGCCCTCAAATCGAACTGCAGCTTGACCGGGCTGCTGCTGCGCAGCTGCGAAATCAGGCAAGACGGCGCTGCTGCTTTGGGCAGCCTGCTGGCAAGCAACACGTGTCCCATACAGGTGTGTGTTGTGTATGTGTGTATGTCTCTCTCTCTCTCTCTCTCTCTCTCTCTCTCTCTAGGTGTGTGTATGTGTGTGTGTGTGTGTGTGTGTGGATGGATGGCTGTGTGGTTATGTGGTTGTGGGGGGAGTGAGGGTGAGGGTGTGGGTATGGGTGAATTGCTGTCGTCTGGGCGAGTGTGAGTGTGCGAGTATGTGGGAGTGTAAGCTGTATGGTTCTGGCCAACCCTACGTATTTATTGCTCACCACTCATTAGTCTGGAGTGTACCTAAACTCAGCCGCACGCATATACGTACGCGTGCACATTTTTTCTCATGTATGACTGTATGCAAACGTACACACGACTCAGGAACTCAACCTGGCCTGCAATCCGCTCACTAGCGCTGGGGCAGCGTCACTCATGCCACACCTGCATAGGAACAGCACCCTCATCCGCCTTGACATGTTTAAGTGCAGCATCAGCAGCAAGGAAGGGCTGACATGCATTGCCGTGGGCGTGCACGGCAATAAGGTAAGGCGGTTTGTGTGTGTGTATGTGTGTGTTAAGTGCAGCATCAGCGGTAAGGAAGGGCTGACATGCATCGCCGTGGGCGTGCACGGCAATAAGGTAAGGCGGTTCATGTGTGTGTGTATGTGTGTGCGGTTGTGCACGGCAACAAGGTAAGGCGGCTTACATGTGTGTGGTTATATACGCTGTGTGTAGGCACATGGGCATATGTGCGCGCGTGTGTGTATGTGTGTGTGCGTGTGTATGTATGTGCGCCTAAGCACATGGACGTGTGTGTGTGTGTGTGCCTGTGCCTATGCGCACCTCCTGTTTATTTTTCTAGCTGTGTGTGAGTGTGTGTGTGCATGTGACATGTTTGTGTGTGTGTCCAACAATAAGAGCATGAAAGGTCCAGATCAGTATCTCAGACGTAATAGGTGTCCTGGTCTATGATAGCACCAATTGCTGTTACTGGCTAAGTGCTTATTGCAGCCGTGCATGACTGCACTCACACACACACACGCACACACACACACATACACACAAATGCACACACACGTACATATGAATACACACACACACACACACATACACACTTCACACACACACACACAAACACACACACGCACGCACGCACGCAAGCACACACTTATGCATCAGATACACATGAACGCTCTCTGAGCAAATAGCGTCACATTGCAAGTGGTATAACAAACACCAACCAAAGCACTGGGAGCAATGGTTTATGCAAAGGCCATCGTTGCTTTTACTGCAAGCTGCTCGCGGCAACAGAAATTCTAGAATTCTTTCTTTTTTGCATCCTTCTTTTTTCGCATCATTGCTGCCAGTATTTCACTGGTGATGGCATCCCGCACGTCCCCTTGCCCACTTTTTCCAGGCGACCCTGCACAACCCCTTTTATTATTCCCCTGAATTTAATCTGCTCGTGGCTGATGATTGAGCAGCAGGTTTTTGGTTGCGCTACTTTTTGAGCTGCAACACTCCAACCTAGCATTATGCTTAGATTTTTGGTCGTGCTGCTTGTCTGCGCAGTCCTTACAAGAATTGGACATCCGAGACAATCAGTTAAAGGGTGCAGAGGCCGAGCAGGGGGCCATTGCCTTGGTCGAAAATTTGCGGGTGAGTGTGTGAGTGTATGAGTGTGTGTGTGTGTGTGTGTGTGTGTGTTGCTCAACACCAGAGCTGTAAATGTTTTTACGTGCGTGTGTGTGCGTGTGTGTATTGCTTAACACCAGAGCCATAAATGTTTGGGCCTGTTATATCATAACAACTGTAGCCACGAAAAGTATTATACGTGCTCACTACTGACGGAGCCTGCCTGTATATTCATGACAATTGTAGCCTCAAAAGCTAGTCTACATGCTCACTACTGACGGAGCCCTTCGTGCTTTTATGCGTTGACTGCATCAAAACCACACAACTGACTGTTCGACACGTCACAACAATGAAACGGTGCAGGGGAACACCATGCTTAAAAAGCTGCCGTGCCTGTGCTGCGTGCTATGAAAGAGGCATTCGTATTTGTGTGCGTTGACTGCATCACAGCCACACAACTGACTGTTCGACACGTCACAACAATGAAACGGTGCAGGGGAACACCACGCTCAAAAAGCTGTACCTGTACAACGTGTTCACCTCTGACAGAGCCCTAGCAGCCCTGGCAGAATTGCGCACTGGGTGCCCACAGCTAGACGCTGACTCACGGATGCCTAAAGTGTCTTGAGTTCCTGCGCGCAAGATTTGCACTGTACGGCTGGGCTTTGTGCGTGTGTATGAGTGTGTGTATGTGTATGTGTGTGTGTGTGCCAAACGTGCTGTGTGTGTGCAAGTGTGATGCGTGCTGGGTTTGCGCCAGACCTGGTGTGTGTGTGTGTGACAGGCGTCTGTGTGTATGTGTGTCGAACTTGCTGTGCGTGTGTAAATCAACACATGCTGTGTGTGTGTCAGATGTGCTGCGCTTGCAAATGTGTGTACACGTATGCATGCATGCAGCTGTTGCCCTCAGAGGGGGTATGTTGTATCAAGCTTTGTGCCTTTTTGCGTGGTTTGCAGAGAGCGGTTCTGAGTATGGGCTAGGGTGCTAGGGCCTACAAACATGAGGCTCCTTGCACTGCTTTTGGTGTGGGTCCCTGAGGTGTGAATAGCTGGCCACTTTGTCATTTGTGGCTTGAGTTGTTGGTGTACTGTGTGTGTGTTTCTGTGTATGTGTGTATATGTGTGTGTGTTTCTGTGTATGTGTTTGTGTTTCTGTGTATGTGTGCGTGTGTGTATTATGTGTGTGTACGAGAGAAGAAAATATGTCAAGTGGCACAAGGTCGTCGGTGGCTTTGCAACAGCACTACAATCTCAGACAGGGCAGCTGCAAGTCAGTTTTGTAGTTGGCGACGATGTGGGTTTACGCAAGGGGTGTTGAGGACCGGCCAATAGCAGTGTACACCAAACGGTCGATGCTGTTCCCAAACAGGGGGCAACGAGGCACATACAGTGTTTGTATTCACGCAACGGTTTTAGTTGGTTGACTGTGCAAAGGTTTTTCTCCTGTGAGGAACTGAGCCTAGCACTCTCTGTATACCTGTGACTCACGATGCGTGCCAGGTGTGTGGCAGGTGTGTGCCAGGTGTGTGGCAGATGTTTGCCAGGTGCGTGGCAGATGTTTGCCAGGTGCGTGGCAGATGTGTGGCAGATGTGTGCCAGGTGTGTGGCAGGTGTGAGGCAGATGTTTGCCAGGTGTGTGGCAGATGTATGCCAGGTGTGTGCCAGGTGTGTGCCAGGTGTGTGGCAGATGTTTGCCAGGTGCGTGGCAGATGTGTGGCAGGTGTGTGCCAGGTGCGTGGCAGATGTGTGGCAGCTCTCCATGAGCGTGAGCGCAGCTTCTTCACTTTTTCTTAAAGACAATAGATCCTTACATGCATGGGGCTAGCTTTTTACGTGTGGTAGAACAGCAGCAGCAGGGCTATACGACTGTGGTCCCATGGCCTGCTGCCATACCAGGGGACACAGCGTGGGTGATTTTGTATTGTTCATTCCAGGAGCTCCCTGTGCCCTCAACAGCTACGTAGATTACTGTGTATGTTGTGTCAAAGTTTTAGAGGCCCTTACATAATCTGACATAAATCAAGCGTCAAGACGAGCATGCGTAGCTCTGGAAGCCCTGCCACCTCAGCACGCCTAAACCCTTACAGCGTTTCGCATGAGCCTTCTGTGTGCTGGGGTGGGAGAGGCTTGTCACTGCAGTGCTGCGCTTAGAAATTGCTTGGAGGGTCTTCCTGGTGCTGATTGTGTGAGGCGTTGAAATCCGCTTTTTTTGCTGGGGACCGTATCGTATAGTTTTGTTTGGAATCCAGAGGCCTACTGAGTATGGTGTGCATGGACGAGGGACTCTATACCCGTAAACGTATAACAAAACGCGGCCAAACAGCTGCGAGGCAAACGCTCTGCTCCTCTGTCACCATTATGTGCATTCGTAGCATCACTGCTTCTCTTTCGCTGTGTGTATCGTGACGTCGCTACTCCTCTGTCGTCATGTGTATTCGTAACATCACTGCTTTTTTCCTTTCACTATGTGCGATCGTAACAATCCTCTGCTCCTCTGTCGCTATATATGCGTATTCTCTATGCTTCTCTGTTGCTATGTGTGATCGTAACCTTACCGTTTTTCTGTCGCTGTGTGTGATCGTAGCCTTACTGCTCCTCTGTTGCTGTGTGTGGTCATTTTAAAAGTACTGTTCCGTGGAATGATGTGGTTTACAAGATTTTACAAGAAAGCCATTGTGCAAGCTGGTACAGACAATGTTTTTTTTCCTATCGCCCACTAAGTTGTGTGAAATTTTTGGAATTTTAGTTATCTTAGTGCAATCCAAGGCACTATGAGCGTTGGAGTGCCGATGTCATCAGCTCTCTTGATATATCCTAAATACAGAGTGTGCATCAGTGGCCATGATATGAGCATTGTGGTTACATTGTGGCTCCTGCTGGCTGTGTCGTCACTACCAGCGGAGTCTTTTCTTTTTCCTTTTCTGTGGCCAATCGCCATCATGTTTGTTAAAGCTCACATCATGCAAGAGCTCACATCACACAAAGCAAGCCGTGTTGGACGCCGCTTTTAATTTCTGTCCCAGTCCAAGCCATGAAGGCTGGGACGTTCTATGAAGGAGTCTAGTGCTGCGAAGCACGAAGCTGAAGTGCCAACTTAAGAGGAGCAACAAAACCTTAACGTCAAATGATTAGCTGCCAAGATGGAAGGCGGTGCTTCTGCACCCTTGCATTTCTCTAAGCAATCATGTGACCTTACCTCACCATAAGGTAAGGTAAGGTATATCGCTATATGCCTCCGAGTCAAGGGGAAGCGGAAGCTTGAAAAAAGTGCCTGCAACCACACCTAGCTAGACAAAAAGGGGAAGCGTTTATGACAAGCGAGAGAAAGAGCCAAAAAAATCTAGATGGGAGAAGAAAAGAAGGGTTACAAGGGTTACAAGGATGGCCTACAGCCCGAGTCTCTGGCTGATGGCAATTGGCTGGTGAAACAAAATCAACCAGTGTCGAAAATTGAAACTAAATCTGACACAAACTTGAGGAGTCTGT
>Ga0307963_1001170_pt1 | contig 19667 bp, 21 predicted proteins | sample OrgLakmetagen594_FD_201829 | JGI IMG/M metagenome (GOLD analysis project Ga0307963, IMG submission 201829) | Saline water microbial communities from Organic Lake, Antarctica - #594 | ecosystem: Environmental > Aquatic > Non-marine Saline and Alkaline > Saline | place: Antarctica: Organic Lake... | reverse complement strand
CCCTAAGCCAAATTAGAAAACAGCTACTCTTCCCTGAAATGCAACGAGACCATATACACTCAAATCTGCTAGAACAAATTGTATCTATGATTTATGCTTCACCAGAACCTATCTGCTTCTATAAAGTAAAAGCCCATAGTGGCATTGCCGGAAACGAATGTGCAGATGCAATTGCCAAACACTCTGCCTTACATGACGGAGGTCATGACATGCACTTTCAGCCTCCAGCTCCAGACAGTAATGCATACACACATCTTTACTGGCTTGCGGCTAAAGACACCGATGATAATCCCAGCGGAAGAGGGACAACTACACCTAGGCTTCGTGCACTCTGATTATAAAGGCCAAGCTGGAAAGAACAGAAATGTGCAAATCACACAGATGGGGAGTATCAAAACAAACACAGGGTATTACAGCTACTGGAAAGACCTTAGACCTTTGGTCAAACCACAAATGCTTTCTGAAACAATAAAATTCTTCAAAAAGCGTAATGTTTTGAGGTAGTACACTGGTACAAATTTAAATCAAAAATACGCCTACCGGTACGGCTTCTCTCCCAATGCAAACTGCCCCATCTGCCCTTGCATTGATGGTGCGCTTCACATACTCTCAGGTTGCCAACGCATTAAAATGAGGAACATGATTATTAAACGCCATACTACGGCAAGCGTGCTGATCGTCCAAGCCCTACAAAAGGGACCATGCGATGCCAACCAAACTGCCTACACTGATGTAGGCAGCGCAGATAAACTATCAGAGCAAGGCCTAGATCTCAGAAACACTGCCAACAAAACACTGCCCTCTTGGATGCTTCCAAAACTAACAGCACATGCTTTAAAAGCCTCTTCTCGTCCTGACGCCATCCTACTTCTACCTAGCACTGTGTGCTCCGTGTAACAACAAACAACAAATAACAAAAACTAACAAAACAAATAACAACAAATAACAAAACAAACACAACAAGACAAACACAACAAATAACAAACAAACAACAAACAACAAATACCTAGCACTGTGTATCCTCTTGTGTAACAACCCGCAACCCAAACTTTCAACAGCTTGCTAAAGACAAGAAATTGAATCCAAACCAGTGGGAGGTTCACCTGATTGAGTTTAACTTCTGTGAAGACACTACTCCCCAACTCCAAAAAGCAAAAGCACAGCACAGCATGCTTATGGCTTATGGCAAACCTAAACAGACAAGGATGTAGGGAAATCAAGCTTCACGTGATCCTCGTTGGAGCTATGGGTACTATCTACAAAGGCTATACAGACAAACCTCTGGCAGACCTTTATCTGGATTACCATATTATCTAAAAATTGACACACAAACTGAACGAACACTCCATCAGACATGCATCTGCACTCATAAAAACAAGGTAGCTATGCACTGCAATACAACACAAGCAACAACAGTCAAGGATTGGGTCCGAGTGCTACGGCACACAACCCCCCTGACCCACATTAATTTCTTTTAATTGTTTGCGTGGTGGGGGGTTGCCTGGTGTGGGCACCTGCTAAGTAACCCCCTCCCTTAATCATGCTGGCTGTGTCATCACTACCAGCGGAGTCTTTTCTTCTTCTTTTTCTTTAGGCTGCACCACAAATATCTGATTGGTTCAAAAAAGTCCTCAAACGAGTTGGGCTATCCTCATACTGAGGTGGGAAGACCAGCTGGCGGTGCTGTGTGAAAATGCTAACAAGATGTTCATGCGGATAGTCCAGCAAAATGTGTTCCTCATCCTGAACAGAGTGCCAGTCACATTTGTCACAGATCCTGGGCTCATAAGGCCTTAGTACTTCTATCCCTGTTATGATGCATTCTTTGGACCAGAAAGTTATGACCAGAAAGGCGAAGGCAAGAAAGTGCACGGCTGATGAGAACGTTGGAAATATCCAAGCGAAGGTAGATAGGTAATACAGGCTTGTGGTTTCTTTTTCTGTCATCCCACGAGCCAGGAGCAATCCCCAAAATTTCACCAAAATGTGTGTGATAAGTCCTCGTAATTCTGCTGGAATGGTGATTATCACGTGGTGTCAAATTGCCAAGTTCTCTCCAGCTCCCAATGATACGTTTGCGCAAAGGGAGCTCAAACTGTTATAAATTTTGACATCCGATGGATTAGAACCTCTGAGACCTGATGGAATCTGATCTTCACGAAAGCGAATGAAACCTCGCGAGCTGCACTCTCACCTTGGGCTACTCGTCACGGAAATGAAGTAGCCTTACATGCAATTTCTTTTGTTTAGCCAGGTTTAGTTTCAGGCTTTTTCCAAACTTCCGCTGAGATGCCCTTTGAGGCATATATAGTGATGTAACCTTACCTTACCTTACCTTACATGCAATCCTGCTAGGAGCGCCTACAGGCACCATTTACAGACACCATTATTAAGAGCCATACAACTAACCACTGCAAAAGGTCACCGTTACAGCACCTACGAGAGAACTTAGCTTACATTGGAACCGCAACAAAACCATTCAAACACAGAAACATTAAACGCAACCCCCCAAAATATCTGAGCAACAATGGTACTCCTGGTGGTGTGCAGGCTTCTGACTCCCAACCACCTGATCCCCACTGATCATTTTTGTTCTCCTGATGGGATGTTGTGTGTCTCTTCATCCATTGGGTGGTGCAAGACACAAAACAACATCCTTTCCTATTCCATGCCAGTAATGTTTACACTAGGAACCTGCATTCTTTTACTGTTCCTTTCTTATTGCAAAGAATGAGACAGCACAACAACTAACCGGCATATCCAGCTTACCTATTGAAGAAGACATACTCCCATCTGTCAATCAACTAAAAACTGCTTGTCACACAATTCATCGCTGCCACAGATTGGGTGTGACAGACACAAATCTCGCCCATGCCACTGATAGTGCGTAACAACTTAGTGATAGCAAGGTGGTAAAGCCTTTTAGGTAACAGTGCCAGATAGACTAGAGAACCAATGGATGCAGAGAGTTACAACATCCATCTTGAACATGAAGAGTTAAAACTGGGGATGAATTTTCTGGGAGGCAGAAGCCTGTACACCACGAGCAGTATTGAATATGTCTGTGTAGAATAGAACCCGCGCTACTGGCCAGGATCATAATATATTACTTTTATCTACCCATGGAAAAAGCACTACTGCCTACCAATGGATATAAATACATAGTTTTGTCATGCATCACACTGCTAAAACGTTCCAGAAATGCTGCGCATTTGGATTACATGTTACATTACTGAGCGCCCCCCCAGGAACCAGCACTCTTGTCGCCTGGGACTTCGTGGTCAGCGGGGAGGGCACGAGACTCATAGACCGCCTCAACAGCTACGCGTTTTCTCTGTGGTGCAAGGGAGTGAAATTATAGGAAAAGGGAAAGTGAGCGCTGTTTGCACGGAGCCATATGAAGGCAGTGTACGAGATGCATATTATTATCGATATGAGTTGAAGAGAGCTGAACAGCCAGCAGCACCAAATGAGGTAAGATCACACCATGTATAATGTATATCATGTATGCCTGCCAACCAATTAACAAAAAATCCGCAACAATGCCACAAAGTACCTCTGCAAACTCTCCCTTTAGGCCTACAAAGTGGATCTCTGTGCAGTGTGCTCCGAAATTGCCGGTAAAGAGGACGTCAAGAGTGTGGACTCCGCTAAATTTGGACACCTGGAGGGCGTGGGAGGTAAGGAGCAGGTGTCAACAAAAATTGACTACCTGGTGAGCTTGGTTGAGTGGCTCGTAGCTACTCAGGATCGGCCACACCAATCAAAACGCAGTCAGGGCAGCTGCAGGGCTTATTGGCATGACCCATTTGTTCAGTGCAAAGCGCATTTGTCGTTGCTGAGGACCAGCTGATCCAGATAGCAGGCATCTATACTTCAATTATTAGTTGTTCCTGGGTTCCCACCCTGTTAACAATACCAGCTGTCCCTTGGCAGTTTGCACATCCCTGGACACGGACAATCGCAGTCCTAGCGTGTAAAATTGGCCAACATTCACTGCACCTCACCTGTGTGGGGTACTCCAGCACCCCCCCTGCATTTTCTGGCTGCAGTTCCCACTCTTGCACAGCTGGCATACGCTCGGCAGCAGCAAAGTCGATGTCATCTCGATTCACCCATCTGTCCACAAGATCATTCAGGAGCGCACAACATGGATGGTCATCTTTTTAATACATGTTTGCATGTTCGTCTGCGTAAAGGTGGTACGCTAAACGGGGTTTTGCAATCTAAAAATAGCCAGGGTGTTGACAAGGTAAGGCGATCTGAAATCTTGCCAGCAAAGTCAAAATTATTCGTCTACGAAACTCGCTCACGCTAGCAGGACTCCTCACACTTTCATCTTGCTCGGGCTCTTTGCGGGATCTTGCCCGCCTATGACACTGATGGCTTTCAGTTTTACAGCCCCATCAAATCTGCACGTGACCAGACATGTTGACAGATGTTTCAAGTTCGCAAAGCATTATGCACCCAATTTCGCAAAGCATTATGATGTTTCAAGTTCCCAAAGCATTATGCACCCAAGTTCGCAAAGAATTATGCGTCCACAGTTGTGTGTATAGGTAATTCAGCAACGAGCGAGAAGGTACTGGCAGATTTTGCCTATTACAGCCATAGGATTGCAAGATCCGCACGCACGGGATGTGCAGCAGCAGCTCTGGGTCATCCTCATTGCTGCACAATGGAGCTTGAGTTGGCTCCAGTCTGATATCCCAAGACTTGAGTACATTGCGGCAGGTGCCTGGTGTGGCCTCGTTCAAGCAGCGCACCTGTGTAGGCAGTCAGAGAAAGAAACCTGGGGGGCGTGTGTGTGTGTTTTTGTGTGTGTGTTGTGTTGTGTGTGTGTGTGTGTGTGTGTGTGTGTGTGTGTGTGTGTGTGTGTGTGTGTGTGTGTGTGCGCGTGCGTGTGTGCTTGTGTGTGCGTGCGTGCGTGCTTGTGTGTGCATGTGTGTGTGTGTGTGCGTGTGTGTACGTGTGGGTGAGTGAGTGAGTGGGTGGTTGGGTGTGCGCGTACACACGTGTACCGTTGTCCACGGCACTGTATGTGATGGTCCACTTACATTAGTCAGGTCTACATGCTTGTACAGTGAGTACGCTGGACCACATTCAGCTGCTTCACAGTCATGGTCGTGTGCACAGCATGCCTGGAATTTTGGGGCCATTTGCACTAAATGTTGCAGGAGAAAGATTAGAAATTGTATGTATTTATTACTTGAAATGAGATTTAGGAATTGAATGTCATTTTAGGATGAGCTTGAACTCCTACCTGATTCAAGTTTCCAGAGCTGTTGACTCCCAGGATGGTATGTAGGATTGTGGGGGCACACACATACACACACGCATGCACACACGCACGCACGCACACACACACACACACACACACACACACACACACACACAAACACACACACACACACACACACGCACGCACGCACACACACACACACACACACCACACACACACGCACACACACACACACACACACACACACACATACACATACCAACAAAAAACTCACACGCATGCAATACAAATGCATATACATACAGACATTCACACACACACACACACACAAAGGCACAGCCACATGCACATACATACATACACAAGCATACACACGCACACGGGCACGCACATGCACACATACACAGGCACACACACAACACGTATACATAGAGAGGTACACACGCACATACACACAACACACACTCATACACACATACATGTGCAAACGCATGATGCACAACACACACACAAACACATGCGTACACTCATCGACATGGAGACTTTTATTTTGCCATGCAGGGAAGCAGTTGCGTGCTTTATTCAGACTCGACAGTGATGCAGGGCTGGTGGCCATGCAGGTCCGCTGTGTTTCTGCATTGATTTTTACCTTTGTTTGTGCAACGGATATTTGTCAGTGTGTGTATGCGTTTGTGCGTTTGTGCGTGCAAATATGTAAATGCATGTGAACGTCCATATGTGCACGAGCGTGCATGCATGCGTGCACGTGGGTGTGTAAAATGTGCACGTGTGTGTGTATGTGTGTGTGTGTGTGTGACCAAGTGTGTATGTATATGCAGCAAGTCTATGCAGGATGTTTTTCATGTTTGCGGTCCCTTGATCACACATGCAGGCAGCTCAACGCAACTCAAGCATATCAAACAACGAAGTCAACCGGCAGCTCATGAGGCCATGGGGGGATGTTGTGGCGCCCTACTTACAGGCAACGCCGCACTAAATTTCTCCTGGCTAGGGGACGCATTGGAGTTTCTTCTGATATGTTGCTTGTAGATCATTGCTGCACTGAGGGCTCACCATCCCCACAAGTGTTGCATGTTAGCATGCTAGCGCCTGCCAGATGCTGAGTAATACACGTTGGTGAGATCTTATTCTAGTTTACACACCAGCTACTGTGGTTACAGACAGTCTTTACCAATCATGCTGTTGCTACTTTTCTCTCTCGTCAAGCCCAGTCCTAGCACTAGCTGGCAGGCCATAAACAGCCGCAAAAACGGTAGCTTAGGTCAGATTCTTTCACGCATTGTACCCTTTGTTTTTATCCCTTTGGCTGCCTCTCAAGTCCAATGGCTCCTCTTGTAACGTGCTACGTGCAAGGACCACTTTTGATTGAGCTATTTCCACCTATGTGCCTATGTGCCTATGTGCGTAACTCTAATGAGGTAGATTGGGCAGTAGGGATTTGCTCTGTATGAATGAAATCATTCACCCTGCTACCCGTTGAAGCCTTGCATCCATGTGCTGCTGCACACACTCTGCCCATTGTCTGGGGCAAGCCGAGCTGTCTGCACGCCTCTGGGTATCATCAAAGTAGGGAGATAAAGGCCTGGCATGTCTGCTCAGCCTGCAAGGGTCTTCAGAACTTGATCTTTGAATTGTTTGACTGCTGCATCGCCCACTGGTTCGTGTTACGAAGCAAAACGCGTGTGTGTGTTGCTGGCCCTTGCTCAATGCTGCGCAGGCGCTGGTGAGCATGCAGAAAGGGGATTTGTTACAAGCGTGCAAGGACTTCCGCGAAAGGCATTGCCGGGTAAGAGCAAGTGCTTGTGTTTGTTTGTGTGATGGTGTCCTGCCTCTTAAGAATTGCATGTTAATGTGAGTCTCATGTTCATCTGTATTGTGTTAATCATAAAGGAAGGTCCTTGTGAGGAACAGGCCCAATTTTATAGTTGACGTCAGCTGCTGACAAGAATCTGCCTCAGTTGCTTTGCTTGCCTGCTACTCTCTTCATATACGGAGGTTGAATGTCTAAACCTGCAATGATACCACGCAAAGCCTATAAGCACCAGTACGTTGCAGAAAGCTCAAGCTTGAGCGCGGCATGGGCTTGCATTCCTGTTACGAGTTTGTGAGCCCCTTTGTTTTCGCTGCTTCTCCCTAGGCCCTGCTGGACCTTCTAAGTGAAGAGGTCTGGGTCTTGCCCACTGTGATTGGGAGTGCCTCCACTCTCAAGACACTGTCAGCGCAGGTACGTGTCGTGTGTACGCGTCTGCATACCCGCATTTTTGATGTGTGTGTGTCACACGTACGCAATTGCCTTGAATACACATCTGTGTTAAATTTCATTCCTGTTTGTATGCGTGTGCCTTCTGTGCGTGTGTGTATGCATGCATGTTTGTGCAATCGGGTAAAGCCAGTTTTTAATGCCACTGGCCACTAGCACACCTCTGTATTACCTTATCTAGCATCTTGCCACTGGCGTACCGTATTACCTACCACTAGCCATCAACCACTAGCCACTAGCGTACCTCTTTGTTACCTTGTCTAGCATCTTTTGTCCTTCTTGCCCTCCTTACAATCAATTTTTGCTTTATGTGAAGCGACTGCTGCTGTGCCCTCCTCCTGGAAGGGCCCTAACTTGCCTCAATTCTTCTTCTTTCCTTGGCACTGCAGGCAGATTGCGAGGACCTGAAGCGTGGCGGCAACACTGCCAACTCACAGCTGGCAGCGTGTGCTATGTTGCTGCAGCAGGTAGGGGAACTGCAAACGTTTGAGAGGACGAAACATGCAGATCTGTCTTATCCGCAGGCGATTCCCGTGCACATTTTAGGTAATTTCGTAAGTAATTGGCTTTGATGTCCATTCAGGACAGAGAGGTTCAGGGTCTGGAAAAATATATTTAGAGCACTGTCGCATTGTAGCTAGGGCTTGCACGTCTCATGCATCGATGGCGGGATTCCCATAAGGTCCGGTCTCTCTCCGGGATCCTGTGCCCGTGTAAAATGGTTTATCAGATGTAGGTTTCTCTCCTTTGGCCATGCAAAGCGTTGTCGATGGGGTTATCTAGTGCAATTATTATTGTACGTCACATTTACAAATGAAGGAAATGTGGCACGTTTGACTGTCTGTATTGCCACAATCCTTTTTTTTTGTGCGTGTTTAATCTACTCATGGATGCCACAACCAACTACAACCCACCTTTTTCCAGATGTTTTCAAAAACGGCTGCTGCAAAGGGACAGGCTGCGGAGTACAAGCGTGCAGCAGCAGTTGCTATTGGATGTGTCATGCTCAAGGTGTGGGTGATATGTTTGTCGCCGTTAACACACAAGCGTGCAGCTGTCTACGAATAAAATGTGTTGGGGTTGAGATGCGATAAGGTTAATTGATTTTGCATAGCGCTAGTGTTGCTTAGAATCTCAAGCCAGGAGAATGGCAAGTCGTTACTTGAAAGCCTAATAATACTTACTGCATACAAGCATCATACTGCTATGTCTTGTAGCCTGATACAATGCGTGCCTACTTTGTTCTAGCTGGTATGAGCTGCCTCTGCTTATGTGAAAGCCCCTCCTTGCCTGTAAGTGACGCACAGCTTGGCAGTACTGACATCCTGTACATGTGCAGGTATACTTCCGCTTGAATACCATCACGAATTGCAAGAATGTGACCTCCACAATAGATAACGTGCTCAAGAACTTTGAAACGGCCGAGTTGGCTTATCGAGTGACATACAGGTGTGAGGCCAGGCAGGATGCGTTTCACCAGAGCGCATTTTTAGTTTGTGCAAACAGATTGCAGGCCTGTTTAGTATTTTTCTTTAAGCTACAGGGTTGAGGACGTTTTTTGAAAGGGTGTAAGTCGCATGGTTTGCTCCGTGGTGTATACCGCATTTGAAACGCGCCTGCAATGACAAACGCTCTTTTCTTTCTTCATGCGCTTTTTGGTCATGCTTGTTCAAGATTTGTGTCATGTTTTTTTCAATTCAGCTTGTTACACATCATCACAGCTTGAAGCTGTGCACATCTTTTGCTGAGTCATCTTTAATTATGCCTAAAAAGGAAAAGTCTACGCTTACTTAGCTTCAGAATCATTGGCAAGTCGCACGTTTCACTACCATTGTTGCCTAGGTACTATACGGGGCGGCTGCTGACGTACGACGAAAAGTTTCAGGAAGCGGATGCCCATCTGACTTACGCTTTCAAGAACTGCGACCCACGCGTGCATGAAAACAAGCGGCGTATCCTACGATACCTCATACCTGTGGGTGGTGACATGCATAAGATTTGCAACGCAGAGGGTCACAAGACCATGTACACAGTGTGTGTAAAATACTATAGCAGGGAAGTCTCAAATTCTTCGGTCAGGAAATCTGTTTTCTGCTTGTCGCGACCATGTATCCAATCCTTTTTAATATACAATGTATGATTGCAGCTCTGGCCATCGCATGCTGATATCTTCTATGCGTCCGTGCTCGGTCCTTGGGATGTCAGTAACACACCCCACAAGCCCCATAATTGATCAGCCAGTGCAACTGAATTGATTCACGCACTCATGCTTGTGTCACCTGTTCAATCACACTTCTTTGTGCATTGTGATAGTGCAATTTAATTTGTAAAATGTGCTCTTTTTTTGCCTTTGTTTTCTGTGGTCTGTACAGACGACCTAAATGCTGTATTAAAACACAGGTTTCCAGCTGGTCTAGGAGATGCTGTTTAGAGTGGTGTCTAAAAAAGTAGACACGCTCGCACGCATGTCCCTAATTTGGCATCTGCACGCACGCTCACACATAGTTACCCACATAAGCGCAACCTCTGAAATGCTCCAGGTAACGTCCCCATCTAAAGTCTATCAAAACGCGCCTAGTAATTGGTTCACAGGTGCGCATGCTACTAGGCATCCTGCCCAGTGACCAGCTGCTGTCCCAGTACCGACTGACGGAGTATGCTGACATCGCCACAGCCATGCGCACGGGAGACGTGGGGCTGCTAATGCGGTGCATGGACTCAAATCAGCTGGCTTTTGTGCAGGTGCTTTGTGTGCTTGTGCGTATACCTTTCTAGTTATGCCCTTCAAATGATAAGTTGCCAACGTGTCATGACTGTCGTGACAGTTAATGTGTTGACAGTGTTGACGCAATTTGATGCTCAATGTTCGTGTTGGTGTCCAATCACCCATATTTATTTAACTAGTGCGTGCATGTCGTAGCAAACATAAGTCAATGTGCGCAATCTAAACCCACATGCTACTGTTCTGTCGCTCAGAGTACGTTGACAGCAGCACTCCATCATTGAGGTTGTGGGCTCCTTGCTGTCGGTTTTAAATGTTTCTAATATTTTGTTGGGATACCTGTGGAGTTATAAGATAGTAGAGGCTCACACGGTGTACTGCCTTGTCCATAATCCATAGTACTCTGCCCAAGGGTGTTTTGAACATATTTGTGTGGTATTTGGTACCTGCCTTGCTCAAAGTGTGGCCGCATGGTTTGGGAACACCTTGCTTGTTCTACTCAGCATCATAAGTGCATTTGACCTTATTTCATTCACCGCCCTTTGTTTTGTTAATTGTCCCTCCTCTGCAATCTGCTCGATTTCAGGCGGGAACGTACTTGTTATTAGAGAAGCTGCAGCTAGCAACTTACCGCCGACTCATAAAAAAGTGGGTACCCAGCGCTTACACTTCCAGTCTTTCAAGTACTCTTGCAAGATTGCTCAGCGCATTTCTGAATTACCTGGCCAATGCTTTTCATCGACTTATCCTTTTGTCTGGTAAATTTAAGCCTTGGATTGCACCAAAAAGCGTGGCGTTTATGCTTATCAACCAAGCTACTCTGGAAGTCACTTTCTGTCAGGCCAGCCATCCCTGTGAGAGTTCTTGCCCCAAAGCAGAAAAGTACATTTACGTATGTAGGAACCTTAATTAGATATATCTAAACACCCCTGCACACTCAGTTTGTGGCGGGAGGTGCCCAGGTGGGCAAAGTGGAGATCCCTGCCAAAAAGTGGATATCTAAAAGCTCCTTCCCGGTACCATCAGCTTACCAGGGGTGTTTGTAATAATGTTGGGGACATGACGTGAAGGTCCGGGGGTCTGGGGTGAAGGTCGGTTTTGGACCCCCTTTTGGCAGGGAAACTACAAAATGCAAAGACCTTTTACTATTTACTACACTTGACAGAATCCGGGTGCGTTGCTGGACCAAGGTGTAATACAACAATGTTCTTTCCTCTGCATGAAGTTTGAAAGGGTTGGTCTGTTATGTCCCTGGAAGGGATCTACTGCAAAAGAGAGCAGATGGCATTGAAAACCTCAGCTATCGCTGCCCACCACAGCATTCCAGACCATTTTCCTTGACAGGGCATGCCTTAGGAGCATACTATAGGCTCCCGACACTCAAGTGGTGTCCAGAAAGCGTGTTTCCAGGGTTTCCAGAAATGCACCATTTTTGCCCCAGGCCCACGCACTAAGTCCTTTAGGGGCATTTCCAACCCTTCTTTTTTGCTTTGATGGGTATGGTTTGACCCTAAATCTATGGGAACGAGAGAATTGGTGAATTTCAGACCAAAACCCGCATTTCTACACCCATGCCACCTTTCTGGCAGGGAAATGGCGCAAGTTCAGCCCCCACTCACACCCTTGACCCCAAAATTATTGATTTTTATGCAGAATCGTTGCATTTATGTATAGAATCGATTGTGTGACCTCAGATGTGCATTTCAGAAAAGGGGCATTGAATTCCCTCTTTTTGGGTGGGGCTGACTGCGCTGTCATTGGTCATTGGTAATGCCGGTTAGCCTGTGGCCTATTTGATAACCATGGAATTGGTGTACATCATCTATTTTAATGCAAATTCCATTCAGTCTATGAAAACTCTGCAGTTCGATACAAATATTTTTTGGCGAAGCCCCCCTCTTGGGGCGTGAGCCCCTAGCATTGACTCCTTCCCACCACACTTCACCCAGGCCTCCCCAGGCCCACCCAGGCCACCCCACGGGCTGAAACTTGACATAGGCTCCTAACCAAAACCTTAATCGTGTCATAAAAATTCTTTGACCCTGGGGTGCGGTGAAGAGAAAGAGCAACATTTTGTTTTTTGGGGGCCAGACCTCCTCCCCAGGCCCACCCAGGGCACCTCCCGGGGTGAAACTCAACATAGGCTTGTAACCAAAACCCGTTCCAGGCCAGATAACTTCTGGGACCTTGGGGTGCTGGATGTCAAGTTTTGGAGCAAAACATTATGTCCAGGAAGCTGCCCAGGATTCCTCGGCCAGGCCCCCGGACCACTTCCTGCTGGTGCAGTATCCATCAGCACACTTCACTGGCTGCAGAAGCTGTGTCGGGGGCCCTCGGTTGTGTTCCGGCTGCAAAGTTAACGATTGATCATGCAAGCAAAATCAAGTAACTTTGATGGGCTATATAATTTTAGTTTAGTCAGAAATTCATTACGCGCGGAAGTTTGCTTGGACAGGACCCTTCAGGAACCCGGTCCGTGTTGGCTTGGACTGTTCACGGGGCATGGAGCGCATGGTGCAGTGCTTGCCGCACACTGTGTTGAAGCAGAGTTCAGACATCGTGGCCAGCCCGGGCACCATGCTTGCACCTGCCCTCTCAACAGACAGGGAACAGCAGCAGCAGCACACCCTTAAGGTTGCTCCAACACAGCGTCCTGCACACCACTGCAGCATCTGTGGGGCAGCAAGGCACACACACACAGGCGTGCACACACACATGCACGCACACACACGTGCGCACACACGCACACACACACACACAAACACACACGCACACGCACACACGCGCGCACACACACACTCACACGCACACATGCATTTGCACGCACATATTGCGCGCGTGATGGGCTTCGCCAAATTTTCAGCGTCGCTAGCGACGCTCCCACACCTGTCCCTTTCATTCATGCATCCGTCCAAACATCGATGATTAAATAATTCATTCATCCATCAAAAAGAAACATGTTGTCACAATGCGCATTTCCAGGCAAGTGCACCGTTCTGAGACGCGGAAATCCTTCCGTAATTCATCAAACTCCTAAGTACTGCTTGTGGGTCCCTGGTGCACTCAGGTGCGCTTTGGTGCACGCGGCTATGAACCCTGGGCCCAAGGCAAGCCAAGTGCCTGTGTCTCTTTTCCAAGCAGCGTTACAGATGCAGGGCATCATAAAAGATGACGGTGAGTGTGAGTGGGAGAAGGCTACAGATCTCTGCGGCTCTGATGCAGGTTCTCCTCTTCCAAACAGACGCAGGCTTCAATGATCATGACACATGATGGTGAGTCAGAAAGACTGCTGCATTTGTTTGGGCTTTGGCTCTGGTCAAACACATGGGGCAGGATATGGATGAGGGGGTGCAAGAAAAGGAAGTGTTTTCCCTCTTACTACCACAGCTGTAATTCTTGTAGATCCCCTCACAAATGACATAGTATGAGGAGACATTCAACTTTTGAACAGAATATCTCATTCCACAGGCATTTTGATTGCCTAAATTTAAGCAAGTCGTGTACGTCTTATATCCATCACATCTTATTCATTGGCCTGAAACCATAAGCTTGACTTCCTTTGCAAACCCTTGCACCTAAAGTTGACGTGAGCGTGAATGTTCTTTCCCCCTTCGTATTTAAGAACCTCTTGCAAGGAACAAATGGAATACATCTGTAATTCCTCCTGCCTACTGAATGAGCCGTAACAGAACATTTGTAATGAAAAGGGATGATGCCAATAACTCAGGGTTTTTCTATGCTGATTCAGGCTACATGGCCTTCAAGGGTTGTTGTTTGCTCAGTTTTTTCAAGCGAACCTATATTTTTAAGTGTAGTTAAAAGCTGCAAATAAAACAGGAAACTTGGAGGTTATATTCTCTCTGTTGCGTCACCCTTCAGATTCAAAATCTGCACATACACACAGACACACACACATACACATACACACACGCCGCACATACAACAAACGTTTACTCATGTAAACACACACAACCAGTTGTGCTTTTGGGAATTCCGCTGATGGTTTACTGATCATATACACACACAACCAGTTGTGCTTTTGGGAATTCCGCTGATATTTTACTGGTCAATTAAACTTGGAATGGGTTCCAAAATTGAAAATAAGGTGTTGGGGACTACACCTCTTTGCTCCCCAAACATTTTGGAATTGTCATCTTGCAAAGCAATTCCTTTGCGCAGGACATGTGAGTGCACATCTTGTTTGAAGCATTTAAGCAACCATCCCATCGAATAGGGCTATGTGGATGATTCATCCGTCCAGGAACAGCATAAGATGGACATCAAATGTGTTATTTGTGCAGAAACTAGCCACCTCTTTGTTTCTGATATTTATTTCATTCGTGAGGACATAAACTCTAAGAGATGATCTGAGGCACCTGAGTGTCTACTGTAAATAGCACAGCAGGATGAGCGTGGTTTTTTTAAATCACACTATTAGGAACAGTACGCTATCACATGGCTGAGCTATTTCAGGCACACACATTCAACAACCGCCTCACTTACGCTCACTTTTTTCCATCCTTGCATACCTTAAAAAGTTGTGTACTATACATTTGCCTCATTGCCGCGCAGCTGAACTGCAGTGCTTGTTGGCCAACCTCATCTACCGCAAGTTCATCAAGGTGCGTTTGACCTCAGCATGTGCGTTGAGTGTAAAGAACAATTTCATGCAGGCAGTGTGTGTTCTTGCACTGTGTAAAGGGGGAAAACAGGTTTGATGCAGGCAGTGCATGTTCTTGCATTGTGTCAAAAGCAAGAAATAATGTTATGCAGGCAGTAATCATCAATTTCCACGTTAATAAGGAGAACAAAGCCACTTTAAGCCCGTGATTTCTTCATCGCAGCAGACCAAAATTTTCCAATGAAACATCTTGGGTCCGACAAAGTACCAAAGCGGAGAAGAGTCACAGAGGGACTGCAGTTCCCACAGGTTTTCAAAAGAGTACGGTTGGTCAGAACCATACATATAAAAATTCGGGTATCTGGATACGCCGTATAACCGTATCCGTTTATGAAATTTTCTGACCGTATCCGTATCCGTTACACGAGACATAGTACGTGATACTACATAAACATAATCTTCTCTAAAAGCTTTTTGTTGATAAAGTTGTACTGTTTCGTATTTAAAATCCTCCAAATTAGCTAATCGAATTAAATGTTGACTAACAACTGCTGGATCTGCTCTGCTAGCAATGACTGTACATGGATTTTGGCCGACCGTATATACGCCGTATATGGACCGTATTTGCAGGTGGTGCAGGGTTCGGTTTTCAGCAACATCATTGCTCTTTTTGGTCAATTTTTTTTTTTCTCGCGCCACTCTTAACGAGCTCTTCCTTTGCTTCCCTTTTCTATTGATGCATGTGTTATGCATTAATAATTAGGTGTTGGTAGTTATGGTAGTTGAACTCCCTTTTGCACTGAAAAGGCCTTTTTTTGGTCTTTTTGACTTGAAGCAGGCCTAGCTCCCTAACAGGGATGTACATCCCGTCCGGGAACTGGAATAAACAACAAAATTTTGGGCTGTCCCGGAGGGGCAGCCCAAAGCCGCCCGTGCAATTTCCGGGAGACCCGGTAAAAATTAATATGCAGTTCCGGGTAGTTTGCAGTGAACTTTGGGAATGACAGTGAATGTCACTGTGAGAATGGGAAGAAGAGGGAAAGGTCAGCCAGCAGAAAGGGGGAGGGGCCAGCCAGCAGAAAGGGGAAGGGGTCAGCCAGCAGGGCCCTTCCTCCTAACCAGGCCTCCCTACGAAGCATGCGAGTGCTGGGCGTGAACGCTCTCATCTTGCTTGGCAGGCACCTTGGCAGCTTGCACCAAAGATTGACTCTAGAAGCCCGCTCCTCCTCCCCTTGCTCCCCCCCCTCCCCCTGCCTTTGGCTCTGACGAGGCCTCAACCAGCAGCCATGCGCGAAGCTCGAGCAATGTCTAGTGGTCTAGTGCATGCGAGCACACACACATACATACTCACATGCTCGCATGCATACACACACATGCTCGCATACATACACATACACACATACACGCACACACATGCACATATATACACACATGCATATACGCACATACGCATACACGCGTACACACACACGCATGCACACGCACGCACAAACTCACGCACACACACACGCACGCACACACACACAAACACACATGCATGCACACGCGCACACACACGCACACACACATACACACACACACAAATATGCACATACACACACATGCACATATACACACACATGCATATACGCACATACACACATACGCACACACACAACACACACACATACGCACGCACACACACGCACGCACACACACACGCACACACACACACACAAAGCACACACACATGCACACGCACGTACACACACGCACGTACACACACACACACACACACGAAACACACACACAAACATACACACACATACACACACATACGAGCCTCTAGCGATGGCAGTGAGTGCTTTTGAAGGCGTAACGATTTAGCAAATTTTCCAATTTGTAAACCGAAGCCCTTGACTCCTTCAGTGCTTGAAGAAGAGTAACATCGCGCTTGGGGATTTTTGGGGCTGAGCCACCCAGGGCGTAGTCCCCCTTATGTTTGGTCCACTTGCTGAGTCACCACGCTGAAAGAATAGAGCTTTGAGCCTCCCAGGCCACCTCAGAGTGTAAAAATTGTATGAAATAGAAGCTAATTTTGCGCTGATTCCGGAACACCCCGGTCAAACCCCCCTCCACTCGTGTCTTCAAGGGGTCGCGTGTCACTGTTCCCCTCGGGATTCAATTGGTTTTATCATATATTTGGAATGTTTCCCATCATATTCTTAGCCCTTCTTCAGTGGTGTTTGTTGAGTGTGGTAGAAGGCCGACCAATCCCAACACGCTAGCAGCGCTTGCAGCAGCAGAGCAGAGACGGCAGCAGCTTCACAGCACTTGGACAGGTGAGCAAGGGTTTGGGAGAGGACTTACGTCCAGCACTTGGCACTGCGCTTGGAGCAACAGTCTCAGCCTGGCAATGCCACTCAGCAGGCACAGGAAGCAGCATCCCAGTCAGAGGTGGTGGCTCTGAACAATCGTATGGAGCTCAGGCGTTCAGAGGAGCAGTTCAGAAGGATTGCAGCCCCCCTGAATTGCTCGCTCACATGACACACAGCTGTTGAGGTGTATATTGGAGGTCTGACACACCATTGGCAAGCAAACAGCTACAGACATGGTGTGGTATGACAGGGGCTGTGCAAATGTAAGAGCGCAGCCCCCCCTGAATTGTCTAACATTAGAATGCCGCTCTTCATTGCAAAGACCAGGCTGCCATCTCAGAAATGGTTGAACAGGAGCAGTGGGTTGCAGAGGGAGTGCCCCCCCTGAATTGCTCTCACTAAGTTAGGTACAACTTCAATGCAGCGCAGGCTCCGCCCCATTTTTTGTGATCCATAGGATCACACCCACTTGTTTAACACCCTGTATAATTCTAAAAGCAGTTCCGGGAGACCCTGAAACATTTTACAGGCTGTTCCGGGTTAACTTGAATAATTTAAGTACCCTGTGTACTACCCTGCTCCCTAACCATTCATTTTTAGGTAAATAACATTGGGTCATGTATACTCGGCTCCTCAAGAGCTGCAAATTTTTTCTGGCTAAGAAGAGCAGAAGGAGCATGCTGGGAATTGGACCCAAGTCTCACTGCAAATACGGTCCATATACAGTCATCCAATTTTTATACAGATACGGTTGGGAGCTTCCAAATACGGTATCGGTTATACAGCGTATCAAAACACGCTGCATTTATGTATGTACGGTTTGGGCCAACCCTAGCCGTTCCTCATTTTTGCAGGGATACGTGGCTTACCGCTCGCGCGTGGTGGTGCTTGCAAAGACGGACGCTTTCCCTGACTTGAAGCTTGTACACCTAGCAGATCCGTTTAGCCTTGGATAGGCATATTGCTAGACGTAAACCAATTGTATGCTGTTGCGTGTCTCTTTGCTCTTGCCCTGCTCCAAAACGATCTTCTAAACTAAGCCTAATAATTAGTCAGACAGAAGCCAGGTGTATGACCTGCGTGCAATTAAGCTGATTGCCTGCTTCTTCACTACACATAAGGGGAAGAGAAAACTAGACAGGCAGGGCAGTGTAAACGCTACAATGGTTACAATGGTTACAATGGGGGGTGACCTTCAGCCAGGTAGTTTGGCTGATCGGCTGCTGACTGGTCTCGGCCAGCCACAAATAAATCCATAAGCTCAGAAAGAAAAAGTCAATTGTTCTGCTGAGAAAGGAAATCATGAACAAAGTTGGTGTTGACCTGTTGCAGCAAAAAGGGTTGGGCTGCTGAAAAGTCCTCAAAAAAAGGTGAAAACAGAAAGGAAAAGTGTTTCCTCAGCTCACAAACTCGATGGTCGATGGTAAACGCTACTGTCATGCTGCGTTACACCACCCATTGGATGTAGAGCCAGCCCACACAACATCCAACCTATAGAATGGACAGAGGGAAGGGCTAACCAAAAGGAATCAGCCACGTGGTCAGGAGGCAGAGGCCTGCACGCCAGAGGCATTGTTGCAAAGATTTTTAGGGGGGCTGTTAAAAATGCTGGCTATGTGGTGATTATTGTGAACAGCATGGCGTACAAGCTTGGCTTTCCCATGAGTGTTGTGGCATCCAGACCATTATTGTCTGCTTGCCAATGGTGTGTCAGTCCTCCGATGTGTACCAAAACATCAGTTTGCAACACCAGACCCAAGGGCACAGCTGCAAGCAGCCAGAAAATTATATAAAATTTGTGTATGTTGCATGACATCGCTCTTTTGTACAAAGGTAAGGTAAGGTTACATCGCTATATGTGCCTCTGGGGGGCATCTGAGCGGAAGCTTGGAAAAAGCCTGAAACCAAACCAAAAAGATATCAGAACAAATCAAGGGAAAAGGGCTGGGCACTCAGCCACAAAAGAGGCTACACCATAAATATTAGGTTGGTTCAAAAAAGTCCTCAAACGAGTTGGGCTATCCTCATACTGAGTTGGGAAGACCAACTGGTGGTGCTGTGTGCGAATGCTAACAAGATGTTCATGCGGACAGTCCAGCAAAATGTGTTCCTCATCCTGAACAGAGTGCCATTCACCTTTGTCACAGATCCTGGGCTCATAAGGCCTTAGTACTTCTATCCCTGTTATGATGCATTCTTTGAACCAGAAATTTATGACCAGAAAGGCGAAGGCAAGAAAGTGCACGGCTGAGAACGTTGGAAATATCCAAGCGAAGGTAGATAGGTAAGGTAAGGTAAGGTAAGGTTACATCGCTATATATGCCTCTGGTGGGCATCTGAGCGGAAGCTTGGAAAAAAGCCTGTAACCAAACCAAAAAAACGCTAGAAAAATCAAGGGAACAGGGCTAGGCACTTAGCTACAAAAGAGGCAACTCCAAAAATAT
>Ga0307963_1001163_pt1 | contig 19709 bp, 17 predicted proteins | sample OrgLakmetagen594_FD_201829 | JGI IMG/M metagenome (GOLD analysis project Ga0307963, IMG submission 201829) | Saline water microbial communities from Organic Lake, Antarctica - #594 | ecosystem: Environmental > Aquatic > Non-marine Saline and Alkaline > Saline | place: Antarctica: Organic Lake... | reverse complement strand
TCTACTACTCCACCAACCCCTCATTGTTTGCAATAGCCGACTACGAGGAAAACCTTGTGGAAAACCTTCATCGGCTGCAAAAAAGGATCAATGGCAAGTCCACCACTTGGGTGAAGGATCCAGATTTCCTCGGTACCTTGGCACTTATATCGGGATCATTCGATCTGATGCAGCGAACGGACGATCTTAGGTCATTGAATACTCATAAGTATACCTACGGGGTAAAAGGGGTGGGCTTGGAGTATTTGGAAATGTTACGGAGTGCCCAAAGATGACAGGTTATGACTTTGTCCAGTATTTGCTCGATACATTTGGTGCCATAGTGCTAGCAGCTGTCTTGATGGCATTCTTTGCTTATAAGGTTTTAGAAAAATATGTTCACACAAAATTTGATCAGCGGCTAGGTGATTTGGAACGTGAGTTTCAAGAATCGGTAGTTAATATTAATAGCTACCATGCTATATCGAAGGAAACATTAGGAAGGGCTTTTCAGAAAAAAATAGAAGTTTATGAGCAGCTATTAGAAAGCGTCAATAAAAGGGCTAGGTTTATTAATGAAAACCCTGTTCATGATGAGCCCGACTCAGAAGAGGATTACCTATCTTGTTTTTTGTCAATAATAACGATAATAGAAAACAATTCTCTCTATATCACAAGCGATCTGGCCTCCAAATATGATTCGTGGTACCAATCCGCAAAACCATATATCAAAGCCTCGAACGATAGCGAATATGAGGAATGGCAGCACAGTTTCGGCACAGATGAAGACCGAGAAGCCGCTTACTACGCAGGTTTGCCTGATAAGTTGACGATGATGCAAGAAACAGAGACTGAATTTCAGGATTTGCTAAAGTGTATTGATCAGGATATTCGTGACATTCGGTCCAGTTTAGAACGGCCGATGAGTCCGGAGCTAGTCAGATCTAATCGTTCAAAAAAGCCGAGGCATAAAGAACTTGAGTTTGGGGAATAAGCATGAGCCAGGAACAAATCAAGGATATGAACCAATTTTTTTATAGGGCCTCTGCGGCGGATTTTATGAAGATTCCGGGTGGACCAGTGGCTTATTGGGTATCTGATGATCTTAGAAGTGTTTTTCTTAAAAATAAAAGTCTAGGGGAATTAGGTGAGCCAAGGCTCGGAATGGCAACTGGGAACAATGATCTCCATATCAGGTGCTGGCAAGAAGTCTCTTACAATAAGGTTGGATTGAATTTTGAGAATCGTAAGGAAGCTGAAAGTTCACAAAAGAAATGGTTTCCTTATAATAAGGGTGGTCAGTTTCGTAGATGGTACGGTAATAACGAATATTTAGTTAATTGGGAAAAAGATGGAGAGGTCATTAGGACTTTGCTTCACCCATCTGGTGATAGAGTGTGGGGGCATAATTTTAACCTTGATTATATATTTAAGTCGTGCCTGACTTTTACAGCTACCAGTTCCTCTCATTTTGGGATTAGGTACTCGCCTGCGGGATTTTTGTTTGACAACAAGGGGTCATCTTATTTTACTGATCCTGAATTTATTTTTCCTGTTCTCGGTTTTTTGGCGTCAAAGCCTGCGACAAATATACTGAAAGCTATTAATCCAACAATTGAGTTTCAGCCGGGAAACATATCTATACTACCATTTTCCGATGCAGCAATAACGGCATCAGTTAATAATTTAGTATCGGATATAATTCAAGTATCACGGGAGGACTGGAACTCACTTGAGGTGTCCTGGGGGTTTTCTGATTCGCCTCTATTAAAGATTGCTAATGGTTCCGGAAATCTGCTGTTATTTTATCAGTGTTTGCGTGAGCACTGGAAGAATACAGTTCTTAAGATGCAGCGGCGGGAGGAAGAAAATAATCGTTTTTATATAGAAACGTACGGTCTTGAAAAAGAATTGACAGCAGACGTATCATTAAAAGAAATCACCCTGACCTGTAACCCGCATTATCGTTATGGAGGCAAGCTGGCAGATGAAGAGCGGGAGGCGCGTTTACAGAGTGATACCCTGACCGAGTTGGTATCCTATGCCCTTGGCTGCATGATGGGGCGCTACTCGTTGGATAAGCCTGGTCTGATTCTCGCCAGCCAGGGTGAAACTCTTGATGACTACCTGAATCAGATCCCAAAACCGCAGTTTGCTCCGGATGACGACGCAATCCTGCCACTCACCGATCAGGAATGGTTTCCCGACGATGCCACCAACCGCTTCCGTGAGTTCGTTCGCGTAGTCTGGGGCGAAGAGCACCTACAAGAAAACCTGGATTTCGTAGCCGAAAGTCTTTGCCTGCACGCTATCAAACCTAAGCGCGGCGAGTCCGCCCTCGACACCATCCGCCGCTACCTGAGTACCCAGTTCTACAAAGATCACATGCGCACTTATAAAAAGCGCCCCATCTATTGGTTGTTCAGCTCTGGCAAGCACAAAGCGTTTGAGTGCCTGGTCTATCTACACCGATACAATGAAGGCACTCTTGCACGGATGCGTACCGAATACGTTATCCCTCTCAGCGCCAAACTCAGCGCCTACGCTGAAAAACTGGAGCAGGATAAAGATGCCAGCAACTCAGCCGCTGAAACCAAACGCCTGGAAAAAGAAATCGCCACCCTGCACAAGCAGCAGACCGAACTCGCCGAATTCGACGAAAAACTCCGCCACTACGCCGACCAGCGCATCAGCCTGGATCTGGATGACGGGGTGAAGGTGAACTATGGAAAGTTTGGGGATTTGTTGGCTGAGGTTAAGGCGGTGACGGGAGAAAACCCGACTTAGAGCTTACATGTTAGGCAAGCGTCAGTCGTTCCGTTCGCCATCGGTGCCCGACTGCTGGAAATTCTTTGATCAGGAATAAAAACAACGTGTTTTGGTTTATTGCATTTATCATTGTTGTCGGACTCATCGTTGAGGGAGTTTCGCCCAAACAGCGGGACAAGACGCCAAGGAATCCAACGTCCAATTCGTCCTACAGAAGAGAATACCGGGAGTTATTGGAAAACAAAAAGGCGCGAGAGCTTAAAAAACAGGAGGAGGCTAAAGCGCTTGTTCAAGCTCGTGCCCCAAAATCCGATAAAAAAGCAACTCAACAGCCTCCTTCAGACGAGGTTTTGAAGAGTTATAGCATCAATCGGCCATTTCGGCGGGAACCTGAAGTTAGTGACCAAACATCCTCGCCCCTCGCTCACGAGCTTGAGAAATGGGGAATTAAAAGTCTATGGCACATGACCCATATCCGCAATATCCCGAGCATAAAGCGATCGGGATTGTTGTCACACAAATCGCCCAAGCTGAAGGCGCTGAACCCCGTTGATATTTCTGACCCAGAGGTACAGCGCTGGAGAACGAGGTTAGACCCATGCTTTGGCCTGGCCCTTCATGACTATGTTCCGTTTTATATAAATCCTCGTAATCCGATGCTTTATCGACGAAAGGATATACAGCGTGACATTTGTTTTATTGAAGTCTCGCTGGCTGCTCTTGAGGGCAAAGACTTCTTGGTGTCGAACGGAAATGCGGCGTCTTCCAAGACTGAATTTTATGACGGCATTTGGGGCCTGCAATTCCTTCCTTGGGAGGTTCTGAGGGCAGACTTTTGGACAGATTTTGATGATGGCAAAAGAAAGGCATGTTCCGAAATTCTTGTACCTGACGCTGTTGATCCTAAATTTATTAAGGCAGTGCACTGCCATTCAGCAGCAGGAGCCGGACTTCTGGCTCAGAAAGGTATTAATGCCGTTATATCAACAGATAAATATTTCAGGTGATCTATGCCCACTACGGTGATTGAAGGCAACATTTTTACCTCAAAGTGCCAGACCTTGGTCAACACAGTGAACTGTGTTGGTGTCATGGGGGCGGGGATTGCCCTGGAATGTCGGCTGCGATACCCGGAAATGTTCCAGCGTTATGTGCAGTTATGCGAGTCCGAGCAGATCGGTATCGGAAAGCTTTGGATCTACAAATCAGATCGCTGGATCCTGAATTTCCCGACCAAAAAACACTGGAAGTACCCATCGAAGATAGAGTATCTGGAAGCCGGACTGGAAAAGTTTGCCACCACATACTGGGACAGAGGTATTGAATCTATAGCTTTTCCGCTGCTTGGTGCGGATAAAGGCGGGATTCCAGCCAACAAGAGTCTGGAAGTGATGCAGAGGTATCTCGAAGACTTGGAAATAAATATTGAGATCTACAAATACGATCCGAATGCAGAGGACGACATTTATGCCGCGACGAGAGAGTGGATGCTGGCCAAAGGTACTTCTGAGGTTGCGCGGATTACCGGAATAAGAACCCAGTACGTTGAGAAAGTGATGGAAGCTGTTGAGCGGCCAGACATTACTCAACTCAACCAGCTTGCTCGGGTTAAAGGCATTGGGATCAAAACCATGGAGAGCGTTTTCAGGGCCTCCAGGTTGTCAGACCAGGCTTCGGAATCTTCTGCCAATGGAGAGCAGGGCGCATTGCCTCTCTAGCAGGCTGGGATCAGAAGGTAATTTTTGGGTGGCACAAGAAAGAAATTAAAGGAATTTTATTGATGTACGAGTCTTTTTTCACTCAACTGAATTCGGAGGTGCTTGCGTCGCTTATCAATAACGCAAGATCCCACGTCTGCTATGCCGCGCCGGGTATACAAATGAAGCCGGCACAGGCGTTGATCGATTTAGCGGAGCGAATGGGGCCGGAGCTGATCACGGTGTTTCTGGATGTGGATGAGAATGTCATTCGCATGGGTTACGGCCAAGTTGAAGCCATCGAGGCTCTGCAGAAAGCCGGCATTCGTGTTGAGCATATAGCTGGCTTGCGGAACGGTTTGATTGTTGCCGACGGAAAAGGGTTCAGTTACACGCCGACGGCATTGTTTTTGGAGCGTGAGGCCGAGAGTTATGAAGCGCTTAATGCCATGCGGCTGACTTCTGACCAAGCGGCGGATGCGATGGCGAGGCTTTCTCCGGCTTCTAAGGCTATTGCTCTGGCGCAGGCGGATACCACTGAAAAAAAGCAGGCTATTGAGAGCGCCGCCAGTGAGACCACACCTGTGCCGTTAGACAAATCGACACTGAGCGATATCAGCACAAAGCTTAAAGCTGCGCCGCCGGCAAGGTTTGATGTGGCCCGGCAGGTGAGGGTTTTTCAGCCGCATTTCCAGTATGTTGAATTGAGCCTGACCGGGGCTGCGATTCAAAGACACAAGCTGACTATCCCAAAAGCCATTCAGAACATTGGCAATCGACAAGAGCTTGAGGGTCGGTTGAAGACCACCTTTGATCTAATTGATAAAAACGCCACCGTATCTTCCAAAGGCTTGGATAAAGAATTACGTGATATACGCGAAAACCTGACGCGTTCGCTGGGAAAGAAGCATGGCCGTATCATTCGGAAGGCTACATTGCCTCGGCTGGAGGCGAGACTCTCTGACTTACGCGAAAAAATCGAAGAGCACCAGAAAACGATTGAAAAAGACCTCGAGGCAACCTTGTCTCGCTCGATGTCACTGGTAGTCGATTACTATTTGCCGATCGTTTTGAAGGATCCGCCCGACGAGCTGTATGGGCTTTTTGGGGATCCGACTAAGGATAATATACAAGCCTGGCTGGCAAATAAGCTATCAAAAGCCTTTCCAACGCCGGACGAGTTGGTGAATAACATCAATCTGGAAGTAAATTATAAAGACGTCACGTTCGAGACCCTCAACCGCGACGATTTTCTGGAAAGTATCAAGTTGGCCTATCCAGGTGTGGATTGGGACAAAACTTACAGAGAGTTTCGGGCTGCTGGCGAAGTAACGGACCCTCAGTCGAAACGAACGGAAGGGTAAGACATGGATTCAAAACAGCTCAGCCAGGGGCTTCACCAAGCTTTTTTCTCTGAGAACCACCGCTTGGTGTTCTGGTACGACCCGGAGCAGAGTTTTTCTGATGAGCTTCCCAACCTCGACCTGCCCAGTGTGCAGGTGCTGGATATGGCGGAAATGTCCGCTCTGCGCCTGAAGTTGAAGCTTGAACTGGATGACCGCGAGAGCAAGTATCTGATGTATTTCCCTCATGCAGAGCCTGAGCCCGAGGACGACTGGCTTCTTGATATGAAGCTGTATTCCCGAACCTTTCATGCGGATCGCATCTCCATCATTTTCAATGAGCTTGGCCTTCAGCAGCAGAGTCTGCGGGCGCATCTGGTAAAGCGTGAAAAATTTCTCAGTAAGGGGCGATTAGCGTCGCTCAAACGCTTCATCCAACCGGACTTTGACGAAGAAGCGCTCGACCTTGCCATGATTGCAGTGGTGACTCGCGCTGAAACACCAGACATTGCAAACATCCTGTTTACCCTGGGTGGCGAGCTGGTGAAAGCCGATGAAGGGCTGGAGCATGTTCCGGAATCGATCAATGATCTGGGCAAGTATAGTCTGGTGCCTTCACTGGTTAAGGCATTTAAGGAAGAGGTCGGTTACCCCGCATCTGACGAGGAGTTGCGTGGGGAGGCGCCATTCAGCTTTGGCCATTTTCTGATTCGGCTGCTGACGACGGGTTTCTGCGAGAGTATCTCGGAGATTCCGGATTGGGCCCGTTCCGTCGCGATTTCGTCGGCAAATGCCAGGGCGACATCCCGGGCGTTACTGTCACGCTGGCGAGACAGTTCTCGCTATTATCCTGCTTACGACACTATCGCGGACTGGGTAGCGACTACGCTAAATATCAAGGCCCGGATTGAAGACTACTCCATCGAAGTCGTGGCTAGCGTGGCGACCTTCCGCGAGGTGGAGTATCGAATCATTATCGATCTGGCCAAGGCCATTCCGGAGGCTCAGCCCGCTGTCCTGAACCTATTTGCACGTGTGATTTCTGACCGCCTGGATGGTTATTGGGCGTCTCGCCATAAAGATGATGATATTCGCCGGAAGTTTCGCACGATTTATTCGTCACTTTCGTCGGCTATCGAGTTGTTTTCATTGCGGCAGGCGCATGCGGATGGGTTCCACTACATAGATGCGGAGTCCCTCTACAAGGCCTATGAAACAGAGCTCTACCGTTTTGATACCGAGTATCGGCATTACTGCGCTGCTTCCCGCAAAGCGCACGTAGAGATTCTGAAAGTTCTGGATGATGCGGTGGAGCAGTGTTACGCCTATTGGTACATGGATCACTTGGCCCGGAATTGGGGGGACCTGTTAGAGAAGGAAAATCTGCTGGAAAACTGGAGCCTTCGCGGCCTGCTTAATCAACAAAATTTCTACGATACCCTGGTAAAGCCCAAGCTGGACACGGCTCGTAGTAAGCGCCTGGTGGTGATCATTAGTGATGCTTTCAGGTACGAGGCGGCAATGGAGCTGCGGGACCGAATCAACGAAAAGCGGTACAGCGAAGCAAAGCTTTCCAGCCAACTGGGAGTGCTGCCGAGTTATACCACGCTGGGTATGGCATCGCTGTTGCCTCATCAGGCACTGGAGTACCGTGAAGGCGTAAGCGATGACGTGTTTGTTGATGGTAAATCCACAAAGGGTAGTGAAAACCGAAATCGCATCCTTGCCGGTTACAACGGCATGGCAGTTCAGGCAGAAACTGTGAAGGCCTGGAGTCGTGAAGAGGGGCGTGAGGCTCTGCGAGATCAGCAACTGGTTTACATTTATCACAATGTGGTGGACGCACGGGGCGACAGCGCATCCACGGAGTCGGAAACCTTCAATGCGGTGGAGCATGCCATAGAGGAACTGACGGAGCTGACCCGTAAGATCATGATGCACTTCAACACCAGTACAGTCTTGGTTACGGCGGATCATGGCTTCTTGTTTCAGCAGAGCAAGCTGGAAGCGGCAGACCGAACTGCGCTGGTGGATAGGCCCAGCAATGCGTTGAAGAGTAAAAAACGGTACGTGATCGGGCATGACTTGCCTGATGCCAAAGATGCCTGGTGCGGTTCAACGGCCAAAACGGCAGGCACGGCTTCGGATACCCGGTTCTGGATTCCCAAAGGCGCCAATCGTTTTCACTTTGTGGGCGGGGCGCGCTTCGTTCATGGTGGCGCGATGCCGCAGGAAATTGTTGTGCCGGTGTTGACCGTAAAGCAGTTGAGAGGGGAAAAGGCCGAGAACCGCTCCAAGCGCAAAGTAGAGGTGATTTCGCCGAAGCCCACTTTGAAAATGGTCAATAATATCCAGCGCTTTGACCTGATGCAGACCGAGGCCGTTAGTGACCAGGTGCTACGGGTAACCATCGCCGTCGCCATTTACGAGGGTGCAGAGAAAGTTTCAAGTGAAGAGATCGTGACGTTTGATAGCGAATCGGATTCTATGACAGAGCGGGTAAAACAGGTGCGACTGTCGCTTTCCGGAACAGACTTTGACCGCAAGCGTGACTATTTTCTCGTGCTGAAAGACAAGGACCTGAATACTGAGATTGAGCGCTATCGAGTAGTGATCGACCTTGCGTTTACTGACGATTTTTTCTGAGGCGGCGGCCAAACTGAGTCAGTAAACCAGATTCACAGATAAACAGAGCTATGAACTATGAACGATGACGCCATACAAGCGGATAAGGATCTGGACCAGCTCCTGAATGAGCATTTCGCGGGCCGGGTGGTGCGTAAAGATCTGACCAAACAGATCAAGGAAGGCGCGAACGTGCCGGTGTACGTTCTGGAGTATCTGCTAGGGATGTACTGCGCATCGGATGACCCGGAAGTGATTAAGACCGGGCTGCGCAATGTAAAAACCGTTTTGTCCGAGAATTATGTTCGCCCGGATGAAGCAGAGAAGGTGAAATCCCTGGTACGGGAGCGAGGCAGCTTCAAGGTGATCGACCGGGTGACAGTGCGTCTCAACGAAAAAAAGGATTGTTACGAAGCAGCGTTCTCCAACCTGGGTATAAAGGATGCAGAGATTGGTGCCGGCATCGTCAAGGAAAACGAAAAGCTGCTGGTCGGTGGTATCTGGGTTATCGCGACACTGAGCTATTATCACGAAGAGGGCCAGAAAGGCTCGCCCTTTGGCGTGAGCACCTTAAAACCCATCCAGATGCCCAACATGAATATGGCTGAGCTGTTCGCCGGCCGTGCTGCGTTGACTGTTGATCAGTGGCGGGAGACGTTGATTCGCTCTATTGGTATGGAGCCAGCTTCGCTCGATGAAACCGTTCAATGGCACATTTTGGCCCGGATGATCCCGTTTGTAGAGAACAACTACAACGTATGTGAGCTGGGGCCAAGGGGTACGGGTAAAAGCCACATCTACAAGGAGTGCTCGCCAAACAGCATTCTGGTGTCGGGCGGCCAAACCACGGTTGCAAATCTGTTTTACAACATGAGCAGCCGGAAAATTGGTCTGGTGGGAATGTGGGATCTGGTCGCTTTTGACGAGGTTGCAGGGATCAACTTCAAGGAGGCTGATGGCGTCCAGATCATGAAGGATTATATGGCTTCCGGGTCCTTCGCCCGTGGCCGTGAGCAGATGGAGGCCAACGCCTCCATGGTGTTTGTGGGCAACATCAACCAGTCCATAGAGTCCCTAGTTAAAACCAGCCACCTGCTGGCTCCATTCCCGGAACAGATGATTGATTCGGCGTTTTTTGACCGATTCCACGCTTATATCCCGGGCTGGGAGATCCCCAAGATGCGGCCCGAGTTTTTCACCAATCGCTATGGGCTGATTGTGGATTACCTCGCGGAGTTCTATCGCGAAATGCGCAAGAGGAGCTTTGCCGACTCTCTGGACAAATACTTCAAGCTTGGCAGTAATTTGAACCAGCGGGACGTCATTGCCGTGCGCAAAACAGTCTCTGGTCTTCTGAAATTGCTTTATCCGCATGGGGAGTACGATAAAGAAGCTGTCCGCAAATGCCTGGAGTACGCCCTGGAAGTTCGCCGCCGTGTGAAAGAGCAGTTGAAGAAGATTGGCGGTATGGAGTTCTACGATGTGCACTTCAGCTACATCGACAACGACGATCTGGAAGAGCATTTCGTCACCGTAAAAGAGCAGGGCGGTGGCAAGCTCATTCCAGAAGGGCCATCCAAGCCGGGTGTCATCCATACGATTGGTATCAGCGCCAAAGGCGTGCCGACGCTTTACCGCATTGAACTTCAGGTTACTAAGGGGACCGGCAAACTGGCTACCTCTGGCCAGGTTACCCAGCCGGCGGCCAAAGAGCAGGTGAAAATGGCCTTCGATTATTTTAAGGCCAATATTTCCCGAGTCTCCGGCGCAACCAAGGTAATGGACCATGACTTTCACCTGCACGTTGTCGATCTGCAGAACGGCGGCCCCATCCAGTCGCTGTCCATCCCCAGCCTGGTGGCATTCGCCTCCGGCGTTATGGGGCGCGCCGCTCAATCTCAATTAGTGGTATTGGGAGACATGAGCCTTGGCGGGAGTGTAAACGCCGTACAGAGCCTGGCCGAATGCTTGCAGGTGGCCTTTGATGGTGGTGGTAAGCGTGTGGCCTTGCCCATTACCAGTGCGGCGGATATTCCGACTGTGCCCGGCGAGCTGTTTACAAAATTCCAGACGAGCTTCTATGCGGATCCGGTGGATGCGGTTTTTAAAGCACTGGGGGTTGATTAGGAACGCTGGTAAGTATCTGTGGAACCCAAGTAGCGAATTCCGCCGGTGGCATTCGTCGCTAGCTCCTTGGGTTGTTTGATAAGCGGAATCACAAAGGTGTCAAAAATAGAAGGGACCCTGCTGGTTGATTGATTTCTCTTGGCCAAAGTAGTTCGCTTCTGCAAATACATTGAAAAATCAAGTAAATAAACTCAATAATTGGAAGTTTCCCCTTTCACTCAGTACCGATCTGAAGCACTATTCTAAACATAACTAAAAAGTAATTGTTTAAGAAGCGACAGTGGATGTCGGTCTCTCTGGTTAGCGTCCTCTCTCATTTCATAAGTTGCTTCAGTTTCGGATTCAGCCTGTAAACACTGCATGCACGAGGTTCAGTCATCCGCGCTGGACACTGTGGAGCGATCGCTGAAAAATCCGAATCGATTGTTCACCCGCGACTTTATGTGTCGCGTTCCGAAGTGAAAATAAAGTGAAACGGTCAATGATGTGCCCACGTGCAAAACCCAACCATGAACTGGAGTAAATTGTGAAAAAAATACTCACGATGGCTGTTGCCGTAGCCCTTACTGGCTGCGCAACCCAGACCCCTCAGATGAAAGATGTGGAGCCCGGCGTAACCGCCGAGCAACAACGCGCAGCCCAGTTGGAAGCCCAAGAGGCTGCAAAGCCTGAACAGCTTGCCTTGAGGCGCAAGATTGCGGTTGGCAGGCTTTCAAATGAAACCAATTATGGTCGTAGTCTTCTGCGCCAGAACGCTGAAGATCAACTGGGCGGAAAAGTGACCGACATGTTTGTTCAGGCGTTGACCAATAGCGACAGCTTCCTGGTTTTTGAGCGGCCTGATATTTCACTGCTGCAAAAAGAGGCGAGCTTGTCTGGGCAAGAGGTCGAGATCGTTGGCGTGGATACCCTCGTGATTGGGTCGCTTACGCAATTCGGTCGGGCAACCACAGGCGAGCGTGGTTTCCTTTCGTCTTCCAAAAAGCAGGAAGCAACTGCGACCGTTGATATCCGGTTGGTCGATGTCAAGACGGGGCGGGCTTTTGAATCGGTAACGGGCTCAGGTTCCTCTTCAACGGAACAGGCGCGAACAATGGGATTTGGTTCTGCTGCCAGTTATGACGGCAGTTTGAATGATCAAGCGATCGCAGCTGCGGTGACGGCAGCGGTCGATAAAATGACACGCCTTTTCATGAGTAAGCCCTGGACTGCCGACCTTCTGGGCCAAGAGGAAGGCATGGTGTTTATTAGTGGTGGTGAAAGTCAGGGGGTGAAGCCCGGCATGGTGTTTGATGTAGAAACCAAGGGCCGCGCAGTGAAATCTCAGACCACGGGTACGACGATTACGTTACCTGGCAAGAAGGTGGCTGAACTTGAAGTGGTAAGCCTTTTTGGCGACGACGTTCTCAATCAGGGTGCTGCGACGACGGTGACTAGCGGTTCACTTGACGGCCATGAACTGACCGAACTCCAAGTTAAGGAGCAAAAGTAATGAGAGTACTGATCGTATCCGTGTTTGCGTTAATGCTTGCGGCCTGTGTTCAAACACCCACCCGCAATACCCAATTGGTTGATGATCGTCCGGGGCTGGCTTTTGAGCTGTCATCGCCGACAGCTGAGAACTATGAGCTGAAAGTAGATGGTGTCTCCTATGGCCGTGTCGGACAGTATCTTGCCGGCGAAAATCGCCTGCGGATCATCAATGGTAGCCATCTTGTGGAGTTAGTTAACGGCGGACAGACCGTGTTTACGAAGAAGGTTTATCTCGGGTCTGGCAGCAACAGAGTGCTTAAGGTAGGTAACTATGAATAAGCGATTGATTCCGTTAGCGATGGCCGTGGTTTTTGTGACGGGATGTGCCACGGGTAATAACCAGCTGTATGACTGGGGTGAGTATGAGCAAACGCTTTTCGTGGTTTATCACGAGCCTGAATACAAAGAGCAAGCGCTGAATAACTACCTGACCTTTGTTCGTGAACACAATGGCGAGGGAACCCTTGCTCCGGGTCTTTACGCCGAGGCGGGTACTTTCTTGCTTGAACAGGGTGACGTTAGCGGAGCGGTTGCCTTTTACAAAATGGAGTACGAGCGTTGGCCCGAGAGTCAGCCCATGCTTGGTATTCTGATTGAGAACCTGGAGGCACAACAATGAAGGAATTGAAATTTGCACTGCTCTTTATCATTGTTGCTGTTGCCTCAGGCTGTGCCACAACAAGCGACCCTGATCGGCTAAATGCTTTCCACGATGCACAGCCAACCTCCATTTTGGTGGTTCCGCCGATGAATGATGTAACTGACGTTCAGGCAACAACATCTGTGTTGGCCACTTTGCCTTATTTTCTTGGTGAAAAAGGTTTCTATGTTTTCCCGGTCAATACGGTGAAAACACTTCTGGAATTTGAAGGCTATTACGAACCTGCAGAAGTTCATTCTGCTCCGCCGGAGCAGTTAGCCAATCTTTTCAAAGCCGACGCTGTGCTTTATGTGACCATTCATGAGTGGACATCAAAGTACATGGTTTTCGCCACGGTCACTGAGGTAGATTTTGGGTACAAACTGGTCGCCGCTGATGGTTCTATGTTGTGGGAGGAGAGATTGCAGGCAGAGTATTCACCGAGTAGTGGTGGCGGCGGCCTCATTGGTCTGGTAGTAGACGCTGTTGAAGCGGCTGTTGAACGGGCTAATCCCACCTACATTCCATTAACCAAAACGGTTCATGCCCGGGCACTGGTAACGCCGGCTGCAAACAGCAGTAATCAGGGGATACCGGTTGGGCCCTATCATCCGGCCTATGCAGAGTATTACCAGCGTGTTGCAGCCGACAGCGCAGTAAGCGAGTGAGGTTTTCCCCCGTACAGATACTGCTTCGGGGGATTAAAACTGGTGCAGGGATGCCTGCTGAATATGGTCATTCTGATTGTGAGACGAGGGATTAGAAATGTCGGAGTTAGACAGCATTTCAAGCGAAACGCAACAACGGGGATTCTTGTCAAAGCTGGTAAATGGCGATTTTGGCCTGGCCAAAACCTATTGGCTTTATGGTTTTGTGGTCGGGCTAATCATCAATGTTTTAACTAGGATCATTCCTTCTCTTGGAGCTCTCGCTGTAATACTCGCAGTGGCAATTCCCTATCAGATAATGGTTCTGCTTGGCGTGTGGCGAGCGGCTGATAAGTATCAGGGTCGAAAGGCCTGGGCAATCCTCGCAAAAATAGCGACGGTCCTGGGTTGGCTGGGCGTGCTGGGAAGCCTTGGTGTACTTTTTGAAATCCTTGGCTACCTCTAAGTGCTATCCGGCGTGAGATTCCTCGCTTTTTTTTGTGGTCTTGTCCTTTGCTACAGCGCTAATGCGATTGAGCTGAACAGGTCTAATCAGTCCGGCGTTGCTGAAGCCTATGGTTTTGTAATAGGGCAACAGATAACGCTGGATCGAATAGCGGAGCGCTATCCGGAGCTGGCGCGTGAGGCATTGCTTGCCCGCCTGGCCTTTGAAAGAACCTTCGGTGACGTCCCAGACAAAATAGATCCGATGCTGAAAAATACTCTGGGTAGCGATGAATACGAAAAATTTCGCGCCGACTTAACACGTCAGCTTAAGAGCCAGCTGAATAGTGATCCTTTGACAAAGCCAATCGCCGAGGGATTTCTTGACGAAGTCCGCGGCCGCGCGGACGGCGACATCTATAGCCCGACACTAGAGTATTTGCTCGCAATCAGGTTTGGTGACTGGCCTGTTGAGGAATACACGAAAGGGTTCCGGCAAAAATACCAAACCGATGGTTCCGGGAAATCGCGCGGTATCGTTCTGCATATGCAGCTGCCCCGCTCTTGGGAGGGGATGGAGGGTAATCGGCCCCATATTGTTCGAAAATGGAAAAGTGAGGCGGGCACGGGTATGGGACTTATCATGCTGCAGGTGCGCAAGACACAAGGGGTTCACATTACGCGTGCCGATGTGGCTGAGATGATGCAACCCGGAGAGGTTGCGGACTTGGTACCCGACGGTGGGGTTCTTAAAGACTATGGCATGGTATCTATGGAAAATCTGCCTGGTTACTTCACCGACTTTTCAATTTTACAGAAAAGGGCTGGTATTGCGATTTTCCAGAAGTTGCGTCAATACACGTTCTTTTACGCGGATAGGATGCTGTCCATTCAATGCTCCTCTGGTGGATTAGATCGCCAGCATGAGGCCGTGGATGAAAGCTTTGAAAGCCTTAAACCCCTGTGTATTCAGGTCTTCAATTCAGTGGTCATTCCGGACAAATATTTAGCTCCTGAAGTGAATGGGACTGAACCCGAGACCCATACAGAGATTTGAGACGACTGAATAATTTTTAATGATTAGCTTGAAGTTAACGTTGCTCAGGAAGAGCGTGACAGCTGAAAGGATTCATTTTAGAAGCATTATATTCTGTGAATGGAGTCTTTATGTTTTCAGCTCCCCTGGAGAGCGCAGTCGCCTCGATTCAAGTCGGTTTGGTGACAGATGTCTTTATCGGCTTCCTCTTGGCTGTGTTTCTGATTTCCTGCTTTTGGAAACGCACAAATAAGCATCATGCGTTTACTCAGTATGCGCCAACGCTACTGACAACTCTGGGTATTCTGGGCACATTCTTCGGTATCGTTGCCGGCCTTCTGGCTTTCGACGTCAATAATATCGATGGCAGCATTGAAGGTTTGCTCGGTGGCATGAAAACGGCTTTCATCACCAGCCTTGTAGGGATGTTCCTGTCGATCGTTTACAAAGTCCTCGTGTCTATCGGCATTCTTTATGTCGCTGACGGCGAGGAAATTGATGAAGACCAGATTGGCGCCGCAGAGCTTTACGCCGTTATGCGTGAACAACGTGATGGTATTAGTGCGTTGAACCAGGCTATTGGTAGTGGTGACGAATCCAGCCTGACTGGCCAGATGAAGCTGCTTCGATCTGACGTCAATGACGCAAGCAAACAGTCCCGTAATGACTTCGAGGAATTTCAGGAAAAGCTCTGGCTCAAACTTCAGGATTTCGCAGACATGCTTTCAAAGTCTGCGACTGAGACCGTTATTGAAGCTTTGAAACAGGTCATTTCGGATTTCAATAATAACCTCACTGAGCAGTTCGGCGACAACTTCAAGGAGCTCAATGACGCAGTCGGGAAGTTAGTTGAGTGGCAGGAGAACTATAAGGTTCAGCTTGATGACATGACACAGCAATATGCGCAGGGCGTATCGGCGATCACTGAAACCGAGTCTGCGGTTGCGAAAATTCAGGAGCACACAACTCAGATTCCGGATTCGATGAATAAGCTGGGTGAGGTGATGACGATTAATCAGCATCAGATAGATGAGCTTGGGCGGCATCTGGAAGCATTCAAAGACGTTCGCGATAAAGCAGTTGAAGCCGTTCCGTCTTTGAAGGAGCAGATCGGTCTGACCGTTGATGGCGTCCAGGATGCTTCCAAGCAGTTAGTGGAAGGCATCACTAAAGCGACTGAAAGCTATCAGGAAGTCATCTCACAGGGTGTCACGGAATTCACCGATAGCGCTCGTCAGGTCAACGAGTCACTTCAAAGCACGTCTGACGCCATGTACAAAAGCTCGGAGCAGACCAGCCAGCTTTTCTCTGATATGGCCGACGATCTCCACAGCAATTTCCGGACACTCGCCGCTGAGATGAATGACCAGACCAAATCGATTGGCGATTCTTTGCGCGAATCCGGGAAGGCGGTAGTTGAAGAAGCGGGCCGCAGCAGAGAAACGTTCGAGGCCGGGCTTGAGGGCATGCGAAATCAGCTAAACAGCAACCTTGAGCAGATGGCGGATCAGCAGGCGGCTCAGTTCCAAAACCTTGTAACAGGGCTTAAAGAGGCCATGGAGCAATCGGTTCGTAAAAGCGCAGAATCAGTCGAGGGAAGCATCGAGATCCTTGACCAGGCGTTACAGTCTGAAATTAACCGTTCGATGGAGCAGATGGGCCAGGCTCTGGTGTCAATCACTGGGCAATTCACTGAGGACTACCGAAGCCTGGTTGAACAAATGAACCAGGTTGTTCGCACTCACGCTTCATAAGGAATCGGTATGGCCGAGTTTTTAAAGCCGAAGGCCTCCGAGCAGGAGGAGAGCCACTGGCTTTCTGTATCAGACCTAATGGCTGGTTTGATGGTCGTGTTTCTGTTCATCGCAATTGCGCTTATGCGGGATGCATTACTTGAGCGAGATCGAATCAAGGAGGTGGCGGTTGCTTATCAGGAAACTCAGGTCGACATCTATAACGCCTTAGTCGACGAGTTTTCGCAGGATTTGCCCCGATGGAATGCGGAAATTGATAAAGAAACACTGACCTTCACCTTTAAATCGCCCGAGGTTCTCTTTTCACGGGGTGAGATTGAGTTGAGCAGTGAGTATCGCGCTTTGCTCAGCGATTTCTTCCCCCGCTATATGGCTGTTCTTGATAACTTCAAAGACTCAATCAATGAGGTAAGGATAGAGGGGCACACAAGCAGCGTCTGGAACCGTTCGACTAGCCCGACTGACGCCTATTTTTCGAACATGGACTTGTCTCAGGGGCGAACGAGGAGCGTGCTGGAATACATTTACCGGTTGGATGAAATTGAGCGATATCAGAGCTGGATTAAATCCCATATTGCAGCCGTTGGTTTTTCCTCTGCCAAGCCAGTCGTCGGGGAAGACGGCAATGAAGATTTTGACAAGAGTCGACGTGTGACTTTCCGTGTGATCTCTAATGCAGATGTTCGCATCAAGCAGATTCTGGAGATTGATGAATGAAGCTGCATTTCCCGGTGGAACAGCTTTGGAGTCAGGTTCGGAAAATGGGCGCTTCCGAGCGCGCCTATTCGCTAGACGTTGCTCCACCGGATCCTTTGCCGGATATCGTCAACCGGTTTAATGAAGGTGGTGAAGAGATCGAGCTCAACGATGTTGAGAATGTCGGGGGGCTGCTTAGCAGCCACGGGGCACAGATCGTTCTCTACATTCCCGACCAGGGGCAGAACATTGATGAGGCTCTTGAGGATGGGCATAAGGGGAAAAAGGTTCACGTGGCAGATTGTGTGACGCTTGAACAGATGCGACAGCGAAATCGGTTCCAGCGATACCGAGCGGTCGTAAACACATCTGGAGATTTCGATGTTTTTGGTTTTTCCAGGGCTAAATCAAAACCTGAAGAGGGCGTTACCCGGCTGCGAGTATGCATCAATTGCCTCAAGCATCTGAACTACAGGGGTTATGTTTCCAGCCCCTCTCACCAACGAGAGATTCTTAAGGATTTCGACTTAAAGAATTTCTTTGCGCATTACAGCTCCCTTTTCCGCTACCTGCCAAAGTCCTTTATCGAGAATAAGGGCCATTATGCAGATAACTGGAAAGAGATTTCGGCCAAATACAGAGAGAGGAAAAACTTCGTTTGTGAAAGTTGCGCGGTGAACCTTGGCCAACACAAGGCACTTCTTCATACGCATCACATCGATGGGAATAAACGAAATAACACTGAGGGCAATCTCCAGGCACTGTGTGTCGACTGCCACCGAAAACAGCCCTTGCACGATCATATGTACATCAAGCAGCGAGATATGACGCTTATCCAAAAGCTTCGGAAGCAGCAAAATATTCTCGGCGATGCAACGAGTTGGGATGATCTCTTCGCATTGATCGACTCCTCATTTGAAGGTCTTCTGAGGTTTTATCAGAAACAGGGCAGCATGAAGCCGGAAATCGGTTACGAAATTCTCGGCTCTGGTGGCAAAGTTTTGGCCGAGTCAGGAATCGCCTGGCCTTCTGCAAAGTACGCAGTTGTTGGAAGCCCTGAAGAGAAAAAAGCAGTTGAGGTTTTAGGTTGGAAAGCTGTGACTCTTGAAGACGCACTTCGTGAATTCAGAGACCGAAAATAGAGCTTCTTTTTTTAGGATAATAATTATCGATAGGGGACTAGTCATATAATGCTGTTTTTTAAAAAAACGCCAACAAGCTCACTGGATCAATTCTCAAAAGACTTTGGTGATTTTCCACCACAGCCGCTGAATCTTGGCATAAAAAATAATAAATTCGATGTTATTTCACTGTCAGGCCTTAGTAGCAAATATTATACTATTTCACGAGTGTCCAGAACTTTGAGAAGGAATCCAGAAAAAGAGTCTGACCCGGTAGCAAAAGCGATCTCTCAGGAAATGAGAGATAGTATTACGGAGATAGAAAGAGCGATCTCAAAATTGAAGAACAGCATTGGTAAGCTACCTTTAATTAGAAAAATAGCGGCACTTATATTATTTTTTGCTATTTTTCCTTTGTTATTGGTATTAATGGTTTTCCTATCTTTAAAATTACTCTATTCAGTCTCTAAAGTTAAATCACTTGGCACTGAATCACTTGGGTTTTTCTCACCGAAGACTCAGGATAATAGTGAAATTGTGATAAAGCCTGGCCCTATTAAGAAATCAAAAATATTGCCGGAAGCAATAATTTCCCATGAGCATATACATCTGATGCAAAATGCTTGTTTTGGGGAGAGTTCAACTGAAAATATCGACGCTGATTTTAAAATAAATATCGAAAAATTTCTTAAAAATGAGCACATAAATTCAAAAAGTGCGCTGTACTATCTATCTCTTAATGAAGTTGAAGCTAGGCTTCATGAGATCGTAATCTCCCATTACAAGAAAAATAAAATGCTGCCGGTTGATTATCAGGGGTTTTTGTCCCTTTTACTGGCATGCGATTTTTTAGGTGAGTACGTGCGTTCCATGTTCTTAAAGTGCGATGTGTCATTTCCTGAAGAAAATACTGATAATTACGAGCTAAGAGAAGAGGTTCCAGCCGAAGATATATTATTAATGTTAACCTTTCTTAGTGATTTTCAGTATGAAAAAAGGTTCGTTTGCGAGGCACTTTCGTTTATGTACGGAAACCTACTTATGATTTATGGGGACTCAAAAAAAGCTCTCGACTATTTTCAGACTATTGAGTGTCATGATTTTTACTACCAGATCTATGGAAATCATGCTTCTCCAATCATGAGAAAAAAAGACTTGTATGAGTCAGAGGCCTAGCCCGGATTTCTCATAGGCCCCCAGCAAGTCTCGCAGGCTGGGCGGGTTGCCACCATCACCGCTCATTTGCGGCCATGATTGCTTAATAATCGATCAATTCCTGTCGTCCGGACACACTGCCC
>Ga0307963_1001159_pt1 | contig 19738 bp, 15 predicted proteins | sample OrgLakmetagen594_FD_201829 | JGI IMG/M metagenome (GOLD analysis project Ga0307963, IMG submission 201829) | Saline water microbial communities from Organic Lake, Antarctica - #594 | ecosystem: Environmental > Aquatic > Non-marine Saline and Alkaline > Saline | place: Antarctica: Organic Lake... | reverse complement strand
AATACCCTATATACATATCTGGCTCACCCTATATACAACACCCTATATACGAGTATCTGACTCACCCTATATACAACACCCTATATACATATTTGGCTCACCCTATATATGTGAGTGTACACGTATCTGGCTCACCCTATATACAACATATCTGGCTCACCCTATATACAACACCCTACATACAAGTGTGTTCACGTGTTGAGGCCACCATTGGACAAACAAATTGTGATATACAACAATGTGTAGCTTTACAAACGTTGGTCAGCAATCAGGTATGAATAGGGTTAACAAAAACCGCACATGCATATATATATGTATAGTTTTTTTAGCAGGAGAACTATCGTATTTATAAGGTTGGCCGTATATACACACCGTATATGACCGTATATTTGGTGATTTCCCTGCAAAAATACCGTATATACGCCGTATATATATAGTTCTGGCCAACCCTACGTATGTATGTTGTATATGGTGTAAACATATGGTTCTGGCCATCCCTACATTTAGGATATGCCTATAGCAAGAAACGCAAAATAAAGCCATATAAAAATACATTAGTATTGTCCATAAACATTTGGTCGCATTTATAAATGATTGGTATCATCCAATAGATTCATCTGTAGCATCCATGAATATTCGGCGCAAAAACAAATAACAGCCGCTTTCCATTAGCTGGGCACCGACCGGCAAAAAGAAGGGACAAGGCACACCCTTTAACCAAATTGAAATACGGAGGACAAATAACGGACGCTTTGCAGTAGCTGGGCACTGTTCGGCAAAGAGGAGGGGAATAGCACACCCTTTTACCAAATTAAAAGACGGAGGACAGATAACGGACGCTTTCCATTAGCTGGGCACCGACCGGAAAAAAGGAAAAAAAACACCCTTTAACCAAATTGGAAGACGGAGGACAAATAACGGCCGCTTTTCATTTGCTGGGCACTGTTCGGCAAAGAGGAGTGATATTATGGTACACCCTTTTACCTTTTACCAATTTAAAAGACCAAAGGGCGTACACACACGTGCGCACACACCAATGAAAATGCATCAATTGGGTACAACAAATATCGTCACACATTGATTGCAAGTCTATGATTTTGGCAGTGGCTTCAAGACACGTGTGGCCTTGAAATGTGTGTGTGGCACTGACCTGCTGAGAAACGGGTGGTGCAGGCCTAGAGCAAAACGGGCAGCCTGGCGAGAGGACAGGAAGCGATCCCAAGCGGAGCTGGGAGGTTTCGTGGTCTGCTGCAGAGATGAAAGAGTGTAGGAGTGGCTCCTTTTCCTCAGTTAATGTGGGGAGTGAGTTTTCACTGCCTGCGAAGTTTTTTCTCGTTTTTTGTAGGAGTGGTGTCAAGTAAGAGTGACGGATATGCAGATGGGGTGCATGTGTAGGAGGGGTGTGTGTGTAGGAATGAAGATCTTGCTGCGCTGATAGAGAGCAGTGACCTGCTGCATTCCAAGTACAGTGCATGCGCAGGTGTGGAAGTCTGCTGCAAATATGGGAGTGGTGCATCGATGGGGGTGGTTGCAGTCTGCTGCATCTGTGTGCGTGTGTGCGTGTGGTGCATTTGTCTTACTGGTTGCAAACTACTGCGTGACCTGCTGCGTGTCAGTAAAAGCCTGCATTTGCGTAGATTGTGAATTACTAGTTACTGCGTGACCTGCTGCATGTCAATTAAAGCCTGCATTTGCGTAGATTGTGAATTATTAGTTACTGCGTGACCTGCTGCGTGTCATTTAAAGCCTGCATTTGCGTAGATTGTGAATTACTAATTACTGCGTCACCTGCTGCGTGTCAATTAACGCCTGCATTTGCATAGATTATGAATTACTAGTTACTGCGTGACCTGCTGCGTGTCATTTAAAGCCTGCATTTGCGTAGATTGTGAATTACTAGTTACTGCGTGACCTGCTGCGTGTCAATTAACGCCTGCATTTGCATAGATTATGAATTACTAGTTATTGCGTGACCTGCTGCGTGTCAATAAAAGCCTGCATTTGCGTAGATTATGGATTATTAGTTACTGCGTGACCTGCTGCGTGTCAATTAAAGCCTGCATTTGCGTAGATGATGAATTACTAGTTACTGCGTGACCTGCTGCGTGTCAATAAAAGCCTGCATTTGCGCAGATTGTGAATAACTAGTTACTGCGTGACCTGCTGCGTGTCAATTAAAGCCTGCATTTGCGTAGATTATGAATTACTAGTTACTGTGTGACCTGCTCGTGTCAATAAAAGCCTGCATTTGCGTAGATTGTGTGTTACATACAACTGCGTGACATGCTGCGTGTTTGTAAAAGCCTGCATTTGCGTAAATTGTGAATTACTGATTACTGCGTGACCTGCTGCGTGTCAAGAAAAGCCTGCATTTGCGTAGATTGTGTGTTACATACAACTGCGTGACATGCTGCGTGTTTGTAAAAGCCTGCATTTGCGTAAATTGTGAAGTACTGATTACTGCGTGACCTGCTGCATTTTAATAAAAGCCTGCAATTGTGTGCATTGTGCAAACTTGGACCAACAGGCACACCTCAGCACATGTGCCTACACAACTGCACGCTGAAGCTGCAGACAGTGGTCACCACACACCCGCAATTCAAAGGACCTGAACTACCATTTATGACCACCGCAGGAATATCATAAAATTGAACTGTCACCTGGAAACACACGCATCCTACACCTAAAGAAAGCATGCGATGCAGTACTAAAGATTGTCAAAATTTCTTTCCAGGATGTGCACCCTGGCAATGAGCAGGAGCTGGCCTGCAGAAGCTGCCCTGCAGACATCTATCTGACTCCATAGGCTTACATCCACAAACAAGTTTGCTCCTAGCAACTCGCCTCACAGGCGTATATCCACAAACAAGTTTGCTCCTAACAACTCGCCTCATAGGCTTACATCCACAAACAAGTTTGCTCCTAGCAACTCCCCTCATAGGCTTACATCCACAAACAAGTTTGCTCCTAGCAACTCGCCTGAGGGGCTCGTGGATCAGGAGCACCCGCTTCTGCATCTACCGCCATTTGGCAGAAACCAGGATTGCACACACACACACACACACACACACACACACACACACACGCACGCAAGCACACACGCACGCACGCACGCACACACACACACATACACACACACACGCACGCACGCACGCACACACACACACACGTAGGTACACTTAGTGTGTGCATGTATATATATGCACAGGTGCACACGCGCTCCCACGTACCTGAGGAGCTAGTAAATCAGGGGCAGCTGCAACCACTCTCCTCAGATCCGGCACCAAGGCCTCCACAGCAGCTAGCATCAAATGCTGCTGTTGGTCCCTCCCACATTGCTGGCTTGACGTGCTGGTGGGGGTGGTGGGGGAGGTGGTGCAGGGATCGGCGTCTGGTGATGAAGAGGCGTGCAAGACAGACAGTGCGAAGAGGAGGGAGGGGTATGGGTCGTAGTGGGGGGCGGATGCGAGAGGGTGCTGCAGACAAATGAGGGGAGAGGGGTTTGCAACGTGGTGGGTGCTAAGCTGCTGATGCTGCTGCTGCGGCGGCTGTTGTTGCTGTTGATGCAACGCCTGCGGCTGTTGTTGTTCCTGTTGATTCTGTTGTTGCTGTTGATGCAACAGCTGGCTACCCCAAGGTCCGTTGTACAATTGCTGCAGGGCTTGAGCCCAGGGGGTGCTGTACAGTTCCTCATGAGGAGCATACGCAGCCCACATGAGCAGAGCGTGCTGGGTGACAGCTGCCTGTCGCTGGGTGACAGCTGGCAGTTGCTGAGAGACAGCTGCCCCCGAGTCTGTGCTGCCCACCTTGCCTGCAGCGCCTGCATGTGTGTGTTAGGTGTCATATGTGTAGGGTTGGCGGCCAGAACCATATATATGTGGTGTATGTACGGTATATGTACGGTATATACGGTGTAGGTACGGTATATGTACGGTGTATGTACAGTATGTACGGTATGTACGGAGTATGTACGGTATATATACGGTGTATGTACGATATTTTTGGCAGGGGAATCACCAATTATACGGTCATATATGATGTACATGTACGGTTCTGTCCAACCCTACATATGTGGCTGTGCACAAGGGCAGGTAGCTCGCACTGGCATGATAAGTCGACTGCTTTTAGGTCTCCTATGTATGGCACCGAAAACTGTTTGGAAGAATCAGATGCGTTCCTTACGTTGATGACCGCTTTACATTTCAACTGCGAACACTGGTTTCAAGTATGCTGTGCCTTGTCCTTTTGCCTCTTGTAGAAATAGCACCTTATTGCATCTTTTCATGCACACATGCAACGCTCACGCACAGGTCCTGCGACAGTGCTTGTGTGTGTTTTTGCGTGCATGTGTGTCTTTGTGTGTGAGTGTGTGTGTGTGTGTGTTTGTGTGTGTGTGCCTACATGCGTGCATATGTGTGTGTGCATATGTGTGTTTATGTGTGTGTGTGCCTTTGCGTGTATGTGTGTTTGTGCGCGTGTTGTGTATGTGTACGTGTGTGTGTACATATGTATGTGCACGCGTATGTATGCTTATGTATGTGCATGCGTTTCCTTGCGTATGTACGTGCATGTTTGTTCTCTTCCTAATTCTTTCTATTTCTTCTTTCTATGTCTTCTGTCTATTTTTCCTTCTATTCTCTAATTCTTTCTATTCCTTCTTTCTATTTATATTTCTGCCTTACCTGGTCCGAATGATTGCACCTTCCCTTGGCAAACCTCAGCATACGGGCTCTGCTGCTGATCTCTCTGATCCTGCTGCTGCTGATGATGATGATATTCATTCTGCTGCGGCGGCTTCACTTGCTGCTGCTTCTGCTGCAGCTCTTGAATTTGAGGCTGTCCCTGTCTTGCCTCTTCCTGCACTCCACTGTTCTCACTTCCTCCCCTATTCTGTCTTGCCAGCCGCATAGGCGTGCCAGCACCGCTGCTGCCAGAGGTTTCTGCCGAGACGTCTATCACTTCTATCTGCAAGCCCGTGTTGTGCTGCTGCTGCTGCTGATGATGATGATGATCGACCCCCTGCTTCTGCTGCTGCTGCTGCTGCTGCTGATCAACTACGTGTTGCTGATCATCTACGTGTTCCTGTTGCTGCTGGTCAGCTTTCTGCTGCTGCTCCCCCCCCAGGGGGTGCCCCAAGAAGGCAGGTTGTTTCCCACGCAGCTCAAAAAGTGACAAAGAGCTGCGGGGGATGCTGGCGTGGGGGGGTTGACTGGTGTCCCGGGGCGTTTGACTGACGCAAGGGGGGTTGGCATCACTGTGAAGGCTGCGTTGTGACGCTGCACCCAGGATATGGGCCAGGGCTTGAGCGGCCCACGCCACCCCAAACTGCCACTCTGAGGCGGCTGTTTCTGCAGGAGTAGCAGCAGCAGCAGCAGCAGCAGTAACGGGAGCAGCAGCTGGCCCTTGGGAAGCGGGTGTAGCAGGGGGAGGGGGAGCGGGGAAGGGGGGTGCTGATTTGAGGGTGCCAAACTGGTCGGTGTACAATTCAGGCCTTGGAAGCTCCACCACCTCCAGCAGCTGCTCAGCCACAGAGAGAAGGCGAAGCTGCAAAGGGGCTGCAGGTGCGTGCTGCTGGGGCCTCTGACTGGCCTCCGGGGGATGGTCAGGAGAGGCTGGGGAGGGCGTGTGGGGGGTGCTGTTTATGACTGCATGCACAGCCCTTTGGGAGCGTGCAAGCTGCGACTGGGGATGCACAGGCTGCTGCTGTGCACCATAATTAGCGTACGGCTTGTGGCGTGGTGGTGGAGGGAATGGGAGGGCGTTTTGGGAGAGGTGGGCGATGGCTGTGGCGGCCGCATGGAAGCTGCACCAGGCTGTGGCCGCTCCTGTGGTTAATGAGAAAAGACAGGGACCACAGGGGTTTGTGTGGTATTGTGTGGTATTGTGTAGTTTTTGTGTGGTATTACTTATTCATGCATATATATAGAGAGAGGTGGTTGACAGGAAATAAATACACATATACATATATGTATATATATACATATATATACATATATGTACATATGCATACATATATGTATGTGTGTGTGATTAAGATCGAAGCTTCTGCAACATGGTTAATAAGAAACGACAGGGACCACAGGAGTTTGGGTGGTGTTGTGTGGTATTTGTGTGCTATAACTTATTCAAATACATATGTGTGTGATTAAGATCGAAGCTTCTGCAACATGGCTATTGAGAAACGACAGGGACCACAGGAGTTTGGGTGATAAGTCATATGTAGGGTTGGCCAGAGCCGTATATATACACCGTATATGGCCGTATATTTGGTGATTTCCCTGCCAAAAACACCATATATAAACCGTATATATATATATGGTTCTGGCCAGCCCTCTTATATGCATGTATGTGTATGCTTGAGATTGAAGCATCTGCAACATGGAAACAATGAGAAAAGAAGCAGCAAACATCGATACTTGGGGGGGAAAAACGTCAAACAGCTCCTCTTCTCCGCACACCTTATACAAAGAGCAGCTGAAGGGTTCGGGAGAGTGACCAAAATTTTATTTCATGTAGGGAGTACTTTTCACTACCTGTGCATTAGTTTTTCCTTCACTTCCTTGTTCTCCTTTTCTGGCACCCTAACAGAGGCATAACAATGTCAAAACAAAAGGCAACTGCAAGCTTTGCCTTTGTCCCTTTAATCCTGCCTATAAATCACGGACTGTCACTCACCCCTCTTGCAGTCAAGCATTGCCTTACTACAGGCCTATCCGGCACCCTGCCTAACCCCCTCTTGCAGTCAAGCATTGCCTTACTACAGGCCTATCCGGCACCCTTCCTAACCCCCTCTTGCAGTCAAGCGTTGCCTTGCTGCTGCTTGACCTACATCACCATACCCACCCCTCTTGTAATCCAGCATTGCCTATCCTTACACACCCTTCTTCTTGCAGTCAAGCATTGCCTTACTACAGGAATATCCGGCACCCTTCCTCACCCCCGGCTGCACTGCTTTGCGCTTTTGAGCATGTGGGTGGGCACCAAGGGGCATCGACCACTGCAGACACTGCCGTCAGTACGTCTGCACAGGCTTCTAGGGCAGACATGGCTTGAGGAGAGATGGAGTAGGAGGGGGGTTGGCAGTTATTGCGGGCCGAGGAATGATAAGAGGACTGCTGCTGCTGCTGCTGCGGGTGCGGGTGCTGCTGCAAATGCTGCTGCTGCTGCTCCTGCTGCTGCCGCTGCTGCTGCTGCTGCTGTTTTTGTTGTTGCTGCTTATGCTGCTGCTGTGCTTGCTGCTGAGCAACATGTTGCTGCTGCTTCTCAGGCAGGCCCACGTGTGCTAGCGCGGCCCAAAACCCGGGCAATGCTTGCATTACCTCAGAGGCCCCCCTAGGCACATCCACGCCTTCCACTTCTACATCTTCAATCTCGATGCCCTCTTGAGGCCCTGTTGCACTCGACAGTTCACCCCTCCATCCCTCCCCTGCCCTCTCCTCCCCCTTCCCATCATTGTCTCGACCCTGTTGCTGCTGCTCTTGCTTTTGCTGCTGCTGCTTTTGCTGCTGCTGCACAACCCATGACGCGTGCGTGCCAAAAGTCACACCTGCAACGGCAAGCTCGCGCACAGGCAAGGCACGCAGCGCGCGCTCATCAGGCAGGGTGTGCCACTCGTAACATTCGCCATGCAAGTCAAAACTACTGCTGCCGTCTATAGCAAGCTTCTGCTGCTGCTGCTGCTGCTGCTGCTGCTGCTGCTCATGGTAGTGCTGCCGAGAATGACCCTGCACGATCGGAAAGCAGTTTCTCAGCACGTAAAAAGCAGGTGGCAACGCACACAGTCACTCATGCAGTTGATTAACTGCTGCAGCAACACTCTAATCCACCTAGGTTGTCAGAATCAGAGGGGTTAGACCCGTTTGCGTGGAAGAGAGGCAGATTTTTAGGGTTGGCCAGAACCGTATATATACACCGTATATAACCGTATATTTGGTGATATCCCTGCCAACAATACCGTATATACACCGTATATATATGGTTCTGGCCAACTCTACAAACTTTTCAGGTTGTCGGCCCTATGAGGACACCCTATTATGAGTAACTTAGTTACTTGATAGGGATGTGTCATACAGCGTATCGCACAATACGCTGTATCGTATTTAACGCGTATTTTATCGTATTGAACAAATCGGGCCGTATTAAACGATTGCCAAAAATGCCAATTTTGGTGATTTCTTGCCTTTTAAGGCAAATTCCGCCCCTTCGATGGCCTTGTGGCGAGCTTCCGATACTACGATCTATATCATATTGAAAAAGAATTGGACACGTTTTGGGTGATTTGGGGGCGAATCGGCACTTCCAAATTTGCTTCAAAATACGATCGTATTATACGCGTATTTTGTTCAACACGTATTTTACCGTATTAAACGTCACAAATGACAAATGACCGTATGACACATCCCAAGTTGATATAAATTAAAACAGAGGACTCTCGGTTTCAGGGTCCCCTACAATTGTGAGCTGGCAGCTTCAGCTAGGAAAACCCTCAACTGCCAACAAACTAAATCCACCCCAAAGGCCTGCTTTTTTAAGCAGCTATGATCAATCCGTTAGACGCGTCTTGAAACAAGCATTGCAGTTCACCATCTATCTCACCTAGGTCGTTTGAAGCGGAGAGGTTAAATGTGTGTGCGTGGAGGGGTGGAAGTGCATGTTCTGCTCCTTTTTTCTTACCCCTCATTTCCTGACCTAGAAGCTTGTGTGGTTAAAATTAATAACAGCTTTAAGATCAGAACCCTTTGTTTGGTAGCAACAAATAGAGTTGTATTTGACCATAAATTGGGCCCGCTGGAGCTCCAAAAGTGAAACCACACAATCATACTTAAAGTAGAGACGCATACAGTATAATCTCCTGATTCCAGCGCACTCAATATAATGAGTAACGGCAGAATTTGAGTGAGTTAGAGGATGGTGCAGCATGTATTTGAAAACAGTACGTAACAGTGCAGAATTGAGTGGATTAGAGGAAGGTGGTGCGCTGGCTGGTCAGATACAGCATATGGCTGCTCAAAAAGTAAAGTTCAGCCGCGGCTGCTGAGGCAGGTGCCCTAACTGGCAGGTTCCAAGCTCAGCTGCATTAAAATCAACTACATAGCAGAGCTGAGCTTGAAACGTGCCAGTTAGGGCCACCTGCCATTAGGAGCATGCAAAAAGTACACCCATTTTGAGCCTCAGATAACCTTCTCTGGCAGTATGTAATGAATATAATGCATAGCGGTGCAGGAGTGAGCCAGTTAGAGGACGATTTATGTGACCAGCTTTTTGACTGAGGGGATTACCGAGTCTGGGGGTCCCTGTGGCTCTTGTTGCTTGTTTAAACAACACTTCATGTGCCAAATTGCACCTGCACACATGCGCACACATGCCACACACACATGCCACACATGCGCACCTGCAGCACGGCTGACACTGCTCTGACCACACACACACATACACACACATGCCACACACACACACACACATGCCACACACACACATGCCACACATGCGCACCTGCAGCACAGCTGACACTGCTCTGACCACCGCACCCGGTGCCTTGAAAGCAGACAGCGGCCCGTACTCGTGGCAAGGGGCCGACGCAAAGCAGTGCAGCAGGTGCGCAACCAGCGGGTGTGCTGGATCTAAGGCAGGGGGGCAGGGGCTGCAGAAGCCTGTGTCTTGGATCTCAAGAACTGGAGCAGCAGGGGCACCAGCAGGAGCTTGAAAGTATGGTTGCTGCTGCGCTGAGCCGGTAGTCCCCACACATTCGCTGCGTTTGCTGAAGCTACTCGTCTGGTTTAAGTCGCACTTAACCTTGCCGGCAGATAGCTCAGTTGAGGTCCAGCTGGTACCAGGCAGGCTGCACTCAAGGGGTGCCTCATCATGGAGGACACCTGAGCGACAGTTGAGATAAGGAAACGCACTGAAGCTCTAGCCGCTTCCCCTCAAGGATGGCACAGTAACTTAAGTAATGCTTAGGTTGTGTGAGGAGGGACAGCTGTGGTGTGCATGCACTTCAGAGGAACTTGAGTAATGCTTAGGTTGTGCGGGGGGGGACAATAGTCGTGGTGTGCATGCCCTTCAGAGGATCACAAACTTACAATGCTCTTTCGATCCTTGCCTCTTAAAGCCTGTTGGACCTAGGAGTGGTGATGTGGACCCCCCCTTCTTAAATTTCCAGGTTTGGGGGTGACATGAAATCAAGGTTTTCCATAATCCTTGAGAAAACACTGGTGCTTGTTGATTGGAAGGAGATGGTGTTACACAGAGGAAGGTGATGTTCCACACAGATGGTGTACACAGAGGAAGGTGATGTCACACAGAGGATGGTGGTGTTACATAGAGGAAGGTGGTGTTACACAGAGGAAGGTGATGTTCCACACAGATGGTGTACACAGAGGAAGGTGATGTTACACAGAGGATGGTGATGAAATTACACAGAGGAAGGTGATGAAATTACACAGAGGAAGGTGATGTTACACAGAGGAAGGCGTACACAGAGGAAGGTGATGTTACATATAGGAAGGTGATGTTACACAGAGGAAGGTGATGTTACATATAGGAAGGTGATGAAATTACACAGAGGATGGTGATGAAATTACACAGAGGATGGTGATGAAATTACGCAGAGGAAGGTGATGTTACACAGAGGAAGGTGATGAAATCACACAGAGGAAGGTGATGAAATTACACAGAGGATGGTGATGAAATTACACAGAGGAAGGTGATGTTACACAGAGGATGGTGATGTTACACAGAGGAAGGTGATGAAATTATACAGAGGATGGTGATGAAATTACACAGAGGAAGGTGATGTTACATACAGATGGTGTACACAGAGGAGGTGATGTTACACACAGATGGTGTACACAGGATTAGAGCTCCAAACGAGAAGAGGGAGCTTAGGGGCGCTGTCCTTAATCGCACCTCACAAGCAAAAACAACTTCTTGGTTCAATTCGTGCATGCAGTCTGACACGACAGAGTTTAAGGGTGCTGTTCTTGGTCACACTTCATAGACACAGCAAGCACGCAAACAGCACGAGCCAGGAACAAAACGCCTCAAGGGTCCAGGCAACAAGCTCGTTGAGGTAGAGAAAGAGTAGGGCTGGCCAGAACCATACATTTATAGGTACATACGGTGTATATACGGTATTTTTGGCAGGGAAATCACCATACATACGGTCATATACATGTGATTACACGGTTCTGGCCAACTCTATGAAAGAGCAAGAGCTCTTGGCTGCATGTGACAAGTCACAGGTGCACGGGTAAGAGAGCAGATATGCAGATATGCTTACCGCTTGGGTGGAGGGGCCCAGCATCAGGCTTGTGCAGCATAGCAGCGGGGAGACAGCCCAGGGCTCTCACAGCTGCGTCACGCACACATGGAGCAGCGTCTGACAGGGCAGCGAGGAGAGCGGAGAGAGGGGCCACCATTTGGTTGCGCTGAGTCACGCTTGTGAGGGCAATTGAGGAGCAGGAGGAGGCAGGTGCTGGCATTTGTGGCAATGTAGGTGGAGGTGGTGGTGGCGAAGGAGACAATGGTGGTGGTGCTGCTGCCGCAGTTTGTGGTGGAGATGCAGGTGCGGGAGGGGAGGAGGGGGTGAGGGAGTGGGCAGCAGGTGTGAAGGCGTGGAGAGCATGGGCTAGGACGGGGGCGGCTGCAAGGACCGCAGCAGCTCGCACGCCCGCGTCTTTGTCCCCTGCTCCCGCTTCACACAGCAGAGCTTGTAGCACGGGCCAAGTAGGCAAGCTAGGCACCGCCATTCGCGCTTGTGGTGGTGATGATGATTGGGGGGGGGATTGTGCTGGGGTAGCTGATGTGGAGGTGTGGTTGGAATTGTCTTGCCCCAGCTCTGGAGGTTGTTTATGCTGTTGTTCCTGCTGAAATCCTTTTTGCTTGAGAGCAAGGGCTCCACCGATCAGTTTGGCCGCCTTCCTTCGTACGAGTGCACTGGGGCTACGCAGCCCATTCACACCCTGCCAGACACGATACATGCACAGCAGTGAGTGGGTAAGTGTCGAAGTGCATACCTACCTGCACAGGCATACATGCACGTGAGCTATTGACAAGTGAGCAAGCAGGTGTGCGCGGCTGGATGTGCTCAATGGCAATCAACAAAAGCTCGGTCTGAATTGAAAGACCTGCGCATGTCAGTTTCTACACTTGGTGGTCTTATGAAGGCTGCAGCACAAAATAGCACACCTTGAAGCATTGCCACAGCTCCATTACCCTTTCGGGCACAACTGCTATTAGCGTGCAGGCATCCAGCACAGCCAGTTGTGAGTCCAACCAGTCAAGCAGCAGTTGAGGGTCTTGCCCGAGGCGCCGAGCCGCAGCCACACCGTCCACTTCTAAAACTGACTGAGCACAGCTCCGCACTGCGTTCTGGGTATGCTGGGGGGGCTGCATCAGATCTTGGCCGCCAGCATCATACGGTTTCACCTCCTGCTGTATCTGTTGCTGTTGCTGTACCTGCTGCTGAACGGCACGGAGCAGGGCATGACTTAGCCGACTTGCGTTGCACGCTAGGCCCTGCAGAGCAGACCTTTGCGTTTCCTCCTGCCCGCTGAGCCTGGTGCACACGCTAAGCAGCTCTACAGACACAAGTAGAAGTATTTGTTCAAACTGTGATGAGTGATGCGTGTTGTGAGATGCAAGAGCCATATTGCTAGCCTCACCTGCAGCAAGCCCTCCTGGCTCCCCCAACTGCATGGCTTCAATTCCAACATGCATGCTTTAAAAAACGTAAATGCAAAACTTATTCACTGCCAACAAACCGAAGGACCAAAGTTAGTTAAAACAAATATATCAATATGGCAGGAATTCTTTCTCGCAAAGCTGCGGCCACGCAGGTGCACAACAGCGTGTGCAAGCAGGTGCCTCATGCAAACGCTCCTCAAGGCTGCTTATTAAGGAGGACCGCCGTGGTGGCCCGAGGATGGGACAGCCCACAGTCAGCACAGGGAGAGAGGGCCATGTTCGGAGAGGTGCGCATGTAGGCGTACACCTACGTATGCAAGCATGGAACAAGTTCCAGAACCCACTAGAAAGACACAATGTCCAAGTGCAATTCTTAAATTGTGCAGGACTTTGGTGCCAGGGACCCTTATGCAGGAGAGGTTGAGTCCAATTTTGGAGAGAAAACCCTGGGCAACTTCGACACGGAGCACGTTATCAAGTGCGTGTTTATCCTCATGTGCTATGTTGTGAAAGAGATTGGGAGAAAATTGCAGTGAGATTTGCTGGTAGTGAGGGAACTTGAAAGGTGTGTGCCTCTGTAGCCGCCAAACAGCACACAATTCACGTGCCTGTACAAGCTTCACAGTCTTATGCACTTCAATAGACCATACACATAAACACACACACATTACAAACACACACACACACACACATACACACACACACACACACACACACACATACACACGCACACACACAGCGCACATACACACATTCACACATGCACACACACAACGCGCGCACACACACACATACACACACACACACACACTAACACACTCACTCACCCACTCGCATGCACACGCAAATATGCAGGATCCCCAACATGATGAAGAGCTTCATCGGCCTCACGTCCCGCTCGTGTTCACCAGAGGGAGCACAGGCCAAGATAGAGAGTGAAAAGGAGATCAACCTCTTGAAAAATCAGCTTGCTGGGTGGAAGGTGAGGGAGGATGGTAGGTAAACTTTCAGGCTGGCTGCACACTCCACGCTGTTGACACAAACACTCCACGCTGTTGACACAATCATGAGGGTCCCTGGTTGGATGAACATTCCCAGGAAGTATGAGTGGCTCTATCAGGCGTTGAAAAAGTACATGCTCTCACTTCACTTTGTATGGAGGTCAATAAAGCTTGGCATGGAGCGTCAGTGCCTTGTTACAATGTCTACATGCTTCTTGTTGACAAGTTGGCTACACTGCTCTCCAGCGCATTGAGACGTTAAGATGTACACACGCTTGACTGCTTCGTTGTGCGCTGTGGGATTACAGGACAGCGGCTCCTCTTTAATCTGAGAAATATTGGCAGTGCTGTTTGATCCCTATAGCGCGTTTGTTAGCTACAGCACTGTGACTCTGTTGCTTCTCGCAGCAGGCTCGCAACTGCCATTGCATTAAGTGTGTCAAGCCAGATACGCAGCGTTTCAGGGTAGCCACGAAAACCCTCTGTGATTATATGCATGCATGATTAAACCTATTCAGGCTCTTCCGATCCATCTGCTTACGTGCACAATGGCTGTAAGTCACTGCCAGCTTCACGTAGAACATGCTGTACTACAGCACGCAATGCAAAGCACTTAACAGACTTCCATCGTCTGATTATAATGTATCGCAGGTTGATGAGGAATGCTGTGTGTGATTGTAGCACAAGACAACTCCTCTCCTCATATATTAAACACATCTAGCTTGCCATTGCACGTGATATGTGATGCCAAAACAAATAGAATTCACACACAAACAAACCAGGGTTGTACAGTTCGGGGTTCGGTCAAAAGTTCGGGTTTGCGAACTTTCACGCATTTTAACGAACCCTAAGAATGCCGTTCGTTAGCTATTAAAAGTTTATGCCCATTTTACAAATTTTTGGGTCAAAATTGTTGTCCAAAATGCAGGAAAGAGTCTTAGATGACCGCCAAACGTTCTGGTTTTTTCTGCACTCATTAATTATAATATATTATACATGTAAGACAATACAAACATGTTTTGGATGAGTATGTCAGCAAAAGGAACCTTCATTTCCGAAATTGCACATCGAACTGCTCAAACAGTTTGAGGGTTCTAAAACTTTCATGAACTTTATCAAACCCTTGCTCCCAAAAAATCGAACAGAACAACCCTGACACACACACAATACACACATACATACACTCATGTACGCACACACATACGCACACAAAACACACAAATCAACACACACACACACACACACACACACACACACACACACACACATCTAGGTTGTTACCGGCAAGTCAGGGCACCCGACACTGCGCTACGACTGGCGAACAATAGGGCCTGAGAGCGCAGTTGAGCTCCAGGGTATGATCACCGACCTGGCAAAGGTGCGGAATTTAGGGTATCAGAAGTCTGTGAATGAGTAGGAGTGTATGCCTACGCGTACTTGTATGCGTGTGCGTGTGTATATCGCCTCTCGTTCATCTGACAAGCAGTGGCAGCATGCTTCCTGCAGGCAGTCCTCATTTTGGCGAAGATGAGGGGATTGTTTGTTCGTGTGGACAGCGGTCTGCCCTTTCATGACCTGCACTCATCAACAGGGTTGGCCAGAACCATTTATATATATGTATCCTCATTCTTGAACATCATGTTGTGGATTCATATATATTTATTTTCATTTTTATTTTTATTTATATTTATACTTATATTTATTTATTTTTTATTTTTATTTTTATACATATATATTTTGGCAGGGAAATCACTTAATCTATACGGTCCCGTACGGTTTACATATACGGTTCTAGCCAACCCTACTCAATAACAAACAAATGCTTTGGTGGAAACGATCTGTTGCAGTTGCATCACTGAGTGGCGCCATGTACAATGTGGTGGGCCCTCGCAATTGCCCAGTGCCCCCTTTCTTTTGCTACTGCTACTGTAGCCGTGTACATATACACAAGATATACACAGCACATGTGTATCAAATACATAGCTACTACTGAAGCATTTATATGCAAATAGAGGAAGTTGCTCAGCACTGATGGGTTCCATTTATGCAAATAGAGGAAGTTGCTCAGCACTGATGGGTTCCAGGTTTGACTGAAAGCTATTGAACAGTGTCATCCTTTGAGTTGCTTCTGGAAGCGATGCCTTGATTGCACTGCGCAATGCCCTTTATTCATACGCTTTATCTGGATTCAACCTGCTGAACACTCTATTTGGACGGAATTGTGGTCAGAGGCGAAAGGCAGTACAGTCATGTACAGTGGTTGTGGTCATGTGGTCAGTCATGCACAGTGGTTGTGGTCAGAGGCGAAAGGCAGTACAGTCATGCACAGGCGGTGTGCGTACAAAGGGGTGCACGCGCACACATGTAGGGTTTGTACACAAAGAGCAGCGTTAGCACACAAAAGCAGAGGTCGTCGTACACAACAGCAACTTTACACCCGTCTTGCAGCTGGAGCTTGATTACTGCTTGCAAGTGTGGTTGTGCGTACAAAGGGGTGCGAGCGCACACATGTAGGGTTTGTACACAAAGAGCAGCGTCAGCACACAAAAGCAGAGGTCGTACACAAATGCAGCTTTACACCCGTCTTGCAGTTGGAGCCTGTTTGCTGCTTGCAAGAGTGGTTGTGCGAACAAATGGGTGCAAGCGCACAAATGTAGGGTTTGTACACAAAGAGCAGCGTCAGCACACAAAAGCAGAGGTCGTACACAAATGCAGCTTTACACCCGTCTTGCGATTGGAGCCTGTTTACTGCTTGCAAGTGCGGTTGTGCTTCTTATGTGTGTGTCTCTGTGCAAGGGGGGTTTTGAGACGCAAACATCCTATGTTGATGTAGGAAGTCATGCGTGCGACAAAGTGCAGATATGGAGTGCACTTGTGACGTATCAAACAAATAGTTTTGTGTGCACCTCTCTGAAAAGTGTCTTACATTCAACGTCTGTGCTTCTGCAGGCAGAGGGCCACGCAGCAAAAGCACAAAGCATTCAAACATGTCCGGCACTGAGCACAAGAAATACACAATGTCTGTGCTTCTGCAGGCAGAGGGCCACGCAGCAATAGCACAAAGCATTCAAGCATGTCCGGCACAGAGCACAAGAACACACACACACGCACACACACACACACACGCATACACACACATACACACACTTACACAATGTCTGTGCTTCTGCAGGCGGAGGGCCACGCAGCAGCTTTGGTGGAGGCCTCTGGCGAATTCCTCATCCTTGAGCTCAGCACTGCTGCTGTGCAAGGCCTCAGTGAGAACGACTTCATTCTAGCAGCTAAGGTGAGGCGTTTAGATGAGAACGACTTCATTCTAGCAGCAAGGGTGAGGCGCTTAGATGAGAGAACAACTTCATTCTAGCAGCAAAGGTGAGGCACTTATATGAGAACGACTTCATTCTAGCAGCAAGGGTGAGGCACTCACTTGGGCGGAGGAGGAGAGGGTTGATTTAAAAGGCCTCATCTGCAATGAATTCATTCTAGCAGCAAAGGTGAGGCACTTGGGTGGAGGAGGAGAGGGTTGATTAAAAGGCCTCATCTGCAATGAATTCATTCTAGCAGCAAAGGTGAGGCACTTGGGTGGAGGAGGAGAGGGGTGATTTTAAAGGCTTAAAAGGCCTCATCTGCAATGAATTCAGTCTAGCAGCAAAGGTGAGGCACTTGGGTGGGAGAGGAGAGGGGTGAAATGAAGCAGGTGAGCTGGTAAGATATGTCAGGAGCAAGGAGCAATGCCAGGAGCAATGTCAGGAGCAATGTCAGAGGGGTGGATTGAAGCGGGTGGGCTGGTAAGATATGTCAAGAGCAAGGAGCAATGTCAGGAGCAATGTCAGAGGGGTGGGTTGAAGTGGGTGAGCTGGTAAGAAATGTCAGGGGGTCAGCGTAGACATGGAAAGAGAAAAATACGATGGCAAAGGTGGGAGGGTTCAGACGGAGAAAAAATGGAAAAGGCTTTGCTGATTATGTGAACACATCCAGCGTGATGCGAGCGAGAGTTAGCATGAACATTGAATAAAGGAAAGTGATTGCGTTTAGGGGGTGTATTGTTTCATGTGACGTCTATGAGTAAGGTTGGCCAAAACCATATTTATGCACTGTATATGACCGTATACTTGGAGATTTCCCTGCCAATGATACCTTATATACACCGTAAATATAACTGTGGTTCTGACCAACCCTCCTATGAGGTGTTTCGGGCGTGTGGCTAGTGACTGCTCGTTCCTTTCTTATATAAATGGCGGGAGTTGCCTCACTGCACCTGCTTCGCCTTCCTTGCTTTGGACAGGTTTACAATGCGCACCATCGCTATTCCAGCGCACCCTCTCTATTTGCTGCATGCCCTCCTCTCTCTCATCGTGCTGGCTGTGCTTTGAACTAATTGGTGTTGCTTCATTCCTTCAGCTTTTGGAAGCACAAATGCTGAAGCAAGCACACTCCCTTAACTCTCACAGGTGAACGAGATTGACGCCAAACCATTACTAGCTCCCCCAAGGAAGAGGTTGGGCACAAACTGGGCTTGATCTGCACTGAAACTGGTTTTGAAACATATGTTCATTGTATAACTATTATGGGTTGCCATTGAAGCTGTGCACGAGGGAAAGTTTTGCCTTATCTGATTTGTGATTTGTATTGCGTGATGTCGTATTGTCGTGCTGTCGTGCTAAATCAGTGTCTTGAACAAATCGTGTCATTATCCCTAAGGAAACGCTTATTGGTTGTCTGAAGTAAAAGTAAAATTCTAAAGTCTACGCTGGAAGTCACCAGCGTGCATTGAGGAAAGGCTCTCAACTAGTGCTCACACTAGCCAGAGCCCCACCAAAAACGAGAAAAAAGAGAAACAACAGAGACTATTGAAGATCCGGCGGGTTGTCAGCCATGCGATCCGGCCTGCGCCTAGCCCTGCTGAAGCCAGCCGCTCTACCAGTAACTTCCCCATCAGATCCCCCATTATCACTTTCGTTGTTGAGGTGTATTTTGTGTCTTGTTTTTGTAATCTTGTTCAAGCTTTTTATTGCATGGCAGTGCAGTTTAGTAGCTAGTCGGTGCACTTTGTGTGTGGGGATGCCTGAGTTTAGTAGAGGAGTTCTGGTGAACTGATTGTATATTGTGCCCCCGACTCCAAGAAGTATAACATGAAGAAGTGTGACTTAATTGTTTTGAGAGATGCCTCGGAGGCTCCTAAAGAAAAAGAAAAGAAAAAGAAAAGACTCCGCTGGTAGTGATGGCACAGCCAGCATGATTAAGGGAGGGGGTTACTTAGGTGTCCGCACCAGGCAACCCCCCACCGAAGGCTCCTTGTTCGTAGACGCTGGATAAGGGGTTGATGTTGGTTGTGCGCTTTTTCTAATGTCTGTTGCGGGTTTATGTCTGAGCAGAATTTGAATTCTACAAGATGTACGTCTCTGTCCTTTGGGGGGATATGTTGAGGATCCAAATGCCTGCCTCTTCCCTCAATGGGCATAACTAACACACCATCTGGACGGCTTTGATGTCTAGTTGGAAGTTTTTGTTGTGTTGGGAAAACCCAGTCAGCCAGGAATGTTTCTTTCAATATCATCAGGGGGTTCAACGTTCTTTTGTAGCTAAGTGCCTAGCCTTGTTCCCTTGATTTTTCTAGCGTTTTTTTGCTTTGGTTACAGGCTTTTTTCCAAGCTTCCACTCAGATGCCCACCAGAGGCATATATAGCGATGTAGCCTTACCTTACCTTACCTTCAACGTTAAGGTCAGATAATTTTTCACTGTTACAAGCATCCATTGTAACAATTGCTGAGCCCAGCTTGCCTTTGCTGATCTCTTCACCATATCCATTTTTACTGGTACAGACCATTTTTCTGCTCCTGCTTGGAAGAGCCGCGCTGAACTGCATGGGTTGAGTTTTGTAGGGCTTAGCTATTAAGCGTCGCTACTTATGTCAAGTCTTTTTCATGCTATGGTTACAATGGTTACAATTGGGGGTGACCTTCAGCCAGGTTGTTTGGCTGATCGGCTGCTGACTGGTCTCGGCCAGCCACAAATAAATCCATAAGCTCAGAAAGAAAAAGAAAAAGTCTAT
>Ga0307963_1001158_pt1 | contig 19740 bp, 24 predicted proteins | sample OrgLakmetagen594_FD_201829 | JGI IMG/M metagenome (GOLD analysis project Ga0307963, IMG submission 201829) | Saline water microbial communities from Organic Lake, Antarctica - #594 | ecosystem: Environmental > Aquatic > Non-marine Saline and Alkaline > Saline | place: Antarctica: Organic Lake... | reverse complement strand
GGGCGGGGGCCCCGGCGTGGGGGGGGGGGGGGGGGGGCGGGCCCCTCAGGGGTGTCCACCCCAAAAAGTAAACGTGCCATCCCAGAAAAAAAACAGCCTTGTCAGATCAAATTACGGTCACTGCAAAGTATAAGACTCAGCACATCTACTGATCCTGGTCACGCTTACAAATAACGCATGATTGTACATCGTAGCAACTGGTACGGGAAAGAGACAGATGAGCCAACAGACTTTCCCACAGGCTTGCCAATGAAGCTAGGTAGATGGAATATATGGGGGAGGGTTTTCCACCCTAACGGGCCTAAATATGGATGAATGGGGGTGGGCATCAATGCTAATGTGGATAATATGACCTCATTTCTGCAGAGCACTTTGTTATGTGGCATCAGGGCACTCATTCCCTACAATTCCAGCATGAGCTTTAACCTCCCGCCCCTCAGCACCGTTCTCCTCAGCCAGGCATCAGCTTGACAGGCTGCGCATGCCCCCGCCCTCTAAACCAGCCAAGCCAGCAGCATCAGTCGAGCCCGCAACACCAGTCAAGCCAGCAGCACCAGCCAGCCGGCAGCATCAGTCAAGCCAGCGGCACCAGCCAAGCCAGCAGCAGCAGCATCAGTGTGTGTATCGATGTCATCCTCAATTTACAGCACGCACAGCATGCTGTCCAGAAAAGCTTGTATATAGCTGCGTTGGATACTTAGTACACATGTAACCCCATGTTTTCGGCCCCCAGGAATGTGTGTGTGTGTATATGTGTGTTTGGGGTCTGTTTTGACTGGTTTTACTTCTGAAATGCCATTTTTTCACCCTTTTACAGCCTTACACCACTGCACTAGATTAAAAAGCAGCTCTCACACCCGAATCTCCATTGCCACCACATCCAAGGAGATGTCTTCAATCCATTGCTAAAGCAATCCGCCAATCACCATTGCCTATCCACTTCTTCAAAGTAAAGTCCCATGCCGGTATTATCGGTTATGAGCATGCCGACGCCCTTGCTAAAAAGTCAGCCACCACCTACTCTGACCTTGCAGACACCTTCATCAGAACAGCAAGCCCTGAGGGAAATCCCTTCTACAACATACACTGGCTTGCAAAAGGAGACATAGAAAACCAAACACAAATTATACCCATACCACAAACATGCCCCATTCTCCTCCCCCAAAGCTTTGGTACCTACCAAACCACTGTGACGCCCTTCAAGCACATATGCATCTTCTCCATAAACTGGGAAATACTAAAACTGAATTGAAGTACCATGCGTACTACCAGACCCTCATAAAGGACAGCATTGCCATTGGAGCCACTAGCAATGCATGCTTACCTAACATCATCCGATGTCCCCTTTAAGACCAAATGTATCATTATGAAATACAGAACAGGCACCCTTTACAGTCAAAAACATGCGGTATTGTTCAAACTCTCAACAAGTCAAACTTGCCCCCTCTGCCCACAAGTAGACAGTGCCCTGCACATCCTTTCTGGGTGCCAACACATGCAAATAAGGAACATGATCACCGAAAGACACAACTTAGCATGCCGCATAATCTTTTTAGCTATCAGCAATACAGGCTCCTTAGGATCATGCATTGTCTCCATGGATATATAGGCAGCAACGAATGGATGACCATGCAAAATCTCCAGATTCCTGAAACAGCTGAAAGTAGAATTAGAACTATTCCCAAATGGCTCTTCCCACCCCGCTTCTCAGATAAAGACAGATTTACCTCCAGCTGCCCAGATTTTGTGCTGGTTACTCCAACCTCTGCAAAAACACGAAAACAACAAACTAATGTAGGGGGGTGGGTTCTTTAAAGTGGCAGGGGGAAATTGAGGGAGACTGGGAGCACCCCAGCAGCACCGTCAGCCACCAGTACAGCCACCAACCCCAGACAGCACCGACCTAAAGACCTTAGCGAATCTCGGCGTGACATCCACCTCCTCGTCGAGATCAAGTACTGTGAGGACACCAGACCTCAGAACCAGCTGAATGCCGCAAAGGAACAGCACAAAGACCTTTGCAACATTCTCCAAGGAGCCTCCGTTACTCTCCACATCATCCTTTTGGGTGTGGGCGGCACCATCTACAACACCCACACCCTGAGGCCTTTAAAGGAACTGGGTCTTAATTCTCAAAGAGTTAAGAAGCATGCCTCCAAGCTCCATGTGCAGAACTCTGTGAACTTCGCTGCTAAACTTGTCCATACCAGACGTGCCCTTTCCAGCCCTGTTATCAACTCTCATCAGGAGTCGGTTTCAGGCCAAGCCTGCAACCCTCCTGATCCCCATTGATTTTTCCTTTCCTTTTCACGGTGGAGGAGCTTTACAGTACTCGGTACCAAAGTGGCTCCTTTTCCTTAATTAATGTGGGGAGTGGCTTTCACTGCCTGCGTAGTTTTTCCTTTTTCCACAGGCCGATCACTGACAGCCGAACAGTCTGGCTGAAGGTCCCACCATGTAAATCTAAATCTTTACCTAATACCTAAATCTAGGTGCCAAGAGATATCAGAGACCATGTGTAAAATTGAGACTACTAAGCGTCAGTGAGTTATCAAAGTGGTTGATAGGCGAAAGTAATCAGTGCCCACAAAAAAGCTGACATGTATAAATACATCAGAAAAAAACAACAGCAGCCAATCCGTCAATCATGTTGGTCACCCCCTGTTCTAGCTGTGTATATCATCAACATAGTATATGCACGCACTAGGGTCTTGAACATCAACATATTAGGTCACTAGTTTAGATGAATTTTGCGCCTCGTCAAAGTACACAACACAAACATTTGAACCCCCAAGCCTTACGGCATCTTCGGCAAGAAAGCAAGTCTAATTCAACACAAGGTCTCACTCATGCCGATCGTGTCTATGGATCAGCGAAGCTAAATCACAAATCGATCTGTCTTTAACAAAATCCACACGAAATTCTCGTGGGAGTTTAACTTTGTAGATTAAACAGTAAAATCTACTTGCTCGCACCAACCCTGCTAGACTCCGAAATGCCACTCCCTCCTTCACTTCTGCTGCCCTCTCATTCCTCACTATATTCCCCCTTGCTTCCGATGTCTTTTGGTCACAGCTTCCGATGTCTTTTGGTCTCTGATGCTTCCGATGTCTTTTGCTTCCGATGTCTTTTGGTCACTGATGCTTCCGATGTCTTTTGGTCACAGCTCTGCGCACAGCCTGCAAAGAAGGATAGACAGAATGAGTGGTGACTTTTGCTCTTTTGCCAAAGGTCAATCAAACAGGGGTATGTGTACAAGTACGCGTGTGTGTGTGTGTGCGTGCGTGCATGTGTGTGTGTGTGTGTGTGTGTGTGTGTGTGAAGCACAGTCTTTCACACAATGTGCTATATGTCTTCCTTTATATATAGTGAGTCTAGGAATAATGTCGACCAGACTTGTATGCACATACTTTGCAAACGATCACAAATGTTGTATGCACATACATTGCAAATGACCATAAATGTTGTATGCACATACATTGCAAATGAACATGTGTTGGAGCTATCATTGCTATCAATGTATTTGACCGTGTATTAAAGTTATCATTGCTATAACAGCTCCATACACACACAGAAAAAACTACGAGGTCCTGTACAGACCCATATGTGTTGTACTTGACCTCTTGACATATGGTAAAAGCACGCTTGATGTTACAATGCATTTGTGTGTACTTGACAGCACAGTGTGTTTGTGTGTACTAAATAACACAATGCAACTGCATTACACACACACTCTCTCACACACACACACACACACACACACACACACACACACATGATATCACAATGCAACTGAAACACAGACGGAAGCACACTCAAACAAACCTCCAGATGCGAGGGCTGGGGAGCTATCCTCATGCCTGACATAGAGTCTGCTGCGAGTGCTGCCTTCTGCCGTGCAGTGAATCCCCTTAGTGCCTGTGCGTAAATGAAGATGGAGGGGCGGGGGATGCGACACGAGCCTTTTGAGAGATAGCCTAAGGAAATGAACAAACACAGTATGAGGTAGCACTGGCAAGTGCTGCCCTCTGTCCTGCAAGGAGTCCCCTTAGCGCCTGTGCGTAAATGAAGATGGAGGGGCGGGGGATGCGACACGAGCCTTTTGAGCGATAGCCTGAGGAAATGAACAAACACGGTATGAGGTAGCACTGGCAAGTGCTGCCCTCTGTCCTGCAATGAGGCCCCTTAGCGCCCATTAGAGTATCATGTTTTGGACGCTTGGCCTGCTTGGTTGGGCAGCAGTTCGTTCAAGAGCGAACAGCAGTGAAAATGGTTGGTCAAAATCAACTGATTTTGATCCGAAGATTTTGATTTGATATTGATCCGAAGTCAACACCAATAATCTCAAGAATCCCTTTGGTGCTACACCTTAGAATGAGCTAGCGATCATGAAGGATCCCACCTTATGCTACGCATGCAAACTACTCTTTGCATCTCTCTTTGCATTCTCTTTGCTGCAGCGTGCAGAAGACCCCCAGAACTTACAGGCAAGTGAGTAGGGTTGGCCAAAACCGTATATATACACCGTATATGACCGTATATTTCGTGATTTAGTATTTCGTGATTTAACTATAATTACCGTATACACCGTATATATACTAAATTATATTTCTATAAATGGTTGTGGCCAACGGCCAACCCTACAAATGAGACGTAATTGATACACTTTATTCTTCTTCTGAAGAGCTGGCTTGACTGCTATTAAAGAGCCGTGATCAGAACAAGGACGAGCGTTCTGTGCACACACCTTTAGGTAGAGCATTAGGTAGATCATTCTATGCATAGGTACAGCGTTCTAGAGCGTTCCATGCGTTTTTAAGTAGAGCATTAGAGCGCTAGGACAAGCGCTCTAGGCGTACCCCTTTAGGTAGATCAGGGGCTTGTGATGAAGGCGGCAAGTATGACTCATGAATAGGGTTGGCCAGAACCGTATGTATACACCGTATATGACCGTATATATGGTGATTTCCCTGCCAAAAATACTGTATACACATACCATGTTGTTATTACAGGTCATGGTATTATTATGTTATTATTCATGGTAATGCCAGCCTTATTCGGTGGCTTTGGTAATTGGTTAGTACCTAAAATGATTGGAGCACCAGATGTAGCTTTCCCAAGATTAAATAACATTAGTTTCTGGTTCAATCCACCACCCTTGCTCACGAACTGGAAAATAGGAATGAGGAAATAGGAGGGTGCACCATTTGGTATAATATCATACAAGGTATAATATAATAACATAATATTAGGTTGCACCATATAGTATGATGAAATATATGATATGTATTCTATATCACCTTCAGCTAGAGCAAGGGAGCCTTTTAGGAAAACGACGCGTTGCTTGTGAACTAGGAAAGCTAAGGCGTTGGATAACAGGCTAATTCTTCTTTGTGGGTGCACCAAAAACATTATGTGTCACCTTTAGGTAGACCAAGGAGCTATTAAAAGAAACAACGCGTTTCTCATGCGGAGCAGGAAGAAAGTTACGGCACTGGAAAATGGGCTAACACTTTGAGGGTGCACCAAAAACATTATGTGTCACCTTTAGGTAAAGCAAGGAGCTATTAAAAGAAACGAGGCGTTTCTCACGTGGAGCAGGAAAGTTACGGCACTGGAAATTGGGCTTATACTTTGAGGGTGCACCAAAAACATTCTGTGTCACCTTTAGGTAGGTGAGGGGCAGGTGGTCTGTGATGGCTTGCTTGAAAAAAAGCATCTGGTTGAAAAAGCCTTGGTCCACTGTGCTGTGATCCACCTGGGCGTTTTGGGTGTGTGCATGTGTGTGTGTGTGCGTGTGCGCGCGCGTGTGTGTGTGTGTGTGTGTGTTTGTGTGTGTGTGTGTGTGTGTGTGTGTGTGTGTGTGTGTGTGTGTGTGTGTGCGTGTGTGTGTGTGTGCGCGCGCGCGTGTTAGTGTGTGTGTTGTGGTTCACCTGTGTGTTGAGGTGTTTGCATGTGTGCGCGTATGAGCGTGAGAGTTTGTGTATGTGTGAGTGTATGCAGTTTATGTGCGCGTGTGTGCAGCGTATGTGAGTGTGTGGGTGTGCGTGGTTATCCTGTTAGTGTGATTATTTGAGTGTTTATGTGAGTAAAAACATCATACATAAATAATCTACAGTACTTAAATGCTGCCGGAAGCAAAAGGGAGCATTCGTGTTGATGCATTTGAGAGCATTTACAATAGAAAGGTGCAGAGTCAGCAAATTTAATTGTATCTTGTCCATATTTAAAGCAGATATGGACGTATGTGATACGTTTGGATTAGCGGTGGAGGCGCTTTTCCTCAGAAACACCTGCTCCAATGGTGAGTGGGCCGGGCTCATAGAAGAGAGTTTAATTTAGTTTGGATTACAAAGGCCTCCAGCCTGGCTTAGGGTTTAGAAGAGAGCCTCCAGCCTGGCTTAGGGCTTAGAAGAGAGTGGGCTGGGTGCATAGAAGAGAGCCACACAAATGCATTACAGGGGCAAGACAGCCTGTGCTACACACCACTGCATAGTACACACCACTGCATAGTACACACCACTACATAGTACACACCACTGCATTCTACACACCATTGCATTGTACACACCATTGCATTGTATACACCACTGCATAGTACACACCATTGCACAGTACACACCACTGCATGGTACACACCACTGCATAGTACACACCACTACCTATTACACAACACTGCATTGTACACGCAAATTTGTAGGGAGTTACTATGCTAGCTCCCGCGATATGTGCTATTGCCAAACAGGCGCATGCCATTGCTACTGTAGTGTATGGGCGTGTGTGCTTAAATGTGCATGACAGTGTGTGTATGAACGTGTACGCCAGTGTGTGTATGGATGTGTATGCCAGTGTGTGTGTGTGTGTGTATGAATGTGAATGCCATTGTTGACTGTGATGTATGGATGTGTGTGAATGGATGTGTATGTATGAAAGCAGCAAATCAAGTGAAAACATATCCAGCAATGGTTACCCACGCATCTCCCCCCCCGCCCACTCACTCACTCACTCACCCGCAAAAGCACTAACTTTCTCACATCCTCCTCTTCCTCGGATTCCGACGTTTCACTCAATGAGCCTGCAATGGGACCGCAGTGAAAAGGGCACCCTTTCACAAATGGCTTGGAACGTGATAAGCCTGCGCACACACTAAGCTTCATACAGACCAAGGCATCAAGGGCAGGGTTGCTCACATTGAGCAGCACAATTTGTTGCGCTTTGCTGTCAAGCGTCAAAAGGGTAGGGTTGCTCACATTGAGCAGCACAATTTGTTGCGCTTTGCTGTCAAGCGTCAAAAGGGTAGGGTTGCTCACATTGAGCAGCACAAATTGTTGCGCTTTGCTGTCAAGCGTCACAACATGTAGTCCACCTGATGGATTATGCAGGTTTATATCTTGTAACAATGATTCAAATCCAGATGGTCTCGATCAATTTCCTGAGAAGGTATTAGTTTTCCTTAAAGAAAAAGTGATCATGAGAATGATACAGATGCAACTCCTTGTAATAAACTCAAACTATTACTATTCAATCAAAATAAATTCTGGTAAATTTGAAAAACGTGAATTATTGTTATAATATCATTTGTCACAGTCTACTGTTCAATATGTGTCACGGTCTACTGTTCAACATGTGTCACAGTCTGCTGTTCAACATGTCACGATTTGCTGTTCAACATGTGTCACGGTCTACTGTTCAACATTTCACGGTCTACTGTTCAACATGCGTCACGGTCTGCTGTTCAACATGTCACGATTTGCTGTTCAACATGTGTCACGGTCTACTGTTCAACATGTCACGGTCTACTGTTCAACATGTGTCACGGTCTACTGTTCAACATGTGTCACGATTTGCTGTTCAACTTCGCAGTTCCGGAGGTTTAGTGACAAAGGGCTGACTCTCTACTCTTGACTATTTACCCTTGACTCTCTACTCTATTGACCCTCTAATGTGTAGGGGTTGCTTTCAGACCTCACAATTGCAACGTTGTAGCATCTGCAGTGGGTCGTCGCAGATTGAATGGGTAGCTGCGGCTATCTCAAGCTGTTAGGGTAAGGGTTTGCTGTTCAACATCATCACAAGCTGCCAGGGTTGGGAAAATAGACACACACACATCCGGTACTTTTGGAAGGATCCTGGTCATGTATGGTGCAAAAGCTTCTTTGCAACTCCCCCCAAATCCTCTTTGAAAGGATCCTCTTTGGATCCTCTTAGGATTCTCTTTGGAAGAATCCTGGTCACGTATGATGCACAAGCCTCTTTGCAACTCCCCCCCAAATCCTCTTTGAAAGGATCCTCTTTGAATCCTCTTAAAATCCTCTTTGGAAGGATCCTGGTCACGTATGATGCACAAGCCTCTTTGCAACTCCCCCCCAAATCCTCTTTGAAAGGATCCTCTTTGAATCCTCTTAAAATCCTCTTTGGATCCTCTTTGGATCCTCTTTGGAAGGATCCTGGTCACGTATGATGCACGAGCCTCTTTGCAACTGCCCCCAGACCTCTGTTTGATGCCAAAGCAGAGGGTGCGGCCGCCATGTAAAGAGCACCCCTTTTAATGCTGTAGAGTCTATACACAGAAACTTGCTCATTGAGAGGCTATGCTGGTTGAACAAATGCTGAGCTCTTGTGCATCTGCACAGGCACAAAAGCAGGGTTGGCCAGAACCTAATGTATATGTATATGCACCGTATATTTTGTGCATCTGCACAGGGCACAAAAGATGCTGGTTGAACAAATGCTGAGCTCTTGTGCATCTGCACAGGGCACAAAAGTAGGGTTGGCCAGAACCTAATATATACGTATGTACACCGTATATTTGGTGATTTCCAAGCCAAAAATACCGTATGTACACCGTATACATATGATTCTGGCCAACCCTACACAAATGCTCAGCAACTTTAACGATTCCAGGATCACCTAAACTTCATGCGCCGTGTAATTAAAATATTTTTTAGACGTAAACTTTGTGTGTGCTTTCTATTTTCTGTGCCCGGCAGCTGCTGCATTTTTTCTCCTTCTATCTGAGAGTGGTACACAAACCTTGTGACACCTCCTTAACATATATTGTTACCACACTGCTCATTGCATTGTTAGTTTTGAATCTAGGAGAAACTCCTCCTTAACACCTCTTGTTACCAAACTGCTCTTTGCATTGTTTGTTCTCTATCTAGGAGAAACTCCTCCTTATCATCTCTTGTTACGGCACTGCTCTTTGCATTGTTAGTTTTGAATCTAGGAGAAACTCCTCCTTAACACCTCTTGTTACCAAACTGCTCATTGCATTGTTAGTTCTCTATCTAGGAGAAACTCCTCCTTAACACCTCTTGTTAAGGCACTGCTCTTTGTATGTTTCTATCTGAGGGAAACTCCTCCTTAACATCTCTTATTACCACACTGCTCATTGTTTGCTTTCTATCCCAGAGTGACCCCTTTGCCGTGGTCAATGTGGGGTGTTTTTTACTGTCTGCTCGATTTTTTCCTTCCTCTCGGAGCGGCAGCACCTCCTAAGAAGACACAATCTTATTTTGTCCAATCAAGATAAAGCTGCGCGCTTGCCATACTGGCAAGGCATGTCATGACGAGATGACTTTGATCTGATCTGATAATCATGATCAACAACCTACCTTGTGAGTCCTCCTCCTCCTCCTCCTCCTCCTCCTCCTCCTCCTCCTCCTCCTCCTCCTTCTCCGCCTCCTCCTCTACATTAGTCCCCTCTTTCTTTTGCTGAATGCCTTCTAGGCCATCAGACAAGGCAGCACCAGCAGCAGTAGACGGAGCATCAGACAGGCAATCAGCAGGCAACTTGATGGGCCTGTTGGTGCACGCAAAAAAGGATGACGGGATAATTCTCGCACTCTGTTCATCCAGTGCACCAGAGGTCGCATATTCTACTCACGCCACTTGCACACGACACGTGTGTATGCGTTTACGCGTTCATGCATTCGTGCGTTGATGCATTTGAATGTTCAGGCATGTGGCAAGGCTGATACCAACAGGCGAAATAAATACAGCATGCCAATCCTGAGACCTCACACATAAACCAACAACACATACACATACACACACATACACACACACGTGCCAACCCACCTTGAGCGCTTTTTGTTCTGATTCTGATCCAACACATACACATACACACACATACACACACACGTGCCAACCCACCTTGAGCGCTTTTTGTTCTGATTCTGATCCAATCCTGACCTGAGCTGTCCAAGGAAACCGAGGTGAAATTGCTGTTTCTGATCTTGCTGATTTTTGCTGTCCTTTCTGAATTTTTTCCCTTGCTGCTGCTCTTTGCTGCCTTCTCTTGTATGCATCTCTTCCTGACTAAGATAGGGATACTGCTTGTCTTCATCCTCCTCCCTTTCTTGCCGCCCCTCATTTTGCTGACCTTCCTGCTGCTGCTGCTGCTGCTGCTGCGGCACATCCTCGGACTGCTCTTCCTGCTGCATACGAGAGCCCCCCCTCCCCCCCCCACCAAAACCACCACAACCAGTGTCACCAGATTGGGGTCTGGCAGGAGCAGCTCTGGCCCCGGGCTTGCCAGCACAAACACGAGGAGTGAGCAGTGCCACGCTGCTGCGTTGAACCTTTAGTGAGTGCAGGAGAGAAATCAGAGTGATATGAGTGAGTGAGCAGTGCCATGCTGCTGCGTTGAACCTTGAGTGAGTGCAAGAGAGAAATCAGAGTGATATGAGTGAGTGAGCAGTGCCATGCTGCAGCGTTGAACCCTGAGTGAATGCAAGAGTGAGCAAAATTGAAAACAGAAGCGAGTCGAACGATGAGTGCATGAATGAGTGAGTAGGGAGTGACTGACTTGGTGCCATGCTGCTGCGTTGAATCTTGAGTGAGTGCAAGAGTGAGCGAGAGCAAAAACATAAGCGAGTCAAACAATGAGTGCATGAATAGGTGAGTAAGGGAGTGATTGACTTGGTGCCATGCTGCTGCGTTGAACCCTGAGTGCGTGCAAGAGTGAGCGAGAGCAAAAACATAAGCGAGTCGAACAATGAGTGCATGAGTGAGTGAGTAAGGGAATGACTGACTTGGTGCCATGCTGCTGCGTTGAATCTTGAGTGAGTGCAAGAGTGAGCAAGAGCAAAAACATAAGCAAGTTGAACGATGAGTGAGTTAATGAATAAAGAGTGACTGATTTGGTGCCACGCTGCTGCGTTGAATCTTGAGTGAGTGCAAGAGTGAGCGAGAGCAAAAACATAAGCGAGTCAAACAATGAGTGCATGAATAGGTGAGTAAGGGAGTGACTGACTTGGTGCCATGCTGCTGCGTTGAACCTTGAGCGAGTGCAAGAGTGAGTGAGAGTAAAAGGATGAGCAAGAAGAGCGATGAGTGTGAGATTGACTGGCAACACTCCTTGCTTTACTTACCTTCAGGTTTGGTGCAGGGACTTTGAGCATGAGTGTATGAGTGGCAACACTCCTTGCTTTACTTACTTTCAGATTTGGTGCAAGGACATTGAGCATGAGTGGCAACACTCCTTGCTTTACTTACCTTCAGATTTGGTGCAGGGACATTGAGCATGAATGGCAACACTCCTTGCTTTACTTACCTTCAGCTTTGGTGACTCCTTGCTTTACTTACCTTCAGATTTGGTGCAGGGACATTGAGCAGCCAATATACAACACCCGGGGGCACCATAGCTTTGAGAAGGGACTCGTCGCCTTCGTTGCAATTTGATCTGCATTACAGATACACACACACATGCACCAATACAGTATCGTCAGTTTTTATTGATTTGCGATGCACACACGTTGACGTGCAAGTACAAATGTCGATCTAAAAATGATGTGCAGATTCACATTTTTATTACAGCAAGCATAATGATGTGTAAGGCACTCATACAAACACACACACACACACATACACACGCATACTGAGCTTTGGGCGAGCTTGCTGATCTGCAATTCTACCGCAAGCTCATGTGTTATTCTGCATAGCGCATTGATCTGTGGAGTACATGTTGATAAGGCACGCACACAAACACACACACACAGACATGTAAGCAGATACATGGCTTGAAGAAAAATCAAGCGCTTGAAATAAAGCCAAGCGCAGCATGCTGCTCTTATGAGTTGTATCTCTTTAATTTCCCCAGCGAAAGCAAGCAGGCAGGGTCACTCACATTGTGACTGCATCAAGACCAGAAAAATAGTTGTGAAAACATTCATGTACAGCGTATGCACGGGCTTTGACCAGCTATGTAAAACGAAAATAGAAAGTCCACAAAAGCAGTGCAGCTGACTTGTACATTGACTATACATTAAATTCAATGCGAAAATAAGATGTTTACTACATAAACTATAGGTAAGAGGAGTCTTTTTCCTTTGGCATCAAGCACCAGAAAAAGCGCTTTATGACTAGAGGGAAAAGTCTTGTAAAAAAGCCCTACACTACAGCAATTTACACTGAAACGCTGTGCATGCTCATGCAGCACATGGTGTCACCCAGGGCTGGACAAAGCCGTATGTGACCGTCGGTATTTATATGGTAATTCTCCAGAAAATACCGTATAGGTATACACCTATACACCGTATACACGGATGTATGCATGATTCTAGCCAACCGTAATATCATATCCTACAAGGGTATCCAAAGTCAAAGTTTCATGGTTCTGCTGTCAATTGGTAGTTGCGGTTTGTTAGGGTGCTGCTGCTGCCGTTGAAGAAAGGAGGAAAGCAGGTGCAAGTATATCCACACATCCCACCTGCTGTTTGGAATTGCATCAGCTTTCGTCCTTAGCCAAGGATGCAATTCCTGCTGCTGCTGCTGCTGCTGCTCCTGCTCCTGCTCCTGCTCCTGCTGCTGTTCTTGCTGCTGCTGCTGCTGCTGCTGCTGCTGCTGCTGCTGCTCGGTGGACTGTTGGAGGGTGCTGTTTTCAGGCAAAGCTGCCAATGAAGGAGCACCTTGCGTTGGTGGACTGTCCAAACTGTCCCCACTTGTTGCTTGAATGTCCATACGTACGGAGCAGTGTTGTTGCTGATGCCGTTTGTTGCTGCCTGAAATCTGCTGCTGCTGCTGCTGCTGCTGGGAAGGCTCATCGGAATCCTGTTCATCCAGCACGATCTTCAGCTCCCCCTCCCCTATCCCTTCATTACCTTGCTGGTTATGCTGCTGCTGATGCTGCTGCTGCTGGGAGGGCTCATCAGAAGCCTGTTCATCCAGCACGATCTTCAGCTCCCCCTCCCCTATCCCTTCTTTACCTTGCTGGTTATGCTGCTGCTGTTGCTGCTGCTGCTGCAAGGAGGGCTCATCAGAAGCCTGTTCATACAGCACGATCTTCAGCTCCCCCTCCCTGATCCCTTCTTTCCCTAGTGCGGCCTCCTCTCCGCATGCCCCCTCCCCTTCCCCCTCTAGCCCCTCACCACTCCCCAGCATACGCCCTTCTCCAGACACTCCCTCATTTCCATGTGAGCACCTAACCTTGATCGCTCCTCCACTCCCTCGTGCGCACTTTTCCCCAGACATTTCCTCGGTTCCTCGTGCGCACCCTTTACTCTTCGCTTCCCCACTCCCCAAAGCACACCCTTCTTCACTCCCTTGTGAGCGTCCATCAATAAACACCTCTGCGTTCCTTAGTGTGCGTTTTTCACTGGGCTCATCCCCACTCCCTGGTGTGGAACTTTCCGCTCTGTCTGGTGCGTCCCCTTCTTGAGAAGCTCCCCCATCTTCTCCCTCTCGACTTTGTTCCTCCACTGCCTGCTGCTGGACTCGTGCAGCATCTTGAGCGGCCGCACCCAGAACTTTGGTGCCGGCAAGCCCCTTGCCTGGTTATATGTACGGAATAGACAGTACTTCAGAAGAATGATTAAAATGACAGTCAACTGTCCACCAAGCGCATTGCAGAGTGGAAGCAAACGACACTTTAGTGCTGGCAAACTCCTTGCCTGATCAGATTTGCGCAGCACAAAAAACATTTTAAAATTGGAGGTGTGACGAGAATGGAAATTGACTGTCCACCGAGCGCATTGCAGAGAGGAAGCAAACTATACTTTGGTGCTGGCAAACTGCTTGCCTGATCAGATTTGCGCAGCACAAAACACTTTCAAAAATGGAGGTACGACGAGAATGGAAATTGACTGTCCATCAAGCGCATTGCTGAGTGCAAGCAAACAGCACTTTAGTGCTGGCGAACTTCTTGCCAAATCATTTGCGGAGCACAAAAAACATCTTAATAATGGAGATATGACGAGAAAAGAAATTGACTGTCCATCAATCGCATTGCTGATAAGTGGAAGCAAGCAAAACTTTAGTGCTGGCAAGCCCTCGTTTGCACACACCCATTGTTTACAACCATTTGATGGGGAAGTACCTAACCAAATACACATGGTACACAATATAAATTCATTTGGTGGAGGAGTGTCAAGCAATATGCCCATTGTTTACAACCATTGGAGGAGAAGTGTCTGAACTTATTACCCACTGAATACACCCATTTGGTGGAGGAGTGTCTAACAGAGAATCTCAGGAGCGCCAAACAATCAGGAGTGTCAAACATAATACCCACTGTATACGCGTATTCACCCATTTAGAAGAAAAATGTCTGACATAGAAACTAAGGAGTTTCAAATGGCCAGGAGCGTCTGGCAGAATGCCTGCAAGTAAGTACTGGTTATCAATATCCTAAAAAGCACTTGTACATCCATTTGGCGGAAGGAGTGATATGCAGATAAGTTACATCGAATTTTTAACAAGACAGTGCCGTGGGAGTAGCGTAGCAAAAAGTGAAGCAAATTTTGATGAGCGCAGCGGTATCTACTGCAATCAAACCCAAATTAATTATAATGTTATGCCCACATGCCCACGCAAGATTTTCACCTGCGACGCCTGACGCAGCAGTATCCACTGCAGCCGCTGCCCCAAGAGCGGTGGCTGTGCCAGCGGCTTCTGCTACCTTTGTCCAAGGCATGCCTGCAAGTGTGTGTGTGTTATGTGTGTGTGTTTGTGTGTGTGTGTGTTTGTGTGTGTGTGCTGGAGTGTTATTTGGCTAAGGTTTGTAGCTAGGGTGCTTGAAAAAACAGCGTGCGCATATGCAACCTTTGTCCAGAGCATGCCTGCAAGTGTGAGTGTGCAAGAGTGGATCGTAGCTAGGGAGCTAAGAAAGGCAGTGTGTGCGTATGCAACCCTTGTCTAAGACATGTGTGAGTGTGCAGGAGTGGCTAGGGTGCTTACAGAAAACCGTGTGCGCGCATGCAACCCTTGGTGAATGACTTGACGACTGGAATAGACAAACTGCATCAAGCGCCACAATGTAGATGCATCAGCTTTTTCCATCATGTCATGACCAAACCAATTGTGCGCTTCATACCTGCCATACCAATTGTGCGCTTCATACCTGCCATACCAATTGTGGCTTCATACCTGCCATACCTATTGTGCGCTTCATACCTACCATACCTATTGTGCGCTTCATACCTACCATACCTATTGTGGCTTCATACTCACCATACCTATTGTGCACTTCATACCTACCATACCTATTGTGCGCTTCATACCTGCCATACCAATTGTGCGCTTCATACCTACCATACCTATTGTGCACTTCATACCTACCATACCAATTGTGCGCTTCATACCTACCATACCTATTGTAAACTTCATACCTACCATACCTATTGTAAACTTCATCATGTCCTGGCCATACCTATTGTGCGCCCAAGCTTGGTCATCAAGCGCCGAAGTGGAGATGCGCCCGCTACCTCTTTCACAAAATCGCAGGCAGATCCCAGATCAACTCGGGGAACGATGTCGCTGCCTGTGGGAAGTGTGAGCGTGAGTTATAATGGATGGTCATGTAGGGTGAAAGGAAGCACAACAAACGATGTCGCTGCCTGTGGGGAGTGTGAGAGTGAGTTATAATGGATGGTCATGTAGGGTGAAAGGAAGCACAACAAACGATGTCGCTGCCTGTGGAAATGGTGAGAGCAAATGGATGACCACGCGATGCAAAAATAAATACAATAAATAGCAATGTTGCCGCCTGTCGAAATTTGAGAGCGAGCACTAATAGACAAGCAAACTGTGTAATAAAAAAGATGCAGAGGACAAAAGCCTCGCGTTTCATACAATTATAGGGTGTACCATATTAAGGGACTCAGCAGCTTTGTTGGTGGTACACGTACATGTGTTACAAGCACGTGCCCTGAGCATTCTGGTAAAACATTCAATCCGAATCAATGTATTACAAGCACGTGCCCTGAACATTCTGGTAGCATATTCAATCCGAATCAATGTATTACAAGCACGTGCCCTGAGCATTCTGGTAAAACATTCAATCCGAATCAATGTGTTACAAGCACGTGCCCTGAACATTCTGGTAGCATATTCAATCCGAATCAATGTATTACAAGCACGTGCCCTGAACATTCTGGTAAAACATTCAATCCGAATCAATTTGTTACAAGCACGTGCCCTGAACATTCTGGTAGCATATTCAATCCGAATCAATGTGTTACAAGCACGTGCCCTGAACATTCTGGTAGCATATTCAATCCGAATCAATGTGTTACAAGAACGTGCCCTGAACATTCTGGTAGCATATTCAATCCGAATCAATGTGTTACAAGAACATGCCCTGAACATTCTGGTAGCATATTCAATTCCGAATTAAATTTCCTTGAGCATTTGAAAGAATTGAGATTGTACATCCAGGTTTTTTGATGGAGGCCAGAAATACCTGGACACAGGTAGAAGCATGTTTGGCAGCTCATGCAAAGCAATGCACGGGGTCCATTAACCAGGAACACTTCCTTTGTTGGCATGCACAGACATAATGTAGCCATGAGTGTGTTATTGGGCAATTGGTATTGATCTCATATTGTATTTAACGTTTAAAATTCAGATCCTAGTGGTGGATACAACTATACGAGGGCAGCTCTGTGAAAATAGCTCCTGCCTGCACCTTGCAAGTCAAGCATATATGCATGCTGTCTGCCCAGCTTAAATGTTCCCTTCATCACGCTGTCTGCCCAAGTCTGCCTATACCAAGCTGTGCATAGCATTTTGCAGGACATGCCGTCTGCCCAGATCACATCACGCACAAGCTAATTGTCTGCCTGGAATATTTCATGTACAGGCATGTCTGTCCAGACCCCACCCATGCACATGCAAGTCGGCTGCCCAAACTCAGCCGTTCACATGCACGTTGTCTGCCCAGACGTATCCATGCACATGCACGTCATTTACACAAATTACGCCGTGCATATGCACGTCGTCTGCTCAGATTTTATCATGCACAAATAGGTCATCTGCTCAGATTATGTCATGCATAAGTTGGTCGTCTGCCCAAAGTTTATCATGCAATACCTCAAGCCACGCGCACCATAGATGATAGACACCATGAAGTGATGACAGCTACGAGACATAGGTGGACACGCACCATAGATGATAGACACCATGAAGTGCTGACAACTACGAGACATGCGGCTTGACATGGATGCTGCAGGTGCCAGGCACACTGCACGCAGGCGGCTGTGAATGGCAGAAAGTAAAAGGGAACAAGTGTTAAAAACACACAAATGAATAGACAGGCACATTGCACGCAGGCGGCTGTGAATCGCAGAAAGTTAAAGGGAACAAGTGTTAAAAATACACTTATGAAGGGACAGGCACACTGCATGCAGGCGGCTGTGTGTGGCAGCAACGAAGAGGACACAAGTGTTTAATATCGTATATGGAGACAGGCAAACAGTACGCAGGCGACTGTGTATAGCAGGAAGGAAAAGGGAAAACGTATTTACAAGCACATATAGAGACAAGCACACTGCACGCAGGCGACCGTGAATGGCAGAAAAGAAAAGGGAAGTGTTAAAAACACACACATGAAGAGACAGGCACACTGCATGCAGGCGGCTGTGTATGGCAGCAACGAAGAGGACACAAGTGTTTAATATCGTATATGGAGACAGGCAAACAGTACGCAGGCAACTGTGTATGGCAGGAAGGAAAAGGGAAAACGTGTTTACAAGCACATATAGAGACAAGCACACTGCACGCAGGCGGCTGTGGATGGCAGAAAGTAAAAGGGAACAAGTGTTCAAAAACACACACATGAAGAGACAGGCACACTGCACGCAGGCGGCTGTGTATGGCAGCAACGAAGAGGACACAAGTGTTTAATATCATGTATGGAGACAGGCAAACAATACACAGGCGGCTGTGAATGGCAGAAAGTAAAAGGGAACAAGTGTTAAAAACACACACATGAAGAGACAGGCACACTGCACGCAGGCGGCTGTGTCTGGCAGCAACAAAGAGGAAATGTTCATCATCGTTTATGGAGACAGGCACACTGCATGCAGGCGGCTGTGAATGGCAGAAAGTAAAAGAGAACATAAAAAATATACATGAAGAGACAGGCACACTGCATGCAGGCGGCTGTGTATGGCAGCAACGAAGAGGACACAAGTGTTTAATATCATGTATGGAGACAGGCAAACAGTACGCAGGCAACTGTGTATGGCAGGAAGGAAAACAATTTTTGAAATAGTATGCAAACAGAAAAGCAGCTTTAAGCCTGAGTGGTTGTCCGCCCCCACACACAGGCGCTGGCACACACAAACGAATACGCACAAGTGCAAGTACAAGAGTACACACACACACTCACACACGCACACATACACGAATGATACACACACACACGAATACACACAAGTGCACGTACAAGAGTACACACACACCTCCTAGTCAGGCGTGGCAGGCGCATGTCCCCACGCAAAAGCAGGGCCAGCACGGATGCAGCACCGCCCCCAAGAGAGTGGCCTAAATCGAAGTGTGTGGCAGTGTGTTTGCATGTGTGTGTGTTTTGCGTGTATGATTATAAGATTATATGTGTATGTGAAAGAGTGTACGAGTGTGCATGTGCATCTGTAAAGCATGAGTTTGTATTTGTGTATGTGTATGTGTATGCATAAGTGTATGTGCTAATGTGTGCCACATAGGGTTGGACAGAACCATATAATCCTAGTGCATATTACAGGGTTCTGGCCAGCCCATCTGGCCAACCCTAGTGCCACCCTTCTGGCCAACTCTAGTGCATAATTTACGGTTCTGGCCTACCCTTCTGGCCAACCCTAGTGCCACCCTTCTGGCCAACCCTAGTGCATAATTTACGGTTCTGGCCTACCCTTCTGGCCAACCCTAGTGCCACCCTTCTTGCCAACCCTAGTGCATATTATAGGGTTCTGGCCTACCCTTCTGGCCAACCCTAGTGCTACCCTTCTTGCCAACCCTAGTGCATATTATACGGCTCTGGCCAGCCCATCTGGCCAACCCTAGTGCCACCCTTCTGGCCAAACCTAGTGCATATTATAGGGTTCTGGCCAGCCCATCTGGCCAACCCTAGTGCCGACCCTAGTGCCAACCCTAGTGCATATTGTAGGGTTCTGGCCAGCCCATCTGGCCAACCCTAGTGCCATCCTTCTGGCCAACCCTAGTGCATATTATAGGGTTCTGGCCAGCCCATCTGGCCAACCCTAGTGCTATTATAGTGTTCTGGCCAACCCATCTGGCCAACCCTAGTGCCACCCTTCTGGCCAACTCTGGTCATAGTTTACGGCTCTGACCAGCTCTAGTGCCACACCGACGGCAACGGACTTTGGACAACACCAACCCTAATGCCACACAAGCACATTGACAACACACCACACCACACCACACCACACCACACCACACCACACCACACCACACCAAACCACACCACACCACACCACACCAAACCACACCACACCACAC
>Ga0307963_1001157_pt1:12500-19746 | contig 19746 bp, 22 predicted proteins | sample OrgLakmetagen594_FD_201829 | JGI IMG/M metagenome (GOLD analysis project Ga0307963, IMG submission 201829) | Saline water microbial communities from Organic Lake, Antarctica - #594 | ecosystem: Environmental > Aquatic > Non-marine Saline and Alkaline > Saline | place: Antarctica... | reverse complement strand
TCTCAGCAGAACAATAGACTTTTTCTTTTTCTTTCTGAGCTTATGGATTTATTTGTGGCTGGCCGAGACCAGTCAGCAGCCGATCAACCAAACTACCTGGCTGAAGGTCACCCCCCATTGTAACCATTGTAAAAAACAAATAGAGGTCGAGAGACCGGTGTACACACCGCTACACACACTGCTGTTATGTCTGACAGTCTTCTATATGATTTGTTTGAGCGGCACGCTTCTGGTTGTATATGAGATCTGTACGATGGATGTGTAAACACTATCAGCGTGACTTTTTCTTCTCTTTAACCATCGGTTCAGGCGGGCCATTATGCTCTGGCCTTCTCTCATTCTGTCATTGCTGCGACTCAATATACAGCATCCATGTTGAAGAGACCAAAATCAAAATCCTTCCTGTTCTTGCTGCAAGATCCAGCATTTATGTCGAAGATGGATCCTCAAAACCATCCCTGTCATTGTTGCATTTCAAGATCTAGCACCCCTGGAGGCGGGATCCACAGCGTCAGTGCCTGGCAAGCGCTAGCTACCAGCAACCGCCGTGGTGCAAACTTTAGGCAGCTGGGGGGGCCTGCGTTGAATGTCACAAGGGTTACAAGGGGGGTTGACCTTCAGCCAGGTTGTTTGGCTGATCGGCTGAATGTCACAAAGATTGGAGTGACATTGCTCAGCGCTCAATCTGACTCCAGGCTCGGTTTCTAGTAACAAGGGACATGACAGTTCTTCAATTTAGAAGGTGCAATTTGTAGGCTGCATCTAGGGTGCAAAGGGAGCCGTGAAATGACACGTATGACTGCTAGGCAGAGAATGGACAGCCGTGAAATTACAGAGAAAGGACAGCCGTGGAATGACACGTATGACTGCTGGGCAGAGAAAGGACAGCAGGGACGTTTTCACAAGGCATGGGCAGTGAGTGACAGACAAAACATTTACACTCATAATTAGCATGTGCAAAATCATGTACATGCATGTTTGGCAGGGACATATCCACAAGGCATGGGCGGGGAGAGACAGCTAACACTCCACACCCGTAACAAGCTTGTGCATGCAAAACCATGTACACAAACATGCTGCAAGGGGGAAGGCCAGCCAGCCTATTGCTGGCATTCAAGACACTGTTTCTTTCAACAAAGCATTGGTAAGGGTCCTACGATTGTTTTGTTTCCACGTGTGTTGTTGAGGTCAACCTTACGCACCTGCATGCCCCCCCCAAGCTGCCACCTCGTGGCCTAAGTGTACATGCCACACGCGGATCATGTGGTCTTCACAGCCTACATGTGTTTACATGTGTTTACATGTGTTTATATGCATGTGGGCATGTGGAATTCTGTGCATGTGTGTGTGCATGTCAGGACTGTGTGCTGTTTGTGTATGGAGTGTGTCATTGCACTATACACCAATGATGTGTGCGTTGTGGTTGCATGTGGGCGTGTGGGCAAGGGTCTAGGCATGTATGAGTGCACGTGTGTGTGTGTGTGTTTGTTTGTGTGTGCCTGTAAGGGCGTGAGGAAATGTGCGCAGGTGTGCATACCAATGAGGCTCGCATGTCAGTTTGAATTGTATACACCGATGAGCGTTTGAGCTAAAATGTAAAAAAAGCTCAGCTCATCCAAAGCAATGGACGATGTGACTGAATGAGAGCATGCTCTTTGAGTACCCAGGTATTATATCATATGATTCTATGAAATAGTCTATATATTAATAGTCTTTTATTATAACAGACTTATATATTATAACAGACCTCAATGTTGTCTGTTAGTAGAGGAAACAGAATTCCTGCCACGATGGCTAAACACCAGCAACTTGTGAGATGAAAACTTCGGAAATGTACGCCAATCCCCACGTCGATCACAGACAAAGAAGTCGATCACAGACAAACGTGGGAAATTTACACCAATCCCCACGTCGATTACAGACAAATGCGTCGATCACGGACAATGAGCCGCTACAGCTGCTCAAGCAGGGTAGGCCTGATGTGACAGAATCTTGTGTGCTGCCACTTGTAAAATCTAAATGTATTTGTTTAAGGGTGTTGTGCAACAAGGTGTGCACGTGTACGAAGGTGTGTACCAAGGTGTGCAAGTGTGCTGCCACTTGTGAAATCCAAGTGTATTTGTTTAAGGGTGTTGTGTAACAAGGTGTGCAAGTGTACGAAGGTGTGTACTAAGGTGTGCAAGTGTGCTGCCACTTGTAAGATCCAAGTGTATTTGTTTAAAGGTGTTGTGTACAAAGGTGTGCAAGTGTACTGAGGTGTCTACTAAGGTGTGCTAGTGTACTAAGGTGTGTACTAAGATGTGCAAGTGTACTAAGGTGTGTACTAAGGTGTGTGCTAAGGTGTGTAATAAGGTGTATACTAAGTTGTACACAAAGGTGTGTACTAAGGTGTGCAAGTGTACTAAGGTGTGCAAGTGTACTAGGGTGTGCAAGTGTACTAAGGTGGTACTAAGGTGTGTACTAAGGTGTGCTAGTGTACGAAGGTGTTTATTAAGGTGTGCAAGTGTACTAAGGTGTGTTAGTGTACTAAGGTGCGTGCTAAGGTGTGCTAGTGTTCTAAGGTGTGTACTAAGGTGTGTATTAAGGTGTGTACTAAGGTGCGTACCAAGGTGTGCAAGTGTACGAAGGTGTTTACTAAGGTGTGCAAGTGTGCGTACAATGCAGCACAGGCGAGATGCACGCACAGACGTGACAGCTGGAGCATGCCAGTTTAGCTCGTACTGGACAGGGCGTTTTGACCATTTCATGTCATGCCTGACAGGGCATATTGGGTAGCATTAGTCATATCTGGAGGGCACTGTGGCCATGTTAAGTCAAACTTACAGAGCGGCTCGTGTCGTTTTCATCGCCTGCATTGTTAATTTTCTTCATACCTGAGAGAACATATTGGCTGTCCGGACTGAACGATGCCTCCATTGGTACAGAGCCCTCCGGGGAGCCCACATTGAAGCTGTGAGTACCAAGGCACAATTATATATAAAATTGATCTATACATATAATTTTTGCGTAAAATTGTTGTCGATTATGTTTGCTATGTGTATAACCTTGGTGTATCAATGAACATTGCATGCATATAAAATTACATGCGAAACGTTTGTATGTTTGTATACAAGCTTGGTATGTCGATGTACTTCATGAGTAGAAGTATAAAGTCAGCCGACACACTGGCAATCTGCGATGCGAATATGTGTGTAGGAGGACTTTCCTGTAGAAGGTTTCCCTACAAACAAATCCATTTAAATTACTCTCATTAACTTCAAGCCTGGTCGTGCTGCTGAACACACAAGATGTTATAGACACGTGCATGCCACACAAGCCTTGTCCACGTCTGCTGGCAGGCAAGATGACTGTTTTCCACAAGCAAACAGCACTCACGTCCTGACCAGCGTGCCGTTGAAGGCGTCCATGACGTACACCTTGCCCTCCATCAAGCCAAGCAAGCTAATCGATAATTTCCACAAGCAAACAGCACTCACGTCCTGACCAGCAAGCCGTTGAAGGCGTCCATGACGTACACCTTGCCCTCCATCATGCCAAGCAAGCTAATCGATATTTCCCACAAGCAAACAGCACTCACGTCCTGACCAGCGTGCCGTTGAAGGCGTCCATGACGTACACCTTGCCCTCCAACGTGCCAAGCATCCATTTGCCGTCATTGGAGAAGCGCAGCCCGGAAAAGGACATGGGGGTGTTGGCACTGTCTGATACCTGTAGTAGCGTAAGCCAGTGCCCTATACTTAATGAAATAAACAATGCAGCCTGGGTTCCATGCAGATTAAAAGCGAAGACACTGCCTGAACCCTGTAGTGCTGCATGGAAGTGTCTAAATATTTGCAGCCAGAATTCCATGCAGGCAACAGGTAAGGAGGGGTGTCGACGCCACATACATTTCTGTCACATCACAACTGAATTTAAATTAAAATTAATCCAACCTGAGCTCGAATCCATGCAAGATGTCAAATTGATGCAGCCTTGGTCCTAATTCATGCAAGATGTCAGATTAATGCATCCTGGGCTCCATTCCAAGCAAGATGTCAAATTAATGCATTTTGAATTCCAATCCATGAAAGATGTCAAATTAATGCAGCCTAGGTTCCATGCAAACTAATAAGCAAGGGACATCTTGCACTGTCCGATGCCTGTCGTGCCACAAGCAAGCGACGAGTTAGAGGGTTGGATTAGATACCTATGCTGGCACGTGGGTAGTTGGTTTGTAGGGATGTCCAACACCATATAAATATATATATATATATATATATTAGTATTTTTTGCACGGATTGCATCAAATATATACGGAGTATATATATATATGTACGGCAAATACATATATATATATACGGTTCTGGCCAACCCTGCTGATTTGCAGTTTAAATACTAAGAGTGAGTTACGGGCAGCCAGTGCACCGGTTACGGCTCTGGCATATTGGTAGAAATGCAGGTGCTACAATGCCTGCAGGCACAAACACGGAATTTTGAAGCACTACCAAAAACACAGTGGGCTGGCAGGCACCAAGGAGCTTTGAGCAATAAGGGCTCTGTGACCAGCACGCAAGACAGCACATGCGGGGAAGCAGACAATGGCAAAAGGGAGCAGGCTCTGCGCATGAAGAGCTTTGCAACCTACATTGAAGGTGTCGAAAGGCCCCTTGTCGTAGGAGCGTACGTCGTACAGCTTTATTACCCCGGCAGAAGCAGCCACAGCAAACACAAGGCCCTGCATTGGGATACATATTTGTAGGGTTAGTGAGTTACTCAGAAGGCTCCCCAAATTATCAAAGATACTCCCTAATCCTATAATACATTGTTATTTTAGTTATGCTTCATTGTCGATTAGTACCAGAGTTGGCCAGAGCCATGAACACACACACACACGCACACACACGTTCAATAGACACGTACTTACAACGTAGATGCATGGGTCACGCAGGTAGTAGATGCATGGGCCATGCAGGTAGTAGATGCATGGGTCATGCAGGTAATACATGCATGGGTCATGCAGGTAGTAGATGCATGGGTCATGCAGGTAGTAGATGCATGGGTCATGCAGGTAGTAGATGCATGGGTCATGCAGGTAGTAGATGCATGGGTCATGCAGGTAGTAGTACATGCATGGGTCATGCAGGTAGCTCAGAGGAATTCAGTTGCCAGGTGACTGCAGTCTTTTAATTAACAAAACAGGAGGTGGTTATTGCGCGCACAATACACACATTGAAAACACGATTGTGGAGGTGACATAAGCACAATTGAAGACAGAAAAAAGCGTGGCAAGCTTAAATGCACTGTCACGCCCAATTGGTGGTGGTAGTGACGAATAGTATGATCTGGTTAATTGGATTTTCACTGAGGTTGTTTTTACTAGTCTCATTCAATAAGCTGGAGTATTCGTTGATGTGCTGAGTCTTGTACTTTGCTGTGGCAATGATTTGATCTGTCGACAAATGCTGGATGTGTGAGTGTTCCTCCCACCTGTTGATCGAAGGATGCGCACGGATTTCCTGGAGCTTGCATAAGGCCTTGGCACAGATTGGTGCGCATGTCCCACAGCCGCACCGTCTTGTCCTACAAAGTGATGACAGTAGTAGTGTTTCAAAACAGACTAAGGCCTTGGCACAGATTGGTGCGCATGTCCCACAGCTGCACCGTCTTGTCCTACAAAGTGATGACAGTAATAGTGTTTCATAACAGACTAAGGCCTTGGCACAGATTGGTGCACATGTCCCACAGCCGCACCGTCTTGTCCTACGAGAGTGTGGTAGTATAAGCTCTATAAGAGATCAAGGCCGTGGCACAGATTGGTGCGAACGTCCCACAGCTGCACCATCTTGGCCTACAAAAGAGTGATAGTGCTAGTTTACAAAGAATGCAAAACAAGGGGGCAGCGGACAAAGTTGTGCACGTATCAAGGGAGCATAGGAGCAGCAGTACGCCTGATCCAGAATTGATCTGTTTGTTCTAACAACCTCCCAAAAGGGATGCACATTGATCAATGTGTTTGCATCAGGGCCGCAGCATACTGTGCAAAGTGCAAAGGGATTGAGCAGGGCAGGCTGTTGCACAAAGGAAGGGCGTGTGCAAATGCAAGTTGCGTGTGATTGCTGTTTGTTGAAGAGGCAAATTGCCAAAGACAACAGACCAGCTGCAAGGACCTGAGGCGCTCCCTATAGAGCCCGTAAGTGCTCCTCAGAAGCAGGTGTGCTGAGCACAGCTTAGTGTGTACGATGGTGCAAAAATGTACATTTGAATGAGATGTACAATAGGCCAGCTGTGAGGACTGAGGGCGTGCTCTCCCAGTAGCAGGGGTGTTCTGAGCAGTTGCAACCAAAGTCTTTGTCACGCCTAAATGTAGACCCATCGGTACTGCAGGGAACCCTGTATTCCGGGCGTGTGCAAGGGCATCCACTATGTAACACGCATCTTCTAGGACACCCCTCATGAGGTAAATCATAAACAGTATTTATGTAATTATGCTCCCGCACACTGACACTCGTATTCACAAGCACACCTACGTATAGGTGCCAAGGCTAACATTCATACAAGCTGTGCAATAGGCCAGCTGTGCGAAGGCTTACATTCATACAATATAGTGATGTAACCTTAACCTTAACCTTACATCATACAAGATGTGCAATAGGCCAGCTGTGAGGACTGTGGGCGCGCTCTACCAGCAGTAGGGGTGTTCTGAGTACTGTATCTCATGGGTTGAAAGTTTACAGTTGAAATCAATCAAGCGCTGTATTGTGTATTTTGCAGGTATTATTGAAGGTTTAAAGGTGTGATAGATTGAATGAGGTGTTCAACAGGCCAGTTGTACTGGGGGCGTGCTTCCCTAAAAGAAAGCGGGTAGTGCTCAAAAAGGTAAGCTGAAGCTCCGTTATTAAGGAGACAGCTGCTTGTTTTCATTACATTCCGAACCTGCCAGCAAGATGCAGGCCAGTGTATATGATTGGGTTACGTCTGGGTCTAGTTTAGCCTGGCATTTGCTGTTTGGGTAACCAGCTGTTGAGGGTGTTGCTGATGGCAGGGTGTTGTGTGTGTCTTGTGTGTAGGGTTGGCCAGAACGGTATACCTATATACACCGTACATGACCGTATATTTGGTGATTTCCATGCCAAAAATACTATGTACACACCGTATATACCCATTGTGTACATGACCATATATTTGATGACTTTCATGCCAAAAATACCATATCTACACCGTATATGGTTCTGGCCAACCCTACTTACGTGCAATTAACATTCGGGAA
>Ga0307963_1001157_pt1:0-7500 | contig 19746 bp, 22 predicted proteins | sample OrgLakmetagen594_FD_201829 | JGI IMG/M metagenome (GOLD analysis project Ga0307963, IMG submission 201829) | Saline water microbial communities from Organic Lake, Antarctica - #594 | ecosystem: Environmental > Aquatic > Non-marine Saline and Alkaline > Saline | place: Antarctica: Organic... | reverse complement strand
ATAAGGACCCCACAGCTCTTCCACGGGGACATTTTACAGGTCCAACACTGGGTATTTATAACCCACCAAACATACTACCATCCTGCATGTTCAAATTTTGGGTTGAAGGAGGTCATAATTTGACCTTTTGGTACATATTTGCCAATTTGCCTGATTTTCTGTGAGGGAAATGGAAATTCTGTATCTCACCAACCACTGGGTCTTATCCCTTCTTTTTTATGTTGCATGGTGTGTATTTGTTACATGGACTCTATATCATTAAAAACCAGCCACCCAGTTTGGTGGCCTGGTTGGCCAAATATGGGCATCTGAGTGTTAAAAAGTGGGGTGCACGCCACGGCCTATTACCTATTAGGCATGTTTACCAGAACTGGCAAGGTTAACAGTAGTAAAGCCTGAGGTAAAAAAAATTTACATTTTGATAAACAGTTTGAAGCTTGCCAGTTCTGGTAAACATACGCTGCGAGCATGCCAAAAACACCCCTTTTTGGGCCTAAGTCCCCTCTGCAATAACTTCAACTAAAAAACCATGTCACACGTTGTCACACGATTTGTCACTACTACCAATTGCAATGCCCAATTGCATTGCCCACGCCCAATTGGGCGTGACATCGCTCTTTACCTTTGCTACTGCTAGGCACGTTGCTGTGCAAAAAACAATGCAGCTTTATTAACTGCATCTCTCATCGCAATTCATTGTGTGCCATGGCCTCTCCAGGTGACAGCAGCAATGCAGCCCTTCTGCTGGAAAGTGGAGCGATGGACGACAAGAGCCCTTCTGGCTGGATGTAGCTGCATATCTTTTTTTTCAACCACACATTTTTCAACCACACATTTTTTTGAATCCATGCTGGCAGCAATTGCACTGTTTGTATGACTCTTAAGTAGCTACTATTGTATCGGCTGCAGTGGGACGTTGATTTGCTGCTTGCCTGAACTTTTTGTTAGCTCCTGTTGCTTAGATGATAAAAACGGACGCCTTACGACAGAGGTTTTACCAGCTTTATTCTACTACACAGCTGTCTCACATGCATTCTTTTGTCTGTCATGAAAAATCAGTGGCATGGACAATCCACGTGATTTCCCCTGAAATTATAATGTGAGCAATGGCATCAAAGTTATTTGGTTATTTGGCTAGTTTAGAAGTCCTCAAATTCACTCTTCCTCAAGACATCCCATCTCCTCGGCGCATTGCTTGAGCCGTAGCCTCCTCCTTCTCTCACGGCGAGAGAGGGGGAGGAGACGTTAACACACCTTTATGGGGGGGCTTGACGGATATGGCCCATTCTCGCAATCCTTGCTTAAGCTGGTATTATGATTCGTTGTGACACATCAATACTTTTACACGCACTCAGACCATGTGGACATGCATCTATGTACTACCCACGAACGCTGAACTCATCGTAATCGCTATGGTGCCGCATTACATTACAAGAAAAAACCTAATGTCTTTTCTTAGAAGTCCGGCCTCTCATCACAATCACATGATCCGAAGGAGGCACTGGTCATGGTACTACGCACGCCCCTCTCTCAAGCTACCACCTCCAACACAATCCAGAAATCATCCAAGCAGGGCATGAATAAGTAAAGTTGTGGGGTGAAATGGACAGCATGCTCATGGGGAAATTCAGAGTCAAGGCCAAAAGAAACCTGCGGCACCCTTGTGACCAAATAAATAAGCTCGTCACAACTCCTCCATTGCCTGGCTCAGCCTGCCTGTCTGTATCACGGGCTGCCCGCTCGTATCATCCGCAGCACCTCGATGGCCTTGCTCAGCTTGTCAGCATCATCAGGCCCAATGCTGGACTGCCCACCCCTGCTTGCATCTCCCGTACACCTGCAAGACAAGGAACAAACAAGGAACCCAAACACATTAAAAAAAGTGCCCCTCCACATCAACACAACATTGTGCATAGGGTTTGACAACACCATGCTAATCTAAAGTGCAAACGGTTTTAGCAGCAATGAGTACTATGTACTATGTAACTCTTGGGAGTAGTTTATTACTCTTGGTCGTACATGGTACACCGTAAATGCATTTGGTTCTGGCCTAAACCAAACACCACCCTCACACCTACACATACATGCACACATGCACATGCACATGCACACACACACACACACGCACGCACGCACGCACGCATGCAAACACGCACACACGCACACACACACAAGGCCACACAGCGCACCTTGCCACAGCTTCATCCGCTAGAAGATCGATGAGCGGTTCTGGGACCATCACTTGACCCCCGCTGGCATCCCCACTGCTACTACTTACTTGCTGCTGCTGTCGTGCCTGCATGGAAGATTGCGCACAAAGCACATTGTGCAGTGCGCATTGGTTTGAGAGCAACAGGGACATTTTACAAACATAAGGTGAAAGCCCTAGGGTTTAAGGTTTTATTATTATATTATATATAATAACCAATATACCGTACCTTTCTTAACTCACCCCGGGTAAATAACGTTTTTTGCCCTCCGGCGTGATATCGGCATCGTAAATTATATATTTATTCAGAGGCTCCGGGGTTTCCGGGGTTTGGCGAAAATAAAGTTTGGTGGGTGGCTGAACAGCGATGAGCAGAGAAGGGGCCCCCCCCCCCCCCCCCCGCTCACCTCCCAGGCCCCGCCCCAGCCCCAGCACCAACACCAGCCCCAGCGTCAGCAGCACCGGTTGCGCCCAAAGGTGTGTTCCAGCAGATGTTTTTCTTCAAGTCGGCAGCTACAGCAGAGGAAAAAGCAGCGTTGCAGCAGCAAAAGGAGGAGCAGCAGAAAGTCGACCTAGCCAGGCTGCAGCAGGCAAAAGAGGAGCGGGCTCAACGTGAAGCAGAAGCACACATGCACACGCAAAACAAGCGTGAACACGCACACGCACATGCACATGCGCACACACACGCACACACACACACACACACACACACACACACGTACAACAAGCGTGAAACAGAATCACACATGCACACGCACAAACGCGCATGTGCACGCATACACACACACACACTTGTACAGGCACTGGCTGGGCTAAATGCCCACCGGGGTTGGTGCAGGGAAGGCTAAAATATCTATTTACAGGGTCGGGGGTTTCCTGGGGCTGAAATTTGGGCACCGGGGTGAGTACGGTAAGGTACGGTAGTTAATATACTGTTATTATTTTACTAAGTTCTGGGACCTTGAGGTAGGTGGAAATTTAAGGAAAAGCTGTTGCCCTGCCTGTCCACCTGCTGTTGCAGCTGCATTGGGTGGAGAAGAGTGAATGCCGTGCAGTGCACCATATGCAGCGCCCGCTATGCAATGCACGCTATGCAGCCCATGCTATGCACTGCACAACATGCACTGCACAGTATGCAGGGCACGCTATACAACACAGCTACTGTTGCACACATTCAGACTGGCATTTAGCTACTGTTGCAAACATTAAGAATGGCACACATTCAGACTGGCATCCCGCCTGCTATCTGCCAGCTGCTGCTGTCGAGCCTATGCCTGCAGAGGAAGTCCTGAGCGAAACAATTTGGCTTGCAGTGCAAGCAGCGCTGAACATTGCAGAGAATACTGATAGGTAGAAATGGCCTGGTTTGCTGAACATTGCAGAAAATACTGATAGGTAGAAATGGCCTGGTTTGCTGAACATTGCAGAGAATACTGACAGGTAGAAGTGGCCTGGTTTGCTGAACATTGCAGAGAATACTGAGAGGTAGAAGTGGCCTGGTTTGCTGAACATTGCAGAGAATACTGATAGGTAGAAATGGCCTGGTTTGCTGAACATTGCAGATAATACTGAGAGGTAGAAGTGGCCTGGTTTGCTGAACATTGCAGAAAATACTGATAGGTAGAAATGGCCTGGTTTGCTGAACATTGCAGAGAATACTGACAGGTAGAAGTGGCCTGGTTTGCTGAACATTGCAGAGAATACTGATAGGTAGAAGTGGCCTGGTTTGCTGAACATTGCAGAGAATACTGATAGGTAGAAGTGGCCTGGTTTGCTGAACATTGCAGAGAATACTGATAGGTAGAAATGGCCTGGTTTGCTGAACATTGCAGAGAATACTGAGAGGTAGAAGTGGCCTGGTTTGCTGAACATTGCAGAGAATACTGATAGGTAGAAGTGGCCTGGTTTGCTGAGCATTGCAGAGAATACTAGGAGGTAGAAGTGGCCTGGTCTGCCTTTGTCTGCTGCTTCGGTACAGAGTGCATCAAAAGATCATACACTGTGCATCAAAAGATCACACTATTGTCAGAAGCAGTCAGAAACCAAAACTAAAGTCAGGAGCAAATAGTAATCGCAGTGACACAAAGTCACTGTCAGAAATACCGCAATAACATAATAGGCTATAGGCTATAGGCTACTGTCCGAAGTAATGAGCAACCGCAATTGACATAATAGGCTACCGTTAAGAGTATTAGAACCCACAATTGACATAATAGGCTACCGTTAAGAGTATTAGAACCCGTAATTGACATAATAGGCTACCGTTAAGAGTAATAGCAACCGCAATTGACCTTAGAGGCTACTGTCAGAAATGGGTGCAGGTGCCACACACAAATACCCCCCCCCCAACTCAAACACAAATACTCGCACACACCCACACCCACACCCACACCTACACCCACCTACATCCACCCCCCCCCCACACACAAACACATGCACACCTGAAGGTCCAACATTTTGGCAAGGTTGATGCTCACAGCCCATAGGTGGCTGTGACTTAGGTAGGGTACGCTGCCGCCCTTAAACAGTACCTGCATGCACAAGATATGGATGGATTTGTGGCGGTGGTAGGGAATGCTGCCTTTTGAAACTGTACCTGCACGCGCAGTTAAGGATTTCATCGAAAATTCTCCCAAGCATTCAATCAGCAACAACAAAGTAGTTCAACACCTCCCCAAAGCTGAGGACAGAATCACGCGTGCAACGGCTCACACACACAAACACACAAATAGGCACACGCACACAAACATAGGCACGCACACACACACAAACATAGGCACACACACACACACACATAGGCACACACACACATAGGCACACAAACATACATACACATGTACTCGTGCTGATGGGAGCAAGAAGCACACACAATTATTTGCTGACACCATACATTGAGGAAGCTTTGCCAGGTTAACTTTAAGGGACATGCGATCACAATTGGCATTTTGCCAACATACCTTGCATGTACACACACATACACACATGTACACACCCACCCACCCACCCACACCCACACACACACACACACCTGTACACACACAGCACACACACAACCTACCGTGTAGTATGTGGTCAGCCAGTCCATGGGCGGTACCCAGTTCAGGCTTGCCAAGCACGAAAGGACAGTGGCCAGAGCACTGCTTGCCTGTGTGGGTGTGTGGGTGCTTATGCATATCTTTCTGTGTGTATAAGTATGTGTGTGTGTGTGACTGCATGTCTATGTTGTTTGTGTGGCCAAGCGTGTGCACCAAGGTGGTAGTGCACGTGCGTTTGCGCATGTATGTGTGTGAGCGTGTGTGTGCGCGCATGCGTATGTGTGTGTGCATGTGTGTATGAGTGTGCGTGCGATGTACACACGTGTGCGTTCCTTCCTGTGCTTGTGAGCGTACGTAATACTCAAATTCCAAACAGGCACAGACAAGTGCATAACAGATACCCCACTTAAATACAATTGGAATGCCATTTCAAATTTCTAGGGTTGGCCAGAACTATACACTTTAAGGTATAATAATGCGGTGTATATACGGTATTGTTAGCAGGGAAATCACCATACATACATACGGTCATATCCGGTGCAGATACATGGTTCTGGCCAACCCTACAGATTTTACAAGCAAGCTCAATGAAATCCCACCTGAATAGCGTCTGCAGCATCCGCAGTGTTAGCATCGTGCACGGAAAGATTTTGGAGCACAGGCAGTGTGGCATCAGTAAAGCGAAGCAGCCACTCCTCCCCAGGGTGTTGCCCAGAGCGCACTAAGCCCTATGTGTGCGTGTGTGTGTGTGTGTATGCTTGTGTATGTGTGTGTGTGTCTTTCTGTGTGTGTATGCTTGAGTGTATGTGTGTGTGCTTGAGTGCGTGTCTGTGTGCGTTGCAATTAATTGTGGCGAATGGCAGTGCTCACGACTGGCCTTACGTATATAATGCAAAATCCTACTTTTGACGAGCTGTAAAAAGGCGACCACTCCCAATTGCTGGCGTTACTTTCAACCTTCTCATGCTCCCAGGCACAGTATGCCCAAAGAATGCACATACACATAAACATACGTGCACGTACACACATACACATAACAGACACACACAACTTGCAAACCCTCACCTCCAACACAGCAATGGCTGTTTGGGGAGCCACCTGCCCTGGCAGCAGCAGCTTGAGGTGCTGCTGCCCTGACACAACATTCTTACATATGGCTTTCATGCCCTTCGCCACAATCCCCCCATGCCCTCACCCCACATTTTGACACGTGACCTTCCTTACAACTTCACCGCACCTGCAGCACTGCAATGGCTGTTTGGGGAGCCACCTGCCCTGGCAGCAGCAGCTTGAGGTGCTGCTGCCCTGACACTACATTCTGACACATGGCTTTCATGCCCTTCGCCGCATTCCCCCCATGCCCTCACCCCACATTTCGACACATGACTTTCCTTACAAAGTCCTTACCGCACCTGCAGCACTGCAATGGCTGTTTGGGGAGCCACCTGCTCTGGCAACAGCTGTGGTGCCGCTGCCTGTGTGACTGCCTGTAGTGCTGCGTGGCCGGCATCAAAGTTGGTGCGGGTGCTCAGCATGCACAGCATGGCTAAGGAGGACATGTCCCAGTGTCGGTCCTCATCGAACCTGCAGGAGTGTGTGCATGTGTGTGTGTACGTGTGATGTGTGTTGCATGTATATGTGTGAAAGTGTATGTGGTGTGTGTGTGTGTTTATTTGTGTGTACATTAGTGTTTTTTGTGTCTGCGTGTGTGTGTATGTGTAGAAGCAAATCCACCTATCGCAATGTTGAAGCACGTCCTCTTGCTTGGACCTCCTATTTATAAGTCGCCCTCAAGGGGCTTTGATAGGCCAGGGTTGCACAAGCAATTGCACAACACGCAAACACATACGCCTCCATGCAAAACACAAGAACTTGCATGCAGGCACACTATGCACACACAAACACACCTACTCCACACTAACAACACCCACCAGCGCATGTAATTTCGCCCCTGCCCAACGCAAGCAGTGACTTGCACTGCCAACAAGCAAGCACACAAACATTTGCATGCATACACACACACACCTACTCCACACTATCAACACCCACCAGCACAAGTTATTTTGCCCCTGCCCATCGCGAGCAGTGTCTTGAACTGCCAACAAGCACAATATTTGCATGCGCACACGCACACCTACTCCACACTATCAACACCCACCAGCACAAGTTATTTTGCCCCTGCCCATCGCGAGCAGTGTCTTGAACTGCCAACAAGCACAATATTTGCATGCGCACACGCACACCTACTCCACACTA
>Ga0307963_1001155_pt1 | contig 19762 bp, 23 predicted proteins | sample OrgLakmetagen594_FD_201829 | JGI IMG/M metagenome (GOLD analysis project Ga0307963, IMG submission 201829) | Saline water microbial communities from Organic Lake, Antarctica - #594 | ecosystem: Environmental > Aquatic > Non-marine Saline and Alkaline > Saline | place: Antarctica: Organic Lake... | reverse complement strand
TCATCACACTCAGCGCTCTATTGATAGTAGAAATCTGGTGGCGCAGAAGGAAGGTGAGTAGGGTGGTGTAGGGCTGACTTTGTGAATTTGATTACATTGTTGTTAATTATATTTTAGACACCGAAGTATACCCATGTGACTAGGTTTACACCATAGACCCCAAGCGGTACTATGAAAATAGAAAGGAGTAGAACATGAATCAACCAGTATACCTGTCGACCGACTGCCCGCGTGTATATGGCAGCAGGAAAACAGCAGATCTCTGTCGTGAGTATCAAAATCTCTGGCAATGGGCATGCGCTAATCCTCATAAACTCGATGATGTGGAGGATGGAGAAGGTTTAGGTATATATATGCGATTGCTTCAATGCGAACAAAGACTTTTAGAGCGATATACAGCAAATGAAATTGTCGCAATGCGTAACTAACATCTGTCATCCGTGACAGATTTTTAATTATAACAACCGACCTTGGTGGTCGGTTAAGATTACTGCAGAGCTTGGCGTTCAATTATACCCGTATCTAGTTGATGAGTAATCCAGAGGTCACCCATGGCAGCAACGTCTACCAGCTTGCAGTTGGCTGTGCCAAGTAAGTTGAATCGTAAGACAGATTGGTCTACATAAGCGATTCTAACATGCACATGTATCAGGTGTTTGTACGCATGATCTGGCAGCTTCTGGCCTTCAATTTCAATTTGTACGATTGTACACGATCAGAGGTTCGTCGTGTCTTGAAATGACGATTGAAGAGAATATAGAAATGCGAGGTGATTAGCAGAGCTATAGAAGGTTCTTTGAGGCAAAATACCCTCGCAGTGCGATTCTTCGTGACAGCATCAATCAGAAGGCTTTCGCGTGTATCTTTGGCTGTTTAGCGGCCTAGGAAGAACGATTTGAAGCCTTTTTTGTTTGCAGCTCTAAATTTGTATAAATAAAAATATGCAGCTCACGACCCTGACTCACTACACTTCGTTCCGCTCCGTCTTTCGATTCTCACGTAGACCTGCTTCCGGCAGGTCTACTCGTGGGATCATAAACAAAAATGGCACACCTTGCGGAGTACTCATTTTTGTGTTGTGATCCCACGGAGAATCGAACTCCGATTTCCAGGATGAAAACCTGGCGTCCTAACCATTAGACGATGGGACCAAATTTGTTTACTCAACGTTTTATACTTACAATTGAGTGCGCATACTATAGCAAACACTCGTAAAAAATCCAGTCTTTTTACCACTATTGTTGTCGTGGTAGTATGGTCGTACTATGAATGAAAAAATCACCAAGAAAATCGGCGAAGCGTACGCGTTTGCCCAAGTATTAGAAACAACTTTTACGGCTAATGAGGCGGTTATGACGGAACTGCTTGGGACTACCGCTAGTACAGTGGTGTCGACCGCGTCAGAGCAACGAGCTGCCCTGCACGCAATTTGTGATGCGGCCGAAACTACAGATATCTTGCTACCAAAGGTAGAGAAGACAGTGGTCAAGATCAGTCAGATGGGGGAGATGTATGTTGGGGATGACTGGGCTGATGCAGCAGAGGTACTAGAATGGATGAGCTTTTTTGTGGGCGGAGCGATCGTGCACTGGCAACTGATTGCTGGAGCCGGAGCTGCTATGGACGATGAAATGCTAACCGATGCAGCTACTACCGGTGTTGTGTACTACGAAAATCTTATGGATCAGCTGAAACAAGCAGCCACCCAAGTCGGAAAAGAGCGAGTTCACTAAGACTTTTCCTCTGCTATATACAGGGTTTATGCCCAGAGTTATACAAAAGCTATCCACAGACTTGTGCACAGATAGTCAATCGAGCCTTATTTATGAGCTGATTGACCCTATCAGTAATAAGCATTAGTCTAGTAGTAGACCGATATTCGTGGTGAGTATCTATATACTATGTCCGAGGCTACGGACTAAAGGGTATCGGTCGAAGCTCTACGTTGTACAAAAGCAAAAGCGCCCACTGGGCGCTTTTGTGTTGCTTATGCAATACGTACTATACTTAATATGAACAAAAAACACCTGCTCGATAGCAGGTGTTTTTTGTTACTTCGCCTTCAGTGTCACGTAGATGTCCTCAAGCGCCTTGACGCCGTCACCAGCGGAGATGTTGTTCTGGTGGTACTTAATGTTGGTGCAGTCACCAGCAGCCCAAATACCAGGGGTGTTGGTTTGTTGAGTCCAAGGATCAATTTCAATACGTTTATACTCGTCGAGAGTAACTACTTCTGATACAAAATCAGTGTTAGGGATCATGCCGATCTCAACAAAAATTCCAGTCACCGGTAACGCTTGTTCGGTTTTATTGGCATCGATATAGGTCAAGCCAGCGACAAACTTCTCTCCTTGTACGCCTGCGAGATCTGCATTGACGATACCGGTCATGTTCGGGTGAGCCAGCACCTTTTCAACGGTGACGGGATCTGCTTTGTAGCTGTCGCTCCGGTTGAGAAGTGTGACTGTTTTGGCGTAAGCTAATAGTTGTGCAGCCGTTTCAAAAGCAGCGTTACCGCCTCCGATGACAGCCACGTCTTGTCCGGCAAAAACCGGTCCATCACATGATGCACAGTAGGTGACGCCTTTGTGTTCAAGCTCATCAGCGCCAGGGACGGTCAGTCGTCGGCGTTTAGAACCAGTTGCAACTAGTACCGCTTTGGCCTGAACTGAGTCACCTCGAGCAACAGATACTGTAAATAGATCATCAGCTTGTTCGATTCCAGTCACGTGTTCTTTTTCCAGAATATCTACCCATTCTCCAGCGTAGGTACGCAAGTGCTTCTCGAGATCCTCGGCCAGCTTGGTTCCAGAAATAGATGGTGTTCCAATCCAGTTATGGATATCAGGGGATACGGTGCTTTGTCCACCCCACTCAGAGGTAATAAAAAGAGTTTTAAGTTGTTTACGAGAGGCGTAGACTCCAGCTGAGACTCCAGCTGGGCCACCGCCGATGATGATAAGGTCGTACATGCGGAAGTAATGAATATTGGTTAAGTGGTGTATACAATACCATGAACAGTCACTAATGAGAAAACCGACCTGCCGGTCGGTTTTCTCTTGTTTGCGCTGATTTTACTTTATCGTAGGAAGGCTGGCACCGCGCCCCTAAAACAGTTAGGGAAACTGTCTTAGTTGAATGCAATGCCTAATTATCTTTCCACGAGTGTTCGGTAGCTTCCAATGATAGATGATTGGGTGGCCGCAAAGTAGGGCAGTTCGTCAAAGTCTATTTAAGCTTACTTCGTCGGAGAAATGCAGGTACAGCGCCCCAATCATCGTCATCCATTTCGTCTACTTGGTCGACTGGTTTTGGGTCTCGCTTTGGTGGGGTGGGTGCTGACTGATCAGCCTTTTCCGGTTCAGGCTTCTTGGGACTGCTGTGTAGAGAGTTGAAAATTCTACCGCGACTGGGTTCTTCTTCTTTGGTTTCTTCCGGCTCTGGCTTACTTGCTGGCGCTTGTCGGGCCATGATGTTATCCCGGACGCCGTTTTCCGGACTTTCTTCAGGGAAACCGGTGGCGATGACAGTTACCTTCAACTCATTCTTTTTGAGCTTATCATCTTTGATGGCTCCAAAGATTACTCGGGCTTGCGGATCGATTGATTCGGTGATTACTCGAGCAGACTCTTGGATTTCTAGCATCCCGAGGTCTTCACCTCCAGCGATAGCAAAGAGTACACCTTTAGCTCCTGTGATTGAGACCTCCAGTAGTGGGGAATTGATGGCAAGTCGAGCAGCTTCTTCAGCTCGCTTTTCACCAGAGCTTACGCCTACCCCCATAAGGGCTGATCCGGCGTTTTCCATAACACTACGAATGTCAGCGAAGTCAACGTTAATGATACCAGGCATGGTGATCAAATCAGAAATTCCTTCAACAGCTTGCTTTAAGATGTTGTCGCATTGCTGGAAGGCACTGCCAACGGTAGTTTCTTTGTCGACAATAGCGAGCAGTCGGTCGTTAGGAATGATGATCAGCGCGTCTACCTCTTTTTTCAATTCTTCGATTCCTTGTAGCGCCAGTCGCATCCGTTCTTGCCCTTCAAATAAGAATGGTTTGGTGACGACTCCGACTGTCAGAGCGCCGCTCTCACGGGCAATCTTGGCCACTACTGGGGCACAACCAGTTCCAGTTCCACCTCCCATACCCCCGGTGATGAAGATCATGTCTGACCCTTTTATAGCGTTGTTGATTTCTTCACGTGTTTCCTCGGCAGCTCGACGTCCCATATCTGGGTTTCCTCCTGCACCAAGACCGCGAGTAAGGTTCTTTCCAATGTGGATTTTCTTTTTAGCCAGTGAGTTGTGTAGGTCTTGCGCGTCACTATTGATAGCAATGAATTCCACCCCCTTCACTTTTGAATTGAGCATGTAGTTGACGGCGTTGTTGCCTGAACCTCCGATTCCTACCACTCGAATTCGTGCGAATGACTCCACGTCTGTAGTTATTTGTTCCATACGACTAGTTTTTATATCAGTTGTGGTTGGCACCCACCCCGTAGGCCCTTCCGTTTATAATGTCTATATAATACACGGGTAGTGAAAAGCTGTCACGACCTTGATTTAATCAAGAATCGTGTGATTGTAAATAGTTAAAATAGTGGTATTAGGGCAGGAATTGACTGAACCAAGAGAGAACGCTGCGCTTGGTTTTTTTGACGACGCCAATTGCGCTCGTGTCTTCGTTATCGCTAGCACCCCACATGCACAAGCCATAGGCAACACCCCAGGAAGCGTCCCTCAATTTAGCCGTTTTGCCGATGTCCAGGGTCGCGATGCGAGCCGGAAGATCAAGTGTGCGCTTGGCCGTGTCGAGCACAAGTGAGTTGCTGGCACCCCCGCCAGTCAAGATGACTCCGGCTGGCAGCAGACCATCACGTTTGATCTTTTTGAGGTGTGCATCGATTAGTAAGAAAATATTTTTCATCCTGTCATCAATGATTTCATCAAGTTTCTTTTTTGAGAAGGTTGCGCTACTCATGCCACCGCGTTTGATTTTTTCTGCTTCTTCTAGTGAGATGCGTAGGCCAAGGGCAATGTCGTTGGTGATGTTGTTTGAGCCAACCGGGAAGATTTGGAGAGAGATAGGAATCATGTCTTCAAACACCACGATTGAGGTGGTTTCAGCCCCGATGTTTGTCAGGATGCAGCCAGCTCGTTTTTGGGCTTTATTGAGCATAACAAAGCTGGCTGCCAGCGGGGAAGCAATGATGTCTTCGACATAGATACCGAGCCCTTCGATAGTAGAGATCAGGTCGTGTACATGTTGCTCAAAGGTGGTGATAAATAAACTATCTACCTCGAGCTTTGTCCCGCGCAGCCCCTGTGGTCGACCCAGAACCTCTGTACCATCGACGGTATATCGTAGTGGGATACCGTGCAAGATTCGTCGGTTGGGAAGGCGGTCGCCAACCCGTTCCTCGCTATCTTGCATGACTTTGTCTAGATCAGACTGTACGATCTCTGAATCGGCCCGAGCAGGGATTATTTCTCCATGCGCGTACATTTCCTCGAGACCAATACTACCGATCCCGACGTGCGCTCGCTTGATGGTGACACCAGCGTTTTTTTCTGCCTGAGCGATGGCGCTTTTGATACTGCGTGACACTTCTGCCTCGTTCATGATGTACCCATTTTTGAGACCGCGACTTTCTGCTAGGCCGGTGCCAATGATTTCTGGGCGTGGTGGTTTATTGTCAGACGCTGCTTTGGGCAGGCGAGCTACGGCCACTTTTACATGGTAGGTTCCAACATCAATCCCGGTAATAATTTTTTCAGCCATAGGGTTACTTGAGAGCAAAGTGCTTACGCCACTTGGCTTCGTGTTTATCCATTGTATCCCCATGCTCGAATCCTTTCAAATGCAGACAACCGTGAATAAACAGGTAGCCGACATAGCCTTCTTGGCTGAGGTCAAATTTCGCCGCTTCGCCGGCAGCGACCTGCGGACAGATGAACATTTCACCCGTGCGCTCATTAAGCGGGAAGGAGAGTACATTGGGGGAGTATGATTTGTTCCGGTATTGCTGATTGAGGGTCGCTGCCCGAGTTGTACCAATAAACACCAACGACAGCTCGTAGCGCTTACCCAGAATGCTTTTAGCTATATCTGCGTACTTGTGTTGGGGGTATGATTTAACTGTCGAGCTAATAGTGAGTGGCATGTTTACTAGTATAACAGAGGGTAAAGAAAAACCGCCCTAGTAGTAAAGGGGCGGTGGTTACCTTACGACAAAGGGGTGTCTACTTCAAAGCCATCTTTTGCGAGTTCGATCAAAAGCCATGATTTACTCAACTCTGCATCTTTTAATTTGCATATATAGTTGTAGCCGCGAGTCAGTCGCTCATTTTCTTCTACTTGCTCAGACAGCTCTTTTTCCAGTGATGCGCACTTTGTTTGAACTTCCATCAGCTGTTTTTCCACTGCTTCAGCGCGTAGAGTTTCCTGTCTGAGATGGTTAGTTGCATCGACTTTCTGCTGTTCAGCATCCGCATGCGCTTGTCTGAGTACTCGGGTCGTGTTGTCAGTTTGCAACCCCTGAACTTGAGCTTTGGCCCGTGTTGTCCGTTTGTGGGCTCCTTGCAGCATCCCGAGCAAAAGTATGATCATATCACCTCGGGGGTTTTTGGGCATTTTATTAACAATTTTTTTGCGGTCTGCAGGCGACATTTCCATCAGTTTGCCAATCCTGTCTGTTTCAACTTTCTTGTTAGGCATGTCAGAGCTCCTCCTGTGCTGAGTTACATCTGGCAGCACCATCTCACGTTTTTGTCTAGTTTGCAAACAAAAAAGCCCCGCAGGGCTTTTTTGTTATCGTCGACCTCGTCCGCGGTGTTCTTGGACTACTCCGAGCTTGACCAGTTTCTCGTAGGCTTCTGCTTTGTTGAGTTTTTTCAACTTGGCTGTCCTTCGGACATTGCCACTTTTGATACGAGTGAAGTATCGACCGCCGCGTACCTTAGGAACAATACCAGCACCTTGCATACGCTTGGTGAACCGACGAATTACGTTCGCGCTAGACTCGTTGTTATTTTTTTCTACTTCTACATTTGTTGCCATATATGCGCGCAAGAATAGCATATTGAGAAGGAAGTGCAAGGGAATGGTGAAGCTGGAATGGGCAGTTTATAAAAAACCGCGAGGTGATCGCGGCTTGTTTATATGTGAAGCTAGTTGCTATTTATATCGTCACTACTCCGTTGCGACGTTTCAATTTCCTAATGAGAATGTCTTGGGGGACGTATTCTTGGTTGCGAGCATTCATGTCGCGCAGGATTACGGTATTTTCGACAAATTCTTTCTGACCAACGATGATCGAGTAATTGACCCCTTTGCTTTCGGCGTCGCGTAGTTGAGTCGAGAGCGAATCGCTGGTGAGGTCGTGGTGTACTGGAATGCCAGCCTTTCGCAATGAGTCAACCAAGAGCAGACTGCGTACCTTTGGCCCAAATCCGAGCTGTACGACGTATACCGATGGCTTGCTAGCTTTGGTGCGCGGATTCCGAGCGGGAGCTTTACTGTCGTTTAGGGTGATGATTAGTCCAGCTGCGGGGGTTTTGTGACCTGTGTTACGCGCTACAAATTCATCGAATCGTCCACCTCGGGCGCTAATTGGCTTACTGTGATCCTCGGTATTGATATCAATTGCAAACATCGCATCAGAGTAACATTCGTGATGACCCATCATTTTAGAATCGATCTCGTACGGAGTTTCGCTCATATCTAAATACTCGATGATCTCTCGAAAGTGCCTGCGGCTGTTGTCGCTTAGGTATTCAAGCGGGTTGGGGCTAGTCTGACCAAGTTCGTGGTTATCATCAAGGAGCGCCTGCAGAGCGAGCATCGGGTGTTCTTTCATAGCCTCGCGAGCGTTTACGGGCATGGTGTCGATTCGTTTACGCAAATAGTTGCCCAGCTCACGTCCGTAGCGGGTGACCGATTCACTGCAACCAAGCGAGTTGATACGAACAGTGTTGTCGGTGTACCCAAGCTCGTTTGCGACGCTCCGAGCAACCTGGATCAGGATAGCTTCAGCGATACTGCGATTAACATTAAATATATGAAAGGTGACCGCTGATTCACCGGTCCGGGGAACTTGGTGTACATCAAACATCAGTACTGGCTTTTCAAGCGCGTGGAACTTTTCGTCACAGTAGGTAGCGATACCTGAACTGAGGAGTCCTTGGTGAGAATCAACCCGCTTGTTGGTCCCGGTAACGGTATGTGGAGCTTTTTTTTCACAGGCACGACATTCAGGAGCTTTCTTGATTTGGTCGACGGTCTGGAAGCCAAAGTGTTCGGCAGCTTTATTTGCGACTTTAAGGAAATCTGTTGGTGTGTGTGACATAAGCAATTGATTTATTCGTTACTAATTCCGGTAATTTCGACTTTTCCTGGCAAAAAATCGATGGTGGTTGGTGGGAAAAGGCGCAGCCACGCTCGACCGATGATTCGTTCCTCTTGTAAAACGCCCCAGACCCGGGAGTCTGAACTCTGGTCGCGATTATCACCCATGACAAAGTACTCACGAGGCCCCATCACCTCGGTACGAGGGGCGGCAACCTCCATTGATTGAACGTATGGTTCGTTGAGGGTGAAACCATCGGGGTTTGCTTCATTAATGATCGTTACGTTGGACTCCTCGATAGTTATGGTGTCGCCTGGTAAGCCGATCACTCGTTTGATGAAGTATTTAGAAGGATCACGCGGGTAGCGGAAAATCACCACGTCACCCCTTGCTGGGTCGTCTAAATAGTAACTGAGCTGATCAACGATCAGGTACTGTCCATTTTCAAATGTATTGTCCATCGATGCTCCCGAGACAATAAATGGCTGGGCGATAAACATGCGGATTGGCACTACGATAATGATAGCCAGTAGAGCAAAGCGGACCATTTCAGTCAGGGGGTGTTCTTTTTTTACTGCCTGGTTTTGCTTGGCATTGTTGGTGCCGTCAGTGATTGGCACAACGTCTTCTTTGGTTTCAAGATCAGGTGAAGTGCTCATACGTTACTCACTAGTATACTCGATTTTTACCTTGTCTCCAAATTAAGGAAAATAATGAGCACAGCGACTATATTTTCTTTATATCTCAATTCATTCCTGTCCGAGAATGAATTGGTAGATGATGCGTTTTAGGCTTATGAGTAAACGTATAATTGCTAACCTGAAGCTATCATTACTGACGTCGGGGTTTCTATACCAACACTTTCATTAAAGTTGTGATCAGTATGAAAAAACTGCGAGCAAGGTATTTTCTGGTATGCTGTTACATACATGAAATACATCGTCCCTTTAGGCAATCCTGGCGATCGCTATGCAGATACCCGACACAACGTTGGGTGGTTAGCGATGGATTATGTCATCGAGTCTCGTACTTGGCCACGTCTAATCGAAGACAAAAAACTAAGCGGTCGAAGCACCGGAGGACGAATTGGTGGTGAGCCAGTAGCGGTCCTTTACCCAGATACCTTTATGAATAATTCTGGTGCAGCAGTCGCCAAGCTAGTGCCACAAAGTGAGGTGGGAGATTTGATTGCCTTACATGACGATATTGACCTACCGTTTGGTGTCATCAAGATAAGTGCTGGGCGCGGCGGTGGAGGTAACAACGGGGTGTCATCAATTATTCAAAAGCTGGGGTCAAAAGATTTTGTTCGCATTCGAATTGGTATTGCCCCGAAAAGCTTTTGGACCGGCAAGACCAAGCGGCCACAGGGCGGCGGGCCGCTCGAGCGGTTTGTACTCAAGCCCTTTAGTCCTAGTGAGCGCAAACAACTCCCAGATATACTTGCCACAATTGATGCTGCGATAGCTGTGGTGATAGAACAAGGAGTCGAGGCTGCGATGAATCAGTACAATTAAAAAACACCCCCGACCTATATCAGGGGTGAAATGACTTTTTAGTCATCAGGTTGCTTCGTTTGGAAGTCCTTGGTTTGGTGTATTTCTGTCGACGGCAGTGGATTATGATTCGGCGTCACAGATGCTGTTGGTGGCGGCTGTGATTCCTTTTTATACTGCCGCCATGCACCGTAGAAAGATAGCAGCATACCGGATGCTAGCACCAAGGTAAATAAGTTTCACTTAGCACTAGATACACGAACAAAGCTGAGGTAAGGAAGGTGAGACCAAATACCCCCAGATATGATTCCGATAAACATGGGCATTACTATTTTACTCCCTTTCATAAAAACGTTCGTGCGTATTTAGACATATTAAAAAACAAAAATACAAAAAACGGCGACCCTGTGGGCCGCCGTTTTTTTTGTATTTTTGATTGCTACCTTATGCTTCTTGCGCTTCCTTGTATGACAAGGTCATTTTTTGTTCGTTTGGTTCAAAGAGGGTGATTTTGAATTTTTGCACGCCACCGAGTGATAGGGTGCTCTTGAGATTTTCTTCGGTTTCAAATTCAGATACGTGTACTAGCCCCGCGACACCTTCTTCGATCGAAGCTAGTGCACCGTGCTTGTTGTACTTGATCACAACACCATTCACGAGGTCACCTTTCTTGTACTTCTTAGAAGCTGATACCCATGGATTTTCTTTCAACTGCTTGATTGAAAGTGAGATCTTGTCGTCTTTTACTTCGATTACCTTCACTTTGACCGGGTCACCAACCTTGTAAAGGGCTTTGGTGTCTTCAACCAGACCCCAGTCGAGTTCAGAGATGTGCACGAGACCTTCTAGTCCTGGTTCCAGTTTCACAAATACCCCAAAGTCTACGGCGCCAGTTACTTCACCTTCGACGACACTGCCAACTTCGTAGTGGTTGACCTTTTCTTCCTTATCTTCTTTTTCTTGCAGTCCTTTTTCAGAAAAGATCAATTTATGTTCTTTCTGATCAGCTGTAATCATCACGACTGATAGGTTTTGACCTACGAGCTCGTTCAGGGCGGTGAGGATTTTATCCTTGTCACCATCACTGACCCGTGGATAGTGTTCGGTTGAAAGTTGTGAGGCTGGAAGGAATCCATAGATGCCTTGCCATTCGATGATCAGCCCACCTTTGTTGGCTTCTTTCACTTCGAGACTCAGGATATTGCCGCTCTTGACTGCTGCTTCTGCGTCAGCCCAGATAAGTGCCTGTCGTGCTTCTTTCAGAGAAAGCTCAATGTGACCTTCTTCGTTTTCGCTCATCACTACTTTGGCCTCGATGCTGTCGCCGACTCCTACTTTTCGTAGAATGTCTCGGGCGTTCATGTATTCACGACCATAGATAATACCGGTCCCGATTTGTGGGATATCGATATATACTCGGGCGCGCCCGATTGCTGATACGGTTCCGGCGACTACGTCACCAGGTTCTGGGAGTGTCTTCACCGCTTCGATGAAGCCACTCATGATGCCAGCAGGTACTGCGGTAGCAGTACTGGTTGGTGCATCTGTTGCAGATTTTCCAAATCCAAACATATTATTTATTGTTTTAATCCGACGACACGCGTCCGCGCAACCTATTCTCGTCTCCCAAGTAAGGGGTTGGACCCCTTACTTGGGATGGCAGTTGTTCGTGAGCACGGGGTTTAACGTGTGTCGCTAGAATTGTTAATACCTTTCGGTGCAGGAAATATAGCATATACAGTATAAATGTCGACTAAAAATGAGGCACTCATCTTGCTAACCGAACACTTATAAAGTTAAAGTTAAGTGTTCATAATGAAACAGCGAAAAGCATACGTTACGCGCATTATTGAAGATGTAAAAGTTACTGGGTGAGTGTGTTGAGGGGTAGATGGCTGGGTGGAAACCTTTCAGGTTTCCACCCAGCCATCCTTTGCTGTATACTGGTGCCACTATGGTTATTTCATACAACGGTGGGCAATCCTTTAAAGTGAGCTTTGGCGATACCACCCTCGCCTTTAATCCAGCCAGTAAAACGTCCAAATTGTCCGATCCGGTTAAGTACGGTGCCGATGCCGCATTTGTGTCTTTTTGGCACAAAGATTTCAATGGTACCGATCAGGTCGCTCATGGCACCAAGCAGCCGTTTGTGGTCGATACCCCTGGGGAATTCGAGATTGGCTCAGTGGTCGCTCGTGGTTTTGGAGTCAAGACTACCTATGACAAAATCGAAGGGTACAACACTATCTTTCAGGTTCGCCTCGAAGACATGAATATGGTGTTTTTAGGAGCACTCAATGATCCAGAAATCGATCCAAAGATCCTCAGTGAGCTTGGAGACATCGATATTTTATTCCTCCCAATCGGTGGTGGTGATGTGCTTGAGGTGCCGCAAGCCTCTAAATTGGGAGTTAAGCTTGAAGCTAAGCTGGTTATCCCAATGCACTACGAGAAAGCTTCGCTCGATACATTCCTCAAAGAAGAGAGTAAAGATGGACTCAAGCCAGTCGATAAGCTCACCATCAAGCGATCGGGAGTCGCTGTTATGGAGGGTGAGGTGGTCGTACTTAGTTCGTAATACGTAATGTTGAGTATCTGTGATCAAAAAACTCTTACGCAACATCAGACAAAAGCCAAAGGCTGTCCGTGAGCAGTACGCTTTTTGGATCGCTTGCTCTTTGACGAGTGTGGTAGCACTTGTCTGGGTAGCGACTACCTGGGGGCAGTTTGATGCAGCTGCTGGGTCGGAAGAAACTGCTGCCACGAAACCAGATACACTATCGGACTTTATGGAGGGGACACAATCTCAGATGAGTTCGTTGCAACAACAGGTGCAGGACATACTACCGGTTGTCCAGCCAGAAGATACAGATACAGTCGATACTGAAGTATCAGCCACTTCCAGTAACCAAGCAGCAGCAGTTATACCAGCTCCGCCAGTGACCGCTAGACAGGAAATAAGGATTGCTACTACTAGTGCCACAAGCGCTACTGGTCAGGGTAGTAACTAGTTGTGATAGTGTCAATTAAATGGTCGACAGCTTTCAGGCTTGGGTGGACACGCAATCCCCATTGAATGCGAAAATCATGCCTTGCCGCATTATCAGTCAGATGTGGTATCATACCGAACAATATTGAGTGGGTAAGTTAATAGTCAGTAAATATATCTATGCCGAAAAAGACCGTCAAGGAAGAACCGATCCAGCCAGGATCAGACAACATCATCCCACAAGGGATTGTGGGTGAAATGGAGACAGCGTACCTCGACTACGCTATGTCGGTGATCACTTCGCGGGCGTTGCCTGATGTGCGTGACGGACTCAAGCCAGTTCACCGCCGGATTTTGTACAGTATGCGTCTCAACGGTTTGACTTCGACTGCTAAGTTCAAAAAGTCTGCGACTGTGGTCGGGGATGTTTTGGGTAGCTTTCACCCGCACGGTGACTCGGCTGTGTATGAATCGATGGTTAACCTGACGCAGGATTTCAAAACTCGCTATCCATTGGTGTTAGGACAAGGAAACTTTGGTTCAATCGACGGAGACTCGGCAGCGGCCTATCGATACACCGAAGCCAAGATGTCTAAGTTGTCAGAAGAGCTTTTACGTGACCTCGAAAAAGATACAGTCGACTGGCGACCAAACTTTGATGGTACCAAAAGAGAGCCAACTGTATTACCAGCCGCTGCACCAAATCTACTTTTAATGGGTGGACTGGGAATTGCGGTTGGAATGGCGACCAACATCCCACCGCACAACCTACGTGAAGTGGTCGCAGCGTCTATTCATCTGGCTGACAATCCAGACGCGACTACTGACGATTTACTGAAACACGTGCAAGGGCCAGATTTCCCAGTGGGCGGAATTGCCTTTGATAAAAAAGCCATTGCCCAAGCCTATGCTAACGGTCGTGGTGGTGTCGTGGTCCGAGGCGAGGCAGAAATCGTCGAAGATAAACGCGGCGCCTTTGCTATTGTAATTACCTCGATCCCATTCCGGGTGAACAAAGCTGACATGCAAGAAAAGATCGCTAACTTGGTGCGTGAGAAAAGGATTGAAGGTATCCGTGAAATGCGTGACGAATCTACTACTACTGATGATATGCGGGTGGTGATCGAGCTGAAGGCCGGTGCGCAACCACAAACCGTTTTAAATAAACTATACAAGCACACTCAACTCGAAGACACCTTCCACTACAACATGGTGGCGCTAGTCGACGGTGTCCCGCAGACTTTGTCACTTAAGGCGATCCTGCAGGAGTACCTCAAACACCGAGTTGAGGTGGTTCGACGACGAACCCAGTATGACCTCAATAAAGCCAAAGACCGTGAGCATATCTTACTCGGTCTGAAAAAAGCCCTTGATCATATCGACAAGATCATCAAGCTGATCCGTGCCGCTAAAGACGTCCCGACTGCGCACGCGAGCTTGATGAAAGAATTCAAATTCTCGATTGTGCAAGCACAAGCAATTCTTGATATGCGCCTGCAAAAGCTAGCCGGCCTCGAACGCAAGAAGATTGAAGACGAACTAGCCGAAGTTCAGGCGTTGATCAAAAAGCTCGAAGCTATCCTTAAGAGTAAGGCAAAAATGCTCAAGATCATCAAAGACGAATTGCAAGATATCGCCGATAAATTTGGTGATAATAGGCGCACTAAGATCGTCAAAGGTGGAGTCAAACAAATCAACCCAGAAGACCTCATCCCTGACGAAGAGTCGGTACTAGTACTTACCAAAGGAGGCTACGTCAAGCGGACCAACCCAGCAGAATACAAAGTGCAAAAGCGCGGGGGAGTCGGGGTGGTTGACCTCAATACCAAAGAAGAAGATATCGTAACCACACTGATCACGACCTCTAGCCACAGTGACCTCTTGTTCTTCACTGATGCTGGAAAGGTCTATCAATCAAAGATGTACGAAATCCCAGAAGGTCGTCGAGCGACCAAGGGTAAATCAATCATGAACTTCCTGCCGCTGACTAGCGATGAGCATGTCACGTCGGTACTGGCTGTCCGTAAAGAAGATTGGGAAGGTGACTGGAGTCTCATGATGGTGACCAAAAATGGTATCGCCAAAAAATCAGACGCTGGAGCTTTCAAGGACGTGCGCCGTTCCGGACTGATTGCGATCACGCTGCGGGATGATGACTCGCTGATTGCTGCGCAGTTTGTCGGTAAGAATGATCAAGTATCACTGATCACAAAGCTCGGGCAGGCGATTCGTTTTGAAGAATCAGATGTACGACAAATGGGTCGAACGGCAGCCGGAGTGACAGCAATGAAGCTTGATAAAAATGACCGGATTATATCCGCTGAAGTGCTCAAAAAAGACGCAGTTGATCGTGAGATTTTGATTGTAACCGAAAACGGCTACGGCAAGACCACTTCAGCCAAGGAATACAAAATCCAAAAACGTGGTGGTTCTGGAATCAAGACCGTCAAGGTAACTGCCAAAACTGGCCCAGTAGTCCGCGGCATCATTATCACCGGCGAAGAACGGGTCGAGGGTGAGCTCGTCATCATGAGTAAGAAAGGTCAGGTAATCAAACTACCACTCAAGCAAGTCCCAGCCCTCAAGCGAGACACTCAAGGAGTAAAAGTAATGAAGATGCGTGCCGGGGATGCAATTGCTTCTGTTGTCTTTGTCTAGTAGAGATTTCAACCAGTTTAATTACAGCCGTTACCACTAAAAGTTTTCACAAAGCAGCCCGCGAGGCTGCTTTGTCTGGTGTATACTAAAGGTATGAAATTTGTCATTCCAGAGGTTGTTGCCTCGCAGTTCCATTTACGAGAGGGTGATAAAGTTGGGGACTTTGGCGCTGGTAGTGGATTCTTTTTAAAAATCCTTAGTGATTTAGTCGGGCCAGAGGGTCGGGTTTACGCCTGTGAGATTCAGAAAGTTTTGGTAGAAAAACTCGGCGATCAAGCTCGGGTGCAGGGGCTCGAAAATATCGAATTATTATGGTGTGACCTCGAAGAGACTAATGGTAGTAAAATCCAAACAGACTCACTCGATGCTGGAATTATGGTCAATACGCTCTTTCAGTTTGAAGAACGGGAATTAGCTGCTGCTGAAATCCGCCGGATATTGCGAACTGGAGGAAAACTAATGATTGTTGATTGGTCAGAAACGGTTCCTGGATTAGGACCAAAGCCCGATCGCTTACTGACCAAGGATGACTGCACAGCGTTGTTTGAATCACATGGGTTTATCTTTGAGCGTGATTTCCCAGCGGGCGAGCATCACTATGGTTTAGCTTTTCGAGCGGTATGAAACTCCGACCCTTCGAATTAGCGTTAGTGATTATTTTTGTTGTCCTTGGACTGGCTGCGCTTGCCTTGCTAGCTAGCTATGATGGTGGCTCGTCTGGACCAGAAGAAGGTGAGGTGGTCACTGGCCCAGTGCAAATCTGGGGTACTATGCCAGGTTCAGGAATGCAGACTGTACTTGATGAGTTGGTTGCTAAAAATGAAACCTACAAAGACGTATCGTATCGATACATAGCACCCGCTCAATTTGAACAAACCCTGACTAACGCACTCGCAGACAGCCGCGGTCCTGACATTATCTTGACGTCACATGAAGAGTTGGTCGACTCCAGGAGCAGGATCGCACCATACTCATATGAACAATTCCCTCTGCGCGACGTCAGAGATCGCTACATTGAAGGCGCACAGATATATGCGCTTTCTGATGGGGTGTACGCCCTGCCAATTGCTGTTGATCCGATGGTGTTGTTTTGGAATCGAGACATCCTCGCTACCGAAGGGTATCTAGCTGCACCCAGCACGTGGGAAGAGCTGATCAACGTACAATTTAACGACTTAATCCAACGTGATTTTGATCGTACTATTAGACGTGGCGTGGTAGCGATGGGCGAGTATAATAATGTTCGTAATGCCTTTGGTTTGGTGTCTATGTTGCTTATGCAATCGGGGTCGCAGGGGGTAGCCGATGTGGCTAGAGGATACGAAATCAATCTTAACCGGAGTATCAATGACGCCAGTAATCCACTGCGTACCGTTGCAGATTTCTACACCCGCTTTAGTCGACCAGCCAACACGTTGTATTCCTGGAATCGTTCGTTTGCCGAGGACCGGAACGAATTTATTGGTGAGGATTTAGTATTCTATTTTGGTTACGCCAGTGAAGGTCCAGTACTTGAACGCCTTAACCCTAATCTCAACCTTGATATTTCTGAAGTTCCGCAAGGGGCTGCAGCCAGTGTCCGTCGTACCTATGGTAGATTTTATGGGTTATCACTTTTACGCAGTACTGATAATCCCAATGGTGCGTACTCCGTCATGGGTACTCTTGGTGGATCCAGTATTGCTGACCGAATTGCAATCGGGTCTGACCTAACACCAGTAACGAGGCAAACTGTTGCAGCCGGGAGCAATACTACTTACGGACGCATCTCGTACCAATCGGCAGCAATTGCCTACGGTTGGCTGAACCCGGATCCCGATGCTACCGATATAGTTTTCGCTACTATGATGGAGGACATCAATGAAAATCGCAGTTCAGTCGATGGAGCAACTGGGGATACGATTGATCGTCTCGGGTTTGAGTACTAATGTATACTATGGCTATGAGACAGCTTTACTACACCCTACTATTATTTGCAGCTTCTGCGCCGGTAGCACTATTTGCCCAAGGTGATGACAAAAAGTTGACTTACAAGCTAGAAAATCCTCTCAAATTTGATACGCTTGAAGGCTTACTCGTCGGTATTCTCAATGTCTTGCTGATAATCGCAGTGCCAATTATCGTCTTCTTCCTCATCTTTGCTGGCTTTTCGTACGTCACGGCCCAAGGCAATCCCGAGAAAATCAAGCAAGCCAGCCGCTCGCTGACCTACGCCATCATCGGTGGGGTATTAATCTTAGGGGCAGTGGCAATATCTGAGATCTTGCAAAACGTAGTGGAGTCATTTAGTACAGAGTCTGCAGCTCAGGTCGCGCCTGACAACGCAGCTGTGCCTAGGTAGTTACTAGTGAAAATATATTATGGATCAAACACCCACCACGTACTCTGGACTCGTAAACGAAATCATTGATTTCATCAACGTACTCATCCCAGCGATGTTTGCACTTATATTCGTGTACTTCATTTGGAAAATGATCGATGCGTGGGTATTGCACGCCGGCGACCCCAACAAAATCCAAGAGGGAAAGACGTTTGCCATAACGGCAATACTTGTCCTGGTGGTGGCGCTGAGTGTCTGGGGGATTGTAGCCATCATCCGCACTTCATTTCTTGCTCCAGCATAAGCACCAAATACCATTTACTATTCTCAAACTTGTAGTATAATTATTATATAACAACTTAGATTTATCGTATGTACAAAACTCTTACTAGTCTGACTCTGTTCTTGTTTCCAGTCTTGGCCGGAGCCCAAGGTATCGCCAACAGCGCAGACGCGGGACCATTCCAAGACTTATTAGAAAACATCCTTATCTTTTCTAATGATGTCTTGATTCCATTTATTCTTGGTATTGGCTTCTTGGTCCTCGTATGGGGTATATTCAAATACTTTATCTTTGGTGGGGCTAACGACGAGTCTAAGGAACAAGGTAAGAGTCTGATTATCTACGCCACGCTCGGCTTTGTCCTCATCATTGTGTTCTGGGGAATCGTCAACCTCCTCACCTCAAGTACTGGTTTGACCGGTCAGGGTCTGCAAAACATTCCGGGAATCAATACTCCATAATACCCAACCAGTGCACAAGTTCGCTTGTGCACGGGTTTGTTTTATCGCTATACTGTACAAAGTAATTAACAAATGTAACGCAACCATATGATTAACAAAATTAAATTATTCGCCAGCTCGACAGCACTTGCTCTGATGCCGTTTGTGGCTGCTGCTCAATTTGATCCTAGTGGAGGTGAGTTTGGGGACCTGCTCGGATTCATTATTGAATTTGCCAACGGCGTCCTCATCCCATTCATCCTCGGTATCGGCTTCCTGGTCTTTGTTTGGGGGATGTTCCGCTACTTTATTGCTGGTGGTGCCAACGACGAAGCCAAGGAACAAGGCAAAAGTCTGATGGTGTATGCGACACTGGGGTTTGTGTTCATTATTATTTTCTGGGGAATCGTTAACTTGGTTGCCAACAGTACTGGTTTAGCTGGAGATGAACTTACCGATGTCGATGGAGGTATCCCAGGAGCAGCACCGATTGCACCAGGGTCAGCTGGAGGTGGATAATCATAATCTAATTTATAATCATGAAACTAACAAAATATATAGCCAGCGTAGCACTCTTTGCTTTTCCAGCAGTTATTTTTGCCCAAGGAGGGATTGCAAACGATGGTTCGGGTGGCGAGTTTGGCCAGTTGTTGCGAGACATCTTGACGTTTTCTAATGACATCCTCATCCCGTTTATCCTCGGTATTGGCTTCTTGGTGTTTGTCTGGGGAATGTTCCGGTACTTCATCGCCGGCGGTGCCAACGATGAATCCAAAGAAAGCGGCAAGAGCCTAATGGTGTACGCCACACTAGGGTTTGTGCTAATTATTGTGTTCTGGGGTGTCGTTAATCTACTTGCCAACAGTACTGGTTTAGGAGATGGTGACGCAGTTGGCGTGATTCCAAACGACGTTGGACTCTAAGCCAAGTACTAGTCACTGACAGAAATAAACAAAACCCGCCAAGGCGGGTTTTGTTTATTTCTGCTGTTTGCAGGTAGGTGGTGCGGTATAGTTAAGGTATATGGATGAATCCACTAGGCTTGCTTACGAGTTTGTACAAACGTTTAACGATGTTATTTTGTTTCCGACAATTGGCTTGCTGTCAGCTGTAGCGCTTTTAGTATTTATATTTGGTGCGTTTCAGTACGTGGTCAACGCGGCCGACCCAGCCGCCCGCCAGCAAGGCATCAAACACATCACCTGGGGCATCGTCGGCCTAGTAGTAA
>Ga0307963_1001153_pt1 | contig 19768 bp, 20 predicted proteins | sample OrgLakmetagen594_FD_201829 | JGI IMG/M metagenome (GOLD analysis project Ga0307963, IMG submission 201829) | Saline water microbial communities from Organic Lake, Antarctica - #594 | ecosystem: Environmental > Aquatic > Non-marine Saline and Alkaline > Saline | place: Antarctica: Organic Lake... | reverse complement strand
TTCGAGTCCCTTTTGCCATAGTATGAAGCGTGTGTGTGCACCTGCAGCCGTGTTTTGAGTAATTAATGAAGCGTTTAGTGTGCGCTGCATGCATATGGGACACAGCATATCTGGCCATGCTTCGATAGATTTAGGCAAAGTAGAGAAAAATGGCTTCAAGCTTTGAATGATTTGGACACACGATCAAAATTTGAACCTCGGCCTTACTGAAGCCAGTGCACTCACCCCCAGCAGATTGGGCAGTTGGGCAAGTGAGAGCGGTCAGTGCCGATACTTCGGCTCGGAGCTATCCCACTGATATCAACACTTCCCCCCTGTAAAATGAAAACACACACATTGTATGACGGGATTTGCTTTAGAGTAAATGAACAGATGCAGAGGTTGCAGGCAAACGAAAGACGCTCCAGGACACCCGGAAGATGTTTTTCAATCACGATCAATGGATAAGCAGAGCCTTTCCAGCCCTGAAGACATCGTAGCAACCACTGGCTTAACTATTCCCATTGTCATAGTGAAAAGCAAACTTCAGACAATGGTACACAAGAACGCTCGGTTCAGGTAGTTCAAACCAACAATATCCTGATTTACTTACGTTTGCACGATACATCCCTTGCGAAGGACCTGCAGCTCCGAGCCTTCTAAATGTTGCAGCCCCCTCACTCCCGTGCTGCCCCCCTTGCATTGTTTGGCTATGTGAGGACTGCTGCTGCTGCTGCTGCTGCTGCTGCTGCTGCTGCTCAGCCCTGACCTCTATGGTGATGTCGGGATCGCTAGTCTGTGCACAGGTATTGGTGTGCAATTGTTAGCTGACAAAACAGCTCTGTTAAAATATGGCAGAGAAAGATGGCCAATTGAGCACAGTGCTCCTCGGTTGACAACATGGCTGCATCATAATTTTTGAAGCCATGTATAGCTTGCGAGGCACCTCACGCTTGCCCAGGACGTTTGAGAAAACGTCAGACCAACCTGCACGACTTTGAGCCCCCTCTTTCTCAGGCGTGCCTGCGCCACTGGGTGGTGTGCAACCACACTTGTTGGAACGCACACCTGGCACAGGTTGCAATCTTCTACATACGGATGGCTCTGCAAGGACACGGTTTCCCAACAGCGTGTGAAAGGTTTCAGTAGAGGAGCACTACAAAAACGTTGAGTATGAGGAGGAGGGTAAGCACGTTTGCGTAGCTTGACTGGTAAGGGAGAGAAGCAGGAGAAATGTCAAGGTAAGCTAGAACAGATTAAAGTAGTGTGCACAAAATGACAGCACATTCAGCAAAGATTTCCAGCTTTATGGCATGCCTGCACAAGTCTGGCCGACATTGAACATCAAGTAGTATACTCGGACAACCTTCAAAGAGTTCTCTGCAGGTGAAAAACAGCAACGGCAAAGAGTGGTCCGTTGGGTCGTGTGTGTGTGTGTGTGTGTGTGTGTGTGTGTGTGTGTGTGTGTGTGTGTGTGTGTGTGTGTGTGCGTGTGTGTGTGTGTACGTGACTCACGAGGATGCGCTCTACGTCTGCATGCGATGGAGGTGATGCATCCTCGGTCCCATGGTCTTGGGCTTCAGCAGGCTCTTGCTGCAAGTGTCTACTTCTGTGGTGTGAAGGGATCCGCGTTTCGCTCTGTGCTTTTTCCAATCCCCAGGCCCCCCCAAAAGTTTGCTGTACACCTGCCGCTCCTGTGCAAGCAGAAAACAAACATTATTTCTAGGTGACAAATTACTGCCAAAGACTGTAAACTGTTACCTGTGAAAGGAATGGAGTGGTGTGTTTTTCCTAATTTGCCCTCTGCTAGTGAGTTTGCCTGTAGGTCAATGTTTTGCTAGAAGTTTATGTCACGCGATTGCACGGAAGCATGGTGACTCTGAGTTGTAAGTTGCTTACAATAGCAACAAGTGCAGCGGTAAGGAGAAGGAGGTACGTCCTTGCCATGCTGTCTACATGAGCGGAGGTTCCATCAAAATAACCTGTGAACTCCTACTCCTAAAAGGAACTGGTAGCAATGTAAAAATAAAGAAGTATTGAAATTCACCTACCAGAATACGTCAACGAGGGTTATTATTGGCTTCCATGCTGCAAATTGATGGTCAAAGATGCCTCGCAAAAGAGTGTGTTTTGCAGCCATTTGTGCAGCTTGTGCGGCCCTTTGTGTGTTTGCGCTCGTTTCCACGGTATGCTTCTTGTCAAAATTTTGTGCTGTCAATGCACGCACCCCTCACATGCTGTCATGGCTGTCATGCACGCACCAGGTCTCAACTTTGGAAAAACGGGAATCATCATGTGAAGCGCAGACTATACAAAGCACAGGTAAGCTCAAAACCCCTTAACCCGCAATGGTCACGCACAGTGTGTCAACATGTTACAAATTTCCTGTCACAGCGTGCAAGCTCGAACTGACACTGGTGGTGTGGGGCTGGGTATCACCTCGCATTAATAGTAAGCCAAAAGAGGCTAATGAGGGTCTGAGACAGCAAGAACCTACTAATGCACAGCAGCGCATCCAAGAAGATGGGACCGAAGATGCATCACCTCGCGCGGATGTGGAGCGCATCCTAGTGAGTACTGCGTGCTACTTTTTGCCGTTGCTGTTCTTCACCTGCAGAGAACTCTTTAAAGGTTGTCCGAGTATACTACTTGATGTTCAATGTCGGCCAGACTTGTGCAGGCATGCCATAGAGCTGGAAATCTTTGCTGAATGTGCTGTCAATCTGTGCATACTACTCTAATCTGTTCTAGCTGACCTTCACATTTTCTCCTGCTTCTCTCCCTTGCCAGTCAAGCTACGCATACGTGCTTATTGAACCCTCCTCCTCATACTCAACGTTTTTGTAGTGCTCCTCTACCCGAAACCTTTCACACGCTGTTGGGAAACCGTGTCCTTGCAGAGCCATCCGTATGTAGAAGATTGCAACCTGTGCCAAGTGTGCGTTCCAACAAGTGTGGTTGCACACCACCCAGTGGCGCAGGCACGCCTGAGAAAGAGGGGGCTCAAAGTCGTGCAGGTTGGTCTGGCGTTTTCTCAAACGTCCTGGGCAAGCGTGAGGTGCCTCGCAAGCTATACATGGCTTCAAACATCATGATGCAGCCATATTTTTAACAGAGAAGCACTGTGCTCAAATGGCCATCTTTCTCTGCCATTCTTTAACAAAGCTGTTTTGTCAGCTGACAATTGTACACCCATACCTGTGCACAGACTAGCGATCCCGACATCACCATAGAGGTCAGGGCTGAGCAGCAGCAGCAGCAGCAGCAGTCCTCACATAGCCAAACAATTCAAGGGGGGCAGCACGGGAGTGAGGGGGCTGCAACATTTAGAAGGCTCGGAGCTGCAGGTCCAGAGGAGGATGGGGTACATCGCGTTAAGGTAAGCCTGGAAATTTAGTGCTTTTGTGTCAATGGAAGCAAACCTGCAGAATGGATGAACAGATTGGATGCTGTGTTGGCACTCAGCCCCTATTCTCTGTAATTTAAGGTTGATGCCAACTAGTGGTTTCCGTGGCCGTATTTACGTAGTTACCTAACGCAGTATCCAAGTAGTGTGCGGATGGATTTGTGCATGGCAATACAAGGAACGCAAGACATTTCAGCTTATTCTTCTTGATTTGGACGCAATGTGGCTGGGGATCTTGCATGGCAAACAGTGTGTACACCTGTTTTCCACAGGGAGCAGGTGTAGATATCAGTGGGGTAGCTCCAAGCCGAAGCATCGGTTCTGAACGCTCTCATTTGCCAAATTGCCCAATCTGCTGGGGGTGAGTGCCCTGGCTTTAGTAAGGTTAAGGCTTGCTATTTTAGGCCGTGAAGTTTAGTTATTTTATGTGCCACTCTCCTCTTCTTTGCCCAAAGTTTATTGAAGCATGGCCAGATATGCTGTGTCCCATATGCATGCAGCGCACACTAAACGCTTCATTAATTACTCAAAACACGGCTGCAGGTGCACACACACGCTTCATACTATGGCAAAAGGGACTCGAATGCTGGGAAGCTACTACGCTCATGAGACTGGGGCATCACCTAGCTGGCTCTTCAGGTAATAATGTAATAATTCCAAGTTTCAGAAGTAAAGCAGGTCAGAGCATGATTTAATCTTTTGTGTAGCGCATCATTAATCTGATTAGTTGCTTTACTAGGAAATCATCGTCTTACTGCTGATATTTGTTTGATCTGAATCTGTACACATTTGGCACCACCTCTCACTCTACTTATTCCTTGTGTTATGGACAAGCTTGTCGATCCTGTAGTATTTGACCGGTATGCAGCTGTTTATTATCCGCTGGTGTCTTTAATTCAGGGTGGCAACCAACCGTACAAAAACTGGGTGGGCCGTTGTCAAGTTGTGGTGTGTCCCGTTCAATAAAGGAGCCCCAAAGACCACAGCAACGTGCAATGCCCCGCGTGCTTACTCCCAGATCAAGCTACTCCTGGCTCAGCACAAGGTAGCTTCCTAGGCATTTTTATAGATAACGTGCATTATAGTCTGCTGCTAGCAAGAATCATCTTTTGCTAGGGCTGACCACGGAAGACATTTAAGCGTGTATGTGTGTGTGTGTGTGTGTGTGTGCAAACTAGCTTTGCTGTTTTCATAAACTCACACACACGCATAACGTTGCCCTACAGCTCACAACCGAGTGTGGCCTGTCTGACATTGTGCCCAAGCTGTGGGTGGCGCCTGTGAATGGAATCATTCCAGGCCACGGCTTCCATGTGAATTGGCTAGGGCTGTGGGCAGAGATCGCGGACGGGGTGTCAATCGAAAATATTAAGGTACGTTTACGCATCCTTACATCTATCACTATGTCACTGAGAATAATGGTGATGTTTTGACCCATATTTAGCAGCGTGTAAGTATTTTGCACTTAATGCAACTTCCACATATTAATTATGGGCAAGCTTGAACTGTACCCCCTTCTTTACAGGGCGGCGGTAGACCTCGGATGGATCATGACGTAATGCTGGATCTCTTTCAGAACAAGCTCAACCACACAGAGCTTAAGCTGGCGGCCCTGTTTGATTTGTTCTTTTCCCAATGCGACCGCCATCCACAAAATTATTTCCTGAATGAGCATGGCAAGCTTTGGGCCATTGACAACGATCAGGTGTGGTGTATGTGTGTATGTGTGTGGTGCGTGTTTGTATGTGTCTGTGTGTGTGCTTGCGTGCGTGAGACAGTGTAGCGCTGAGGGGCTGCCAGTTTGATACAGCAAATGCTGAGCACTATATGACATACACACCAATTGTGTGTGAGCCATTTTTTTGCAAAGTACTTTCCTACTTTTATAGGCAGCTAAAGAAGGAAATTAGCATGGAAAAGGTGCAACGGATAACCTGTGCTCAAACGCAAAGTATTCCTGAAACACCATATTCAGTACGTTATAAAGTCCTTGAAGTAACTGCAAGTCAGAATCTGCACACGTGGCGGTATTTTTCGTCTCGTCAAGCTCCACACAACACGTGCGTGTGGCGTCACCGCTCACACTCACAGGTGTACACCACAGCCTGGAGGCGCTCTGCTGTGGACAGCATAGTCCTGCCAACCACACAGAAGTTCATGATTAACCACTTAGGCGGTGGCTACGTTACTAAATCTCCCCATCATGTGAGTCCTTGGATTCCATTGCCGTGCGTTGTTAAGGACAACAAAGCGCAAACAAAGATGTAAAAAGAACGTCACAGGAGACACAGTACACGTACAAGAGCCAGGAAGCTCATCAAGCTTGGAACTGTGCTCAATCAATGCATACTTGTGGAGAGAAGTTCTGCTGTGTTGAGTTTGCTGCCCCTAGGCCAAACTCCAATTTTGACGCTCTTGACTGTGCCCAGGATCCAACAAAGACGTGGCTGCATGAATGGGACATTCTGAGCTTGATGGATTATCGCTGCCATGCGGACAATGGTAGGCTGACATCCGGTTTCAAATGCAATGTGAGCTTGGCTTTGTTGCAGGGTGACAGCTGCAAGAGATACTGATACACAGATGCCCATGCACGCAGCTAATGAATTGCCTTCCAGACAAGCCAATTATGTAAAGCATTTGACTGATAGTGAAGGGACCTGGACAGCCTGTTAATCAGGCTGGCAACAGCTCTAAGGCTTTCAAATCCTTTTCTAGTAAACGCATGCACAAGATGCATAGCTGTTGCTCTGCAATCCAAGAGGAAATTCGCCTGATGTACTTTGTTCATTTCACCCAGGCACCATCGGCTTCAATTACCCTCCAGCTATGAAGCAATGCATGACGCGGTTAAGCAGTATGGAACCAGCAGCCATCTCCGACCTCTATGGTTTCCCCAACTTGCAGTTATCAGGGGCCTATCGCCGCAGATCTGTAGGTGTGTGAACTATCTTTACCACTTCTATCTAGATGTGGTGGTAGATCTGTGGCTGTAGTAGTAGATATGTAGGTGCGTGAACTCCCTATGCATTGAAAATCAGGCTGAGTCGTATCGCCGCAGATCTGTAGGTGCGTGAACTCCCTATGCATTGAAAATCAGGCTAGGTCTTTCTTGGAAGAGGGACTGTTTGAGCTGCTTAGGGCGTACACATATGTCGTCTGCTGAAAGCGTTTAAAAGGTTCCCTGGGATGTCCAGTACTTGTCCGACTGAATAATGAAGGAGAAGAGCAAGGGAAAAGCGATTGTCCTTGAATGGGGTTAAACATTGCGCTGGTTGCATGTAAATTTTAGCCATGTGAATTGCCTTTATTATACCGCGGGTGATCAAGCGATCAAAAAGCTTTCGCTGCAAAGAAATTTTAAACATCCGCACACATACCCTTTTGTAGATTTTCTGACAAAGGGCTTTGAATGGACCCTCAAATATGGTGAGCCCACCAACCCCCCTCCATTGAGATACAAGATGGCCACAAGGTGCGAGTTTGCAACATACTGCTTGATTTGACCACGCAACAGGCTTTGCTTACGGCTTACGGATAGATAAATAACAGAGTCGTATCCAAACAGATGAGCCAAGCTGAAGATTATGCAGAGCTCTCAGTAGTGTAACATTTTCGCTTGTGATCCTTCTAATAATTGTCGTCTGTCACACATTTAAACATGTGCATACACTATTTCAGGTAAGTGGCAGATAAATCAAGTAATTGTTCAGCAGGTGTCTGTGAGCTAAGCTCTTGCCCAAGCCTTCTTCCCTGCAGTTGCTGCCAATTAGCCAAGAAGCAGCACTCTCGGTCTTTGAGATGCGTCAGCCAAGACGGAGCTCCAAAGATGCAGCAGATTCCATTTGGTGATCCATCCCTGGGTGGTCCTTGGAGTGGCCCTTCCGACAAAGATACAGGTATGCAATGTTGATTACACAACACACAAATCTGTTGTCGCACGCACAACACTTCCATGGTCATATTTTTTAATGCATTCCAGCACATTAAAACAACATCAAAGCTTACATTTACCTGCCTTAGACCCGAGCTTTTAGTCCTGCTCTTTGTTTATCTGCCCTTTATTTATCTAAATCCGCAGGCTCTTACGTGGGTGGAAGTGTTTGACACGTGAGATCTGCACTTTGACACGTCTAAGCTGCAGACCAGGGACTAAAAATCCTGAACCATTTCATCATTTCTAGGGCTACTTCTCTTATGTTTACCTTTACGGCCACTACTGGGACGTTGCTGTGACTAGTGACTAGTCATGCACTCTAAGTGGGATGTTGCGCTCTACATCCAATGGGCGGTGCAGAACACAAAACAACATCCTCTCTCCTAATCCATGCCGATTGTGTTTATGTGTTTATACTATCCACGTTCTTTCTTCTCTTGCACTCTAGCAGTTTCCATACAGACACAAAAGCAAACTGATCATTTGACTCTGAAATCCGTTTGGCTCATGGTAGCCCATTGCTGCCTCACCAATTGACCACTCGTACTATAGCTCGTGGTTGTGGATAATTTTTGCTGCTGGACGTCAACGATTAGAAACCAGGTACCCTTTTGAGTTGCCACGTTTGATTTGTTACCACAAAACTGGCCTATTTTTTCAGCTACATGTCACGCCCAATTGTTGGCAGTGACGATTCGTGTGATTTGGTTAGTTGGTTTTTCAGTTGAGGTTATTTTGCCATGTCTCGTGCAATAAGCTGGCGAAGCGAGTTTATTGAAGAATGGTTTTAAGCCAGGGTCAAGTCTCTCTCGAATACACCGAATTAAGCTGTTCCACCATCTTGTATCAACCAGCCAAACTATTGAGAGCAAAACGCGGCAGGTGGTGCTTGCCCGAATGTGAGGTGCACAAAATTATACGCAAGGGGTGATACCACCACAAGCATGGATTAAGGAAACGGAAACGGAGCTGTCGGACAGCAAAGTACTCCTCACGCTACCAGGCGGATTCAAATCCGCGACCCCGAAGAGTCTGGCCTGACCATGGGCCACTAGGGCAGCTACCGAGACAGCCGTGCTTTGTCCATGGTACGAAGGAGTGCCACGACGCCCATTCCCAAAATGTGGCTTATCATGAGGATTGTCATTACTGCCCGCATCTTTGAGAAGGATGTGCCCTCCCCCTTTCAAGCCCTTGTTATACAATTGCAAGGCTCGCCTCGTTACTACAATAATGCCAAGACCTGGGTAAAGCAACCAATCACGAAAGCAGGCACAGTAACTCTTCCAAAGTGAAAGGAAACCCCGCTGAACTAGAGACTTACAGGTAAGTGTGAAATAAAGGAGCGAGGTAATAAAAAATGTTTTAGCTGAAGCAGTCAACAAAAGCAATAATTGTGTCTGCTTATGGTACGTTGCTGATAATGACCGAGGACAGTAAGGCTGTTCTTCGTCACAAATACTATAGTAGCTTTCTTCTGTCAGGACTGCAACAGCATAACTGCTTATTCTACCGTCACGAGCGTGGATGGTCAGTTAGCGACACTATAGCGTGTGCCACAGGACTAAGAACTAGTAAGCCAGCAGAGCACTACCAAGCAAAAGGAAAGCAGAATGAAGCTGAAGGAGGACTGGTAAATGATTTCAATCCAACTGCAAACGTCGTACTTTATAAGTCCATTGCAAGGCAATCTACTGTGCATTACACATGAAGAAAACGCCACATGATAGGAATCATTACTAAAAGTGACAACTCTAGCTGGTACTATAGTGCTATTTGCTGGACCCCCCACAACAAAGACCCTGCTCAGCTTTTAACAATGAGGAATAAGCGAGGGTAAAAAAAGCTGCGGAAAAGGAAGAGAAGGGAGACTAAGCAGATGGCCTGGCTACTGTGGTGGTGTTCGATGCGTGCATCCCTAATGCTTGAGCTCGCAAGGGATATGCATCAGGATGGCCTTCATATGTCCCAATGTCCGGGTAATCCTATGGCGTGAAAGGAGGTGTTATGTTGGTAGCTACATGGTGCGTAAGAAACATAATCTGGCACAAGTCATGGGCAAGCATATAGCGATTGTAGGTGAAGAAAAAAGGAGGGGGAAAAGGAGAAGTTTAAAAGGCGAGAGCGGTGGACAGCAATAGTGGCATTATGGCATTATGATGGGAATAATGTAGTGCGTGCTGAGTTTGTTAGTTCTTATGGACTGAGAGTAAACCTTTTAAAAAAGGAATGGGCCAGTCGAAATGCGTTGCTGTGAAACATGAATACAAGTCTATAACGACTGCACCTTTACACAAAGAAAACAGTTAAAATTAATGTGACGCTGTATGAGCGAGGTAGCTCAATGCTGCTTCCATACTAGGACGTGTACACAGCTGCCCTAGTAGGATTTTAGTAGCATTAACTAGCAAAAGCGGCTTTCACTGTTGTTGCCACGATCTGGACAGGTAGCAAGGGGTGGGATGACGCCAAGTATGTGCAGAAGGACGGACACAGGCCTTCAATGCATGCCAGCAGTTGGCAAGAAAGACGCTGCTCAGAATTTGGAACAGAGAGCAAGAAACAAACCCACGAACCCACGAAAGCAGGTCGCGAAAGGGCACCTCATAGATCACGGGCCAACCATGAGCACATTCAAAACAGCAATAGGCGGCCCGCAACAGGCACACCTTATCCCATGGACGTCCCGAATGTATGTCGCCAAAGGGTAGTTCATAGATCACGGGCCAATCATGAGCACATCTAAACTGGCTATTCACCCTGCACACAGTCAACGAAAGTGTAATTAAGTATTGATAAGGATCAGAGTCCATTGCAACATATTCCAAGCAAATGCTCCTACACAGGTCAGAATACCTATCATACTATGAAGCTTTTACTTACACAGATCAGATTGCCTATCATGCTAAATGTAGCTCATACTTGCAATGCACTTTTAAGCTAGCCATGATTTGTCTTGCCATACCATCTAAAAAACAGGGGCAGCAATCTGCCGATTGTGGGCATTTCACGGGCAAAGCAATGACGTACAGTACACGTCAAACACAGGTGCATGCTGACATCAGCAGGCGAGGTAGTTCCCACCCTTCGCAAATCTTCTTATTTGCTAAATTTTTAAGAAAGCACATGGCAAGGTCAGCCATTCCTGCAGCCTCACATTTTTACAGAACAACACTTTGGCTGCACCATGTACGTCCGAGCTTGCATATTCTTGGGCTCCCCAAATTTGTAAGCCCACTCGAAGCCCTTGGTGATCATGTCTGCACAGCAAGAGCACAGCAAGAGTACAGCAAGAGTCTGCACAGCAAGAGCACAGCAAGAGTACAGCAAGAGTCTGCACAGCAAGAGCACAGCAAGAGTACAGCAAGAGTCTGCACAGCAAGAGCACAGCAAGAGTACAGAAAGAGTCTGCACAGCAAGAGCACAGCAAGAGTACAGAAAGAGTCTGCACAGCAAGAGCACAGCAAGAGAAGGATAAGCAGGGGTGTTGGATGCCGCACTCACACCTATGCGAGCAATCAAAACAAGCCCAAACCCGGCTGAAATGCTTGCAAACCTGTCCACCCAAGTAAGCCTACCAGTGGCACGTGAATGCAGACTCTTGGCACGTTTCAATTCTGGTAGGTTGTAATGGGCTTGCACCTGCAACGCACAAATCAAACACGAAACACAAAATTAAATGACTGGAGAAGCCTTTTTTTGCATCGCGCCGCCTCCCATGTTGCCTTTCAGGCCAATCTACGGCTCCCATTATCCTGTCTGATGTCTCTAGAGGCGGCAGTGTTGCCTTTACTCCAAATATGATGGTGCATGCACGAGTAAGCTGGCTCACAAAGCTGCCCTTGTGCCTATTGCACACAAACATATCATCGCACAAACGGAGCTGCTTTCATGCAACAAAATTCATGTTTGTCGGCCTTAGGCAATGGCAAAACTACCTCGCTGGTTCACCTGTTCTGGTGTCAAGCTTGAGATCTTTTTAAGGCACTGCGTCACTTTTGGGGGATAGTTTGTGCCCAAGTTGTCAGGGCCCCCTGCATGAACACGCAACACAAAGTGCGTGGGCAGTGAAAACTACGCCCACATCAATCATTACGCATGTAGAATATGAGCACATGTCTCAGTGTACTTATGTATTGCACACGTGAGTTGCCTCCACACAGACTACAAATAACAGCAACTAATCTGTGTGTAGGTTGTGTGATGTACCGCTGCTGCAGCATTGCACTTAAACCTTTAGATGGATCTCAGTACTAGAGGACTGTATTTAAAGTCGTTTCCTAAAAGTACGACTGCGATGGAGAAGAGTAGTCTAGCCTCCCTGTTGCTGGCACGGACGACCAAATTCAAAAAGCACACACAACGACACAAACATGCACTTGCACACATGCGCGTTTGTGGACACACGGGCACACACACACACACACACACACACACACACACGCACACACACACACACACACACACACACACACACGGACACACAGACACACACTCACACAAACACTGTAGAGGAGGTATATCATTGCACATCAAAATTGTGATCCCCCTATTCATCAATCAAATAGCAAGGTCCTCATAAGGCTTGTGTTATATAACTTATGTAACTTATATAACGGATATATGGAGGTCCCAGGCTCAATCCAATGATTTTCCCTGCAAAAAAGAAATTCTTCACCTTCTTATTTGTTGCTTTTCAAGGCGCACTTGTCTTCTATGAAACAATTTGTCCTTGCTCATTCAGCAAAGCCTTGCACAACCTGTGTTCCATTTTTTAAGCGTGATCTCCCTTGCACAACGAGCTCGCATGGAAAAAGGAAAGGCAGCGAATAACCACCTCCTACTTTAATTAAGGACAAGTAAGAGAGCATCGCTAGCGACGCTGAATAATTGGCAAAGCCCATCACGCACGCAACGTGTGCATGCATATGCATGCGTGTGTGTGAGTGCGTGTGTGCGTATGCGTACGTGTGTGCGCGTGTGTGTGCCTGTGTGTTTGGGCTTTTGTATGTATGCGCGCGCATATGTCTGTGTGTTTGTGCGTGTGCATGTGTATGTATATGTGTGTGTGCGCGCCTGTCTGTATTCGCACGCGTTTGTGTTTGTATGTGTGTGCGCATGCGCATGCATGTGTGTGTATGTGTATGTGCCCTAGAGGACTGATGCATGTGTGCGTGTGCGTGTGCATGTGTGTGTGTGTCTGTGCGTGCACGCCTGTGTGTGTGTGTCTTGCTGCCCCACAGATGCTGCAGTGGTGTGCATGACGCTGTGCTGGAGCATCCTTTGCTGAAGCATGCGTGAGGATGTGCTGCTGCTGCTGTTCCCTGTCTGTTGAGAGGGCAGGTGCGAGCATTGTGCCTGGACTGGCCACAATGTCTGAACTCTGCTTCGACACAGAGTGCGCAGCAAGCACCTGCACCGTGCGTTCCATGCCCCGCAAACAGTCCAAGCCAACGCGGACCGCGTTCCTGAAGGGTCCCTTCCGCGCGTCATGAATCTGACTAAAATGAAATTCCATAGGTAGCCCATTGAAATTAGAAATTAGTGCTTGTCAACCATGAACTTTATAGCCGGAACACAACCTAGGGCCCCTGACGCAGCATCCGCAGCCAGTGAAGTGTGCTGATGCATACTGCACCAGCAGGATGTGGTCCGGGGGCCTGGCTGAGGAACCCTGGGCACCTTCCTGGAGCTTCCAAACATAAAGATTTGCTCCAAAACTTTACACACGGCACCTTAGGTTCCCGGAATTCATCTGACACGGTAGAAAGATTGGTTAGGAGCCTATGTCGAGTCTCAGACCGGGAGGTGCCGTAGATGGGCCTGGGGAGGAGGTCTGGAACCCCCAAACACAAAACTTGTCTCTAAATCTTCACACACCGCACCCCAGGGTCCCACAATTAGTCTGGTGCGGTAGTAAATTTGGTTAGGAGCCTATGTCGAATTTCAGCCCGTGGGGTGGCCTGGGTGAGCCTGGGGAGGCTCGTGTGAAGTGAGGTGGTAAGTAGTCAATGCTAGGGGCTTTGCCAAAAAAGAGCCATATTGCTACCGGGTACCGTGAAACTGCTGAGTACTCTGCAGCATGCAGAAGTACTCTAGTTCTTGGAGGCGAGTGCAACAGAACGTCAGTTGATACTCTCTTGGCACAGCTTGCGCTGTGCAAACCATCCTTTTTATGCTTGTGCCTTAGATAGTTTGCAGCTTAGTTTTAAGCCCCTGCTCTTGCTGTTTTTGTTGGCAGGTATGGGTGTCAACGGCCCAGATGCTAGCCATCTTGTTTGGCAGGTATGGGTGTCAATGGCCCAGATGCTTACTTTCTTGTGTCTTTTCTAGGAGGGCTCTTTTAGCCAGTTCAGTGTCTCTCTTGGTGTCGGCACAAGTGTCAAATACCCCTCCAGCAGTTCGGTGGATAGGAGCCGGAATAGAACTCCCACACCGAAGAGAAGAAAGATCAATGAGGATCAGGAAGGTTGCAGGCTTGGCCTGAACACACTTCCTGATGAGAGTAGGCTAAGGTAATGGTAAGGGCGACTCTAGTAAAGGACTAATTAAGCGGGGTAGTTAACAGAATGAACATGGAGCTTGGAAGCAAGTCTTTAAATTGTTCAAGAACCAAGACCCAAATTCTTGAAAGGCTCCAATGCGTGAGTGTTGTAGATGGCTGTAGATGGCTGTAGATGGATTATATCGAGTATTTTTGTATCGACTTCATTATTTGGGGAAATATATAGACACAGAATATATGCATGCACATGCTGCTAACCTCCTCACCTAAATGACATCGGTAATCCAGCAGCAGTTGTGGGCTAGCCATTCCTTTGCTGGCATGTGCCTGAGTTGCGGACTTAGACTTCTGAACATAGTGGTTGCCCATGCGAAGGATCTCCTATGTGCACAAGAAAGTGTGTGCGAGGTTGTGAATTTTTCAAGACAGGGACAGGGAGAAAGGTGGCTGTGTTGATACAGGGACTGGGAATGCTACTTTGCAAAACACCAGTGCACCACCCGTGAAACTTTGCACGTGCAATTTGTACACAGCATTTGCTGTAGCTTCACAGTCCAAACACAATATTAACTGTAGCGTCACAATTCATACACTACATTTGCTGCGGCGTCACAATTCATACACAACATAACTGTAGCCTCACGATTATTTTTAACATCAGATGTAGCGTCACACGTTATTGATTACGTACAGCGCGCAGATTGGTTTGCAATGACATGCACGTCATAATTTCATGCATTCTTGTGCGCTGCTGAAGGACTAGGCATTGCAGACACAGCCACGAGCACGGCAAAACTGCATGACACACGGTTTTGGAGCACGCTGAAGCAAGCCAGCGGAAGCCTCACCTGCTTTTGTGAGGTGGGCAAGAGCATGGAGTCAAAGCCACATCTCCAGACGTCGTAGTCTAGGCTGTTTTCATTGTCGATGAGCTTAATGTTTCCATGATCATCAACGTAAATGTTCTGAAGAGGAGCAAAAATGACGAAATGGATATTATTAAGATATAGGATCCCGCATGATAGGCTAATTGGCGCAGGTAGGAAATAAAGCTTACCGACCACTCCCCACATCAATCGTGGAAGGAACAGGGGTTCATTATGTTGGAAATAGGATCCCCTGATGTGCATGTGGGAGGAAGAAGCAAAACTCGTGCAACGCCCCGGCATTGAAGTACACGCAGGAGAGCTTGTCTTGCTTTGGAAAGACTAATACATCACACAACAACCATTTAGAGGATGGTCTATGTTTACGATGGGAATGCAAGAGCTACAGGGTATAAAAAAAGGAGCAAATTTATGCCTGCTGCAACGCATTGTGACAAAAGCACAAGCACACGCAAGCGATGGTAAACAGACGTCGCTGCCGGGCAGCTAGTTAGCTCATATCACTAGCATGTTAGAACCCATGATCCCTAAAAGCCTGGCACTTACCACAACAATAGCACTAGCACGAGCACGAGCACTAGCACAACCAAAACACGAACACTACCACAACACTAGGCCACCACAGCACTAGACCACCACAACACTAGGCCACCACAGCAGTAGAGCCACCACAACACTACCACACTAGCACTTTCCTCAACACTAGGATTTCAGGGCAGGTACCCTTCGTCACACGCGGGTGCTTTGATGCAATTAAAGCAAAGTGAGCAGCCGTGCCTACTCTATCCGCCTTTGCTGCCAGAAAGGCAGGCAAGCAAGCATGGCAAGCTTATTATTGGCGACCTTATCATTGACAAAGTAATCACAATTATGATAAACTTGCGCAGCAGGCTTGTTCTCGGATAACAACAGACTCTGTTGTTGCTGTGCAAGCTTTACCTGACAGCATGCTTTTGTAATGAATAAAATACCTGGTCTTGTACGTGTCCTTATTTAAAGTAATATTGCAAATAATATTGATACTATAATGCACGTGCTTCTGCAAATCTTCCCTTCATTCCCCTGTCTCCGGACACGCCATATTGCAGTGCACACTGCACCACTTCTGTTTAATATTGCAAGTTTCTGATTGGGACCTTTTGTTTGTGCGTCAAGATCATATCCACCCACATCCACCTGCATACCTGCCTGCCTGCCTGCCTGCCTGCCTGCCTGCCTGCCTGCCTGCCTGCCTGCCTGCCTGCCTGCCTACCTACCTACCTACCTGAGCGTGACGATCACATTGTGAAGTGAGGAGGTCAAAGATTGCCGCCCGTACTACCTGCAGTAAAGCATTGTTTGCAAAGCAGCTTGGATATCAAACAACTGCTCAAGGCATGGAGCTTGACGCGCTCAATCTGCTCAGAGTGCGGAGAAAACACACATCGTGGACAATGCTCCATTGGCAAAGACAGCGATACCCTTGGTTAGCTGTTATTACTATCATGGATCCTGGACCTGTCAACAAGAGTCATGGATCATGGACCTGTCAACAAAAATTCATCATGGATCATAAACCTGTCAACAAGAATCGTGGATCATAAACCTGTCAACAAGAGTCATGGATCATGGACCTGTCAACAAATATTCATCATGGATCATAAACCTGTCAACAAGAATCGTGGATCATAAACCTGTCAACAAGAATCATGGATTATGGACCTGTCAACAAAAATCAATCATGGATCATGAACCTGTCAACAAGAATCTATCGTGGATCCTGATCTTGTCAACAAGACTTGAAGAAAAGCATCAAAGCACGAATGTGCACAAGATACTATTCGCGAAAATAAGGGGACAGGTAATTGCTTGAGAACAACAAAGGTGAGATCAGCAAACGGTTTGAGCGCTGATACACACTAATACGCCTTGAGTCCTCAGTCCTGAGTCCCAAGCCCTGAGCCCCGAGTCTTGAGTTTAAAAATCCTGTGCACTGAGCTACCCCCACCTTTGAAAGCTTGCTTCAAACACCCACTCTGCACCTCAATAATACTATACAAGTTTATATGTGACAGGCTTGACTTCATATTTCACACCCTACATTTAACAGGAACAAGACATTTGCTTAACATCAAAGTACGTGTAGGCATGCAGCCACTACGGCAAGTCACCTGTGTCTTGTTGAGGTTGTTCATGATGTCCAGTAGTTGTAATGGAGGGACTTTGTGGGGTTTGCCTTTCAAGAACAAGTTCTCAAAGCTGACACCTGTTTTCAGGGGCGGTGCAACAACACACACTTTGCGCTTTGCAAGGTTTGGACCATTTTCTGATTAAGTGCCAAATAGTAAATGTCAAATCCAGCACCAGCTTCCAGGGGCAGTATTATATTCTCCGCACGGCTTAAATTACTGCAACAACATGTAGTGCAACAAGATGTAGTGCAACAAGGTATAGTGCATTGCCTAGTTACTAGTTACTAGTTACTTCGAGCCAACAAGATGTAGTGCAACAAGATATAGTGCATTGCCAATAGTTACTTTGAGCCTTAGGCACAGTACGTGCAGACCTTCGCAACTCTGTATTCTGAGGCATCCAATGCATTGCCACACACCCACACTTATACCTTATACCCCCAACAGGACGTGCTTCCACACAGCAAGTTCAACATGCAGGACTTTGCTACAGGATGAAGAAAACGACAGCGAAAATAACTCCCCCTATAATTGTTGCCTTGTGCTCCCATTACACAGGAGTCCGCTTAACGTTGCATCAATGAACACGTTCTGACATGAAAAAGGTCACAGGCGAAAGGCAGGGTGCCAGACGCAACCATCACAAGAAAGGTGGGCCAGACCCGTGTAACCAGCCCATACACGGCATGTCTTGAAACTTCCCTGCCCCAAAACGCAGTGCACAGGGTGCTGGACAACATGAGCTGGCAAGGTAAGGCTGTACGGCTAGACACAGAGCTTCAGCACGTACCTTCAACCAGCTCTTGCCAAAGGCTGTGCCAGTGCACATGGTAGCCGATGTCGGGCACCACCGCCTCCACATGGTCCAACCACACCTGCACCAACACACCATGGCGATAAGCAACACATTCACTGAACGAGCCCGTAAAAATCATCAGACGTGGTGTCCCTCTAAGCAGCTCTCTATGCAGCTCTTAGCAGACAGACATCCTGCCTTCAAACGAACAAAGCGTGGAGGGTTGAAATTGTGATGCCTCCTAGATGGGCAACCGACACTCTTTCGCGGCACGTCCTCTCAGGTTGCTCGTTCATGCGGGGAGATGCCACACATCGTTGTGATGTCATGAGCAAGTTAAGTAGTAGACGCTCTCTCAGCTAGTTAAGTAGCCCTTTACTTTCTCTTGTTTCTTCACCTTATTCCAATTCTTTAGTCCTCACGTCTGCTATTCTTCCTAGCGTACATTTTTATTCTCCTCTGTGTTCTGTGCAGTTGTGTTCGGTCCACCACCACCTGTCACAATGCTGAATTCTAATGCTCAAATTCCCCATCTTTAGGGTTGGCCGTAAGTACACAACCTGTCTACAAGGTATTTCGCATACCGTGCAGGTTTGAAGATCTTTGTTCGACAGACAGCTTCTGTACAACATTCGTTTACCCATATGGTTTTGGCCGACCCTCGTCGTCGTCCAACATCACCTACTTTGGGAATGATGTCATCCAAGCCGCAGTCACTGGCTACTTGGCCTATGGCCACATTGATCTTCACCAGCCTCATGACGCTTGCAATTTGACACCTTCTGTTCACCAGTCTCTGCGTCGGCAGGATGTGGACCAGTCAGAGTACGAACGTTGGAGGAGCAAAAGTTAGATGACATGTCAACCAGACAGCTGGCATGCGATCGTTGGGAGCTGGATGACACACCGTAATAAGCAATGGAATTCTCCATTTGTCTATCAATGTGGAACAAGCAGAGCAGTGTTACAGCCTTGAAAGTGGGCCAATGCGTAAATTTCTTACACATGAGCATTCGTGGCTCTTCTTTCTTGCCGATACAATTCCCTCCTCCAACAAAAACGAACGAGGCTTGCATTTCCATACGCACTGGGGGGGGCGAAGTCTTGCATGCTAGTGATGTATCTAATACATCCTCAGAAAAAGAGTCTGGAGGAGCACTAAGCATGTTTCTTTTTTTTCCATAAAACAGACCCTTTTGCCTGTGTCAAAGTAAAGAGAGTAAAAAAATCCATTCCCTATACGCGACTATGTTTTTTTTGCTGGAGGCAACACACTTAGCTGCCACGTTCCTGGTGACCTAGGATTTAGGTTACGGTTTTGCCCGCGTCACTCCCTACTCACAAGTGGGCGTTTGTCCACTGGGAGGCAATAAACTTTAGCTACTGCCTCTCCACTGGCCGTTCGGTTTGTCGTGGCTTTGAAAACCCAGGTAGAGCTACCCCCCTCTTCAGGTGCATATGTTGTACTGTAAGCAGGACGGTGGATGCACAGGGGTTGTGTACGGACCCGCAAGTTGCGTGCAGAGAAATAAAAAATGCTTGCTTGTGTCGGTGTCCAGGCATGTTTGTGTGCTTGTGAGCCTGGAGAAGGAACAGCCTGCAGCAAAACACTTACTTGAAAACTGTGGTTGAGCCGTCAATTCTACTAAGACGCGTGTTGCAGCCATAGCAGCGTTCACATTCCGGCAGGGTATGCTTGTCCGGATGGTCTAAGTTAGAGTATTGAGGCACGGAAGCTAAGACTCTCCGTCCCTTTCTTGCTCCTATACCTGGCTGTACTGGAGGAGGGCTTCCGACCAAACATTCTTTACACAGTGAGCATTGAGATACATGGGGAGGGAGGGATTCCTGCCACGTGAGTTAGGGAGGGGGGGGGGGGTATGAGAGTGTGTGTGTGTGTACGTGGGTGCGTGTGTGTATGGGAGTGTGTGCATGTGCGTGTGTGTGTCTGTGTCTGTGTCTGTGTGCGCGTGTGTGTGTTTGAGTGTGTGTGTGTGTGTGTGTGTGTGTGTGTGTGTGTGTGTGTGTGTGTGAGTGTGTGTGTGTGTGTGTGTGTGTGTGTGTGTGTGTGTTTTTAAAAAAACTGG
>Ga0307963_1001151_pt1:17500-19776 | contig 19776 bp, 24 predicted proteins | sample OrgLakmetagen594_FD_201829 | JGI IMG/M metagenome (GOLD analysis project Ga0307963, IMG submission 201829) | Saline water microbial communities from Organic Lake, Antarctica - #594 | ecosystem: Environmental > Aquatic > Non-marine Saline and Alkaline > Saline | place: Antarctica... | reverse complement strand
TGTGTGTTAGTGTGTATGCGTGACACTACATATGTGTGTACGCGTGACAATACATATGCGTGACAATACATATGTGTGTTAGTGTGTATGCGTGACAATACGTATGTACAAGCGAGATGAGCATATTCTTGCAATGCCACCCACTAAAGCATATGCATACATCCACATCCACTTGTGCACACACACACACACACACACACACACGTACACACACAGGTACATACACACATACACACACAGGTACATACACACATACACATATACACATATACACACAAACTTACTCACACACACCCACACAAACACACCCATTCACTGCATACATCCACATCCACACATGCGCACATGTTCCCTAAACTAACAGGTCTACACTTGCACAAAAACACATATGTACACACATGCACACACGAGTACATACACACATGTACACACGTGCACAAAAGTACATACACGCATGTGCACACATTTTCACACACTGACATGCATACACACTCGTACACACACACACGTACACAAACAGGTACATACACACTCACACACTCACACATACACATTCACACGAACACACCCATTCACTGCAGGCAGACGCTACCACGACCGTGGCCCTTCCTAAAGAAGGGCCTGTGCACGACTTCCAGTGGTCCCCCAACGGGGACTATTTTGTCACCGTAGCCGGCTTCATGCCTGCAAAGGTGTGTGTGTTGTGTGTTGTGTGTGTGTGTTTGCATGTGTGTGTGTGCTTGCGTGCACGTTCATTTGTGTAGGTATGTGTGAAATGCTTCAGGGATTAACAGTTGTTGAGTGCATGTGTAACAGCAGCTGGCGTCTTGTAAGTACCTTGGTATGTCTATTTGCGGTATGACTATTTGTGTGTGTGTGTGTGTATTTGATGCGTGTTTTGGCATACACATGTGCGCGTGTGTACACAGATGCACAAGGGGTATACCTCCACCTAAGGATGTGCCACGTATACTCCTCTCACAATCCATCTTACCCACATTCTATCTAGACATTGGACTTAATCAATCATTCTTCCACATAGTACATCCCACATATGTTTCTCTAACAATGCACCGTACATGTGCATCATGCCCTCCACACTCTCTCACACCCCGAGTTGGAAGTCTAAGCTATATTTAAGTTACCCGCATAACGCATAATTTGCATAGCACATCATACACCCCACGCGTCTTCCTCTAACCTGACAATGCATCGCGCACCGTGCACCACACTCTCGTTCCATGCATGAGAAAGCATTTACGCATCACAAATACACATACTTCATACTTAACAAATACACATACTTCACATACATACACAAATACACACAAATGCACACAGATACACACAAACACACACACTTGACATACTTCTTGCTCGCCCTTCCCACGTGCCAAACACAGTCTCAGCCTTTTCCTCCCTCGCTCTAATCACCCCACGCTGTGGGATAGAGACCAACTGCCCACCTGTGTATGCATGCATGCAATTGTGCCTCGAATACCTGTGCTTTATCGCTCCAGTCCACGCTTTGTGTGACAGCCGACTGCTGGCTTCTGTGTGTGTGTGTGTATGTGTGTGTGTGTGCGCGTGTGTGTGTGTGCGTATGTGTGTGTGTGTGCACTCTCACCTTTTGAGCACAAAATAGAACAGAACCATTTTCTTGCCCCATACTCCAGTCCACGCTGTGGGATGCCAACTGTCGCCCTGTGTACGACTTTGGGAGTGGGCCGTTCAGCATGGTCAGGTGGAACCCTTTCAGCCGATTCATCTCCCTGATGGGCTTCGGGAACCTGCCAGGTGTGTGTATATATGCGTGCGTTTGTGTGCGTGTGAGAGGCTGTGTTCATACTCATCAGCTGCACACAGACACAAACACGCACGCACGCACGCACACACACGCACACACACACATGCACACATACAAATACAGGTGACATCGTGCTGTGGGACAAGAAGACCAACGGCTCTTGCAAGCAGATGGGAGCCACGCGCTGCCCTGCAGTCTCTGCTGAGTGGTCCCCTGACGGACGAAGCCTGCTCGTGGCGACCACTGCTCCACGCTTGCGTGTGGACAACTCTTTCAAGGTCATCGCCTACCATGGGGAACAGGTGTGTGGAAGGGGGGGTGGGGTTGAGTGTGGGGGTAGGGTTGAGTGTGGGTGGGAGTGTGGGTGGGAGTGTTGGTGGGAGTGTGGTGTGAGGGTGGGGGTGGATGTGGGGGTGGATGTGGGTGGAGGCCACCTCGCCTTCATCAGATGTGGTTAGAGTTACGTGTG
>Ga0307963_1001151_pt1:0-12500 | contig 19776 bp, 24 predicted proteins | sample OrgLakmetagen594_FD_201829 | JGI IMG/M metagenome (GOLD analysis project Ga0307963, IMG submission 201829) | Saline water microbial communities from Organic Lake, Antarctica - #594 | ecosystem: Environmental > Aquatic > Non-marine Saline and Alkaline > Saline | place: Antarctica: Organic... | reverse complement strand
TTGTTTGTGTGCGTGTGCGTGTGTGTATGTATGTGCGTGTGTGTCAGAAACATATGTGTCGTGTGTGTATGTTTTGCGTGTGTTTGTGGCTGTTCTTGTGAAAGCACTCATACTATTTGATGTGGGTGTGCTGCAAAGCAACATCACACCAAAAGCCCGTGTTGTCCCTGGTGCGTACACATTTGTGTGCGTGTATGCGTGTGTGTGTGTGTGTGTGCGTGCGTGTATGAGTGTGTGTGTGTGCGTGTATGAGTGTGTGTGTGTGCGTGTATGAGTGTGCGCGCGCTTGTACATCGTATGTTGCTTGTGTATGTGAGTGTCAATGACACATATGCCGTGTACCGTGTATGTATGTCTTTTCTTGTGGAAGCGCTCATCCTCTTTGGGTGTGTATGTTTGTGTGTCTTTGTGCAGAGCAACATTACACATTACACCGCAAGCCCGTGTTGTTCTTGGTGCATGCGTGTTAATGTGTGTGTAAGATTTGAGTATGTATATGTGTATGTTCATTTGCGTGATTGTAAGTGAGTGTAGGTCGATTCAAACAGGGTCCTACCTGTTTGTGCTAAGTGGGTGATTGCTGGAAGACTGCAATAGGCATTGTGTTTTTCTTGAGCATGACTTGGTGAGTTTTTATGTACAACGTGGCTTTTAGTACCATTTCTAGGGTCTGGCTTGCTTCCATGCTATTCGGCATTTAGGACGTTATTTTAATTTATTACATGCAGCATGCAGCTGTATGTTGCTCTTCTTCCGAACGCTCTTATTGCCGATTAAAGTGTGCCGCTAATTACTTGAATGTGTGCAGGTTTTGAGTTTGTGGACTCCAAGACAGCTAGCAAGAATGCCAAGAAAAGGGCGAACAAGAAGAAAAAAGGTCAGTCCTGTGCGTGGTGCAGGGTGTGCATGGTAATGGGGATATAGTTTCTTGTGTGATCAAGAGCATTGACACTGTGAGAGTCGCCAGCGTAACTCAGTGTGTTTTGTCGCAAGAATGCCAAAAGCAATGGTGATTTTCTGCCTTGTGTGATGTAGAGCATTGACAATGTGCGAGTCGTCAGCGTACCTCAGTGCTTCTTGTTGTAAGAATGCCAAGAAGGGCGAACAAGAAGAAACAGGTCTATCCTGTGCGTGGTGTAGGGTATTCATGACTTGAGTGACCTAGAAGAGCTCTGGAATACTACAAGTGAGTGATACTGCAGCGCCTTTTATTGCTTATTGCATCAGGTCGTAAGTTGTAAGGAAATGCTGCTTGAAAACCAATCCCCACGTTAAATAAGGTAAAGGAGCGACTTTGGTTCCATGTAGCCACGGTGGTGGGCTGTTAGGAGGGGCGTTTCAGTTGTGCGGAGTAACACACACCATAGTAAATGCTGGTGTGTGCTGGCTCGTATGTGCGGGAGTAAACACACCATAGTAAACGCTGGTGTGTGCTTGCAGGTATGCGTGCGCAGTGAAACATACTGTACTAAACGCTGGAGTGTGCTTGCAAGTATGCGTGCAGAGTCCCACTGGAGAGCGTGGGGACTGATGGAAAGGAGATATACAAAACTAACTGTTTAGTGTGAAAGGATAAGCAAGGGGAGGGTGTGGGTGGGGGCATGTTCATGTGTGTGCTGACGCGTGTGATCACAGAACAAAGGCGTGTGTTTGCATGGCTACGGCGGTGTATGTATTCGTGTGTGCTGACGCATGTGACCACAGAACAAAGGCGTGTGTTTGCATGGCTACGGCTGTGTATGTGTTCATGGTTGTGCTGACGCATGTGACCACAGAACAAAGGGGTGTGTTTGCATGGCTTTGGCTGTGTATGTGTTCATGTGTGTGCTAACACACGTGACCTTAGAACAAAGGCATTTGTTTGCATGGCTACGGCGGTGTATGTGTTCATGTGTGTGCTAACATACGTGACCTTTGAACAAAGGCGTGTGTTTGCATGGCTACGGCTGTGTATGTGTTCATGTGTGTGCTAACATACGTGACCTTAGAACAAAGGCGTGTGTTTGCATGGCTACGGCTGTGTATGTGTTCATGTGTGTGCTAACATACGTGACCTTAGAACAAAGGCATTTGTTTGCATGGCTACGGCGGTGTATGTGTTCATGTGTGTGCTGACACAAGTGACCACCGAACAAAGGGGTGTGTTTGCATGGCTACAGCTGTGTATATGTTCATGTGTGTGCTAACACACGTGACCTTAGAACAAAGGCGTGTGTTTGCATGGCTACAGCTGTGTATATGTTCATGTGTGTGCTGACGCATGTGACCACAGAACAATGGCGTGTGTTTGCATGGCTACGGCTGTGTATGTGTTCATGGTTGTGCTGACGCATGTGACCACAGAACAAAGGGGTGTGTTTGCATGGCTACGGCTGTGTATGTGTTCATGTGTTTGCTAACACACGTGACCTTAGAACAAAGGCGTGTGTTTGCATGGCTATGGCTGTGTATGTGTTCATGTGTGTGCTGACACATGTGACCACAGAACAAAGGCGTGTGTTTGCATGGCTACGGCTGTGTATAGGTTCATGGTTGTGCTAACACATGTGACCACAGAACAAAGGGGTGTGTTTGCATGGCTACGGCTGTGTATGTGTTCATGTGTGTGCTGACACATGTGACCACAGAACAAAGGCGTGTGTTTGCATGGCTACGGCTGTGTATAGGTTCATGGTTGTGCTAACACACGTGACCTTGGAACAAAGGCGTGTGTTTGCATGGCTGCGGCGGTGTATGTGTTCATGTGTGTGCTGACGCATGTGACCACAGAACAATGGCGTGTGTTTGCATGGCTGCAGCCGTGTATGCGTTCAAGGGAAAAAAGATGCAAGCAAGTGTTAATGGCCTTGAGCACAAAGTGAAGCCCCCCAATGCTGTAAGATTTACGTGCCAACGGACGCAGACATGGATTTCTGCATTAATGGGCACATGCTTCGTGATTTATGTTACACCTTGGCTTTGGCTTTGAATGGAGAGGGAGGGGCTGAGAAGGCATCAGTCATTGCGCTCATGTGCATGCGCTCTGCTTTGTGCCACTCCCTCCTTGCAGTTTAGGAGAGAGGGAGGAAGGTAGAGCGCAGTCTCTTTTCCAGATGTATTGTGGGTGGCAGCGACAGCTGCAGACGAAGAAACTAAGAATTCACGATCCATGTATCTATCTGTACAGATAGAGAGGAAGATCCACGTATGTATTACAAAATGAAAAAATTACTCATTGCATATTACACAGCTGTTACATACAACCCATGTGTCCACGCAGATGGAGAAGGAGAGGCAGAAGACGGAGTGCAGTCCCCCACCACAAGCGCGTCTGGTGTTGCTGCAACCGCAGCAGGTTTAGCGTCTTTGCAGACAGCAGATGCTCCGGCAAGCTCTACTCCAGCTGCCGGTAAAGGTTTTGCTCCCATCAGTCATCACCGAATTTAGGAAGCATGCCTGTGAAGCATCTCAAAAATAGCAGAGAAGCAACGTCAATTTAAAAGCAACACAACACATGTAAGAGGGGGTGGTGTGTATGAGACTGGCAGGCATTATCATAAAGTTGTCCTACGTATCCTAGACAAGCCGCAGGTTCAGGTTGGCTCCCGCTCCTGCTCCCACTTTCACTGTTAAACGTCTACAGCTCTACCAGGGAAAAGTATCTTGCAAATCAGCTTAGTATGTATGCGTTGTTCACACACGCAATGGAATTGCGACTCGCCTTGTCACACTATACTGGAAAGAGGGGGCCCCACACATACATACCGTCACCATCGACAAAAGAGTACTTACTACATACTACAGTGACTCACATACATACCGTCACCATCGACCAAAGAATACTTACTACATACTACAGTGACACATACATACCATCACCATCGACAAAAGAATACTTGCTACATACTACAGTGACTCACATACATACCATCACCATCGACAAATGATTACTTACTACATACTACAGTGAATCACATACATACCGTCACCATCGACAAAAGAACACTTACTACATACTACAGTGACTACCTACCTAAGTTGGAAAGTGTGTGTGTGGTGTGCGGGTGTTTGCCTTGCCAGCAATTAGTGACCCTCGATTCAATCTGTTCTCAACTTCAATGTTCAGGTGGAGAAGAGGGGCCTGACGCCACGATCAAGAAGATTCGGAATTTGCAAAAGAAGATCAGGCAGATTGCTCAGCTGAAGGAGAAGAGGGATCAATCTGGTGAGTCCCAGTGCTGCACAGCAAGGCAAAAAAGGCGAAAAGAGGATCAGTGCTGCACAGCAAGACAAGAGGGATCGGTGCTGCTCAGAAAGACATAAAGGGCTTCCGGTGGGTGTCGGTGCTGCACAGCAAAACAAGAGAGATTGGTGCTGCACAGAAAGGCATAAAGGGCTTCCGGTGGGTGTCGGTGCCGCACAGCAAGACGAGAGAGATCGGTGCTGCACAGTAAGACAGAAAGGGCCAAAGCGAAGATTCAGGGTCCAACTGTGTGTCTGAAGGAAGAATATAGCCGTAGAGAGGCTAGGAACCCAGTATAGGTTGGGAACCTTGACCCAGTAGAGGCTGGGAACCCAAACCCAGTAGAGGCCGGGAGAGGCTAGGAAGCGGAAGAGGATGGGAACCCAAACCCTGTAGAGGCTGGGAATCCAAACCCGGTGGTGCTGGGCGAGGCTAGGGACCGGTAGAGGCTGGGAACTGGTAGAGGCTGGGGACCCAAACCCAAATAAACATGTGGAAAAAATATTGATATTATTTACAGATGGTACACAGGTCCACTGTTTGCGAGGTGCCAATGGCTGCACGGTTGGTTTCTGGCAGTAACCTTATGTGTGCTCATTTTGGTTGACTGGTGTGTATTTAATCACAACCAGCGCGGCAGTATTTTTTCGCCCGGCTCTCTGCTCCTAGTACTTGCAACTAAGCTTGTGTTATCATGCTGCTGTGGAAGCACAAACAGGTAGTGGGGTGTCACTTGGGTTGGCCACATATATTTATACAAATACGGTACTTTTTGGCAGGGAAATCACCGAATATACGGTCATATACGGTATATATATACATATATATATATATATGTATATATACGAGACTAGCCAACCCTTAAAATATCATGTTATCGTCTTCACTTGCAAGGCCCAAAGGAATAGTACTTTGCCGTGTTTACCAATTCCGGGCGCTATAATTCAGACGAGTTTGCTTGTATTGGTAGTTACGCTGCTCTGTTCACATGCCACAAGTTCTGCACAATAAAAATTCCGGATGCTTTAATTCAGACAAGTTTGCTCGTATTGGTAGTTACGCTGCTGTCCACATGCCACAAGTCCTGCACAAATGGGAATTCCGGATGCTATAATATAGACAAGTTTGCTCGTATTGGTAGTTACGCTGCTGTTCACATGCCACAAGTCTTGCACAAATGGGAATTCCGGATGCAATAATTCAGACAAGTTTGCTCGTATTGGTAGTTACGCTGCTGTCCACATGCCACAAGTCCTGCACGAATGGAGAAAGCTTGAATTTGTCGAGCCCAAGCTTGAAGTTGTGTTAAATGTACCATGGCACACTGGCTAGCACAAGAGCCAGCTTTGGTTCCATCGTCTTGCATTTGCTTTATGATATTTATTTTTGATCACTTGCAGGGGGTGCAGGGATGGAAGCGGACCAGATCGCAAAGATAGCCTCAGAAGGAGCACTGTTGGCAGAACTGAAGGGGCTCGGGGGCTCAATGTAGCTTTTTGGTGTGGCTTCACCCTCCCTTGTATCGAGCATCGTTGTTTTAAAGGAATAGAGTTTAAGAAGTTTCTTCGGATCGAGTGATCATGTAATGTGCACTGTGATGTTGCCAAGAAAAGTACCTGTTTGGCACACGTAAAGTACAACGACCTCTCAGAAACAGAAACGAAAAGGAGCCACTTATGGGAAAGATAGCGGAGGGGGGACACTGGGCAAAAGCCAAAACATGCTCCTTTTTGCATAAAAGGTGCAGCTACTCACACGTCACTTCATCAAATTGGACCCGACCTAGCTTCAAACTGATGCTGACTTTATAAGCGACCCAAGCATGTGCTCAGATTTAGACAAGTCGCCCTGCGTACAGAATGACAGGCAAAAAGCATACGTCGTGTACCTGTACCCTAGATGGGTGCTTTCCAGGGGGAATGGCACATTAATTTGCATATCTCGCCAACCACTTAGTATTGTTGCTTCATTGTTTTTGCAATGATCTTTATTCATTATCAGTTATAAGGACTTCAAAACACTAAAAATCACCGGGATTGGTACGCTGGCTGGTCTGATACAGCATAAGGCTGCTCAAAAAGTGGGAATCACGCCGTGGCTGCTGAGGCATTTCAGGCCTTTTCCAAACTGTAGTTTCAGGCCTTTTCCAAACTTCCGATGACCTTTGAGGCATATAGTGATGTAACCTTACCTTACCTTGGTACGTTTCAAGCTCAGCTGCATTGGAATCTACATATCAGAGTTGAGCTTGATGTACCAGTTAAATAGGATGTACCAGTTAAATAGGAAAAATGAGTCATTCCGTGCAGTGCACTTTAAACGCAATATAATATTTCAGGAAAGTGGAGCAAACTCATGGCACCAGGCAAGGAACCAGCCAGGCAAGGAACTCAGGTTGGGCCTGTCTGGCCTGCAAAGAAAGCATGCCTTCAAGACTTCTTACTTAATTAAGCTAAACTGTTGTTATGGACTGCAGGCAAGAGGGGGATACACGAGAAGGGTGTGTTATACCGTACCTTACTGTACTCACCCCAGTGCCCAATTTTCAGAAATATTAAAGGTAATACCAGAACCCCGGACCCTGTAAATAATATTTTTGCCTCCCCTGCACCAACCCCGGTGGGCATTTAGCCCAGCCAGTGCCTGTACACGTGTTCAGCCACCCACCAAACTTTATTGTCGCCAAACCCCGGAAACCTCGGAGCCCCCGAATAAATATATCTTTTACGATACCGATATCACGCCGGAGGGCAAAAAACGTTATTTACCTGGGGTAAGTACGGTAAGGTACGGTATGCTCAAAATGGTGCAAATGGATAATCTTGCACCCTTAAAGCTGGATGCCTAATTTAGACATACAAACAGGATAAGACATTGCTAGTTTCATCTTAGGCGCGTTCTTTCCGCTGTCACGTATGCACTCTGAAGAGCAAATAAGCAGTATAACCACTCATTTGCGTCCTGCCGGGCCTCCTTTTCCATGTCAAAGATCCCTTGCAATATATAGGAACAGGCATTTTCGGCCATGAAAGTGGAGCCCTCAGCAGACCCTGCACAGCAATTGTGTGTGCGCAACTTCTTGCACTAGCATCCTTACTTCTTGCACTAGCATCCTTAAATTCTCCGACACACAATATGCAGCTTGTGTGAGACGCAAGGGGAGTTATCAACAACACACTTGTGAAGGTATTAACTATCTGCATTCTTTTCCTTTCCTTCACCCACCACACTGTGGCCGGAAACATGATAAGCAGGCAGTCACGTATATGTCATAGATTGCAAAAATCAGGCTTGCCCACTTTGTGATGTCAAAGCAACTTGCATCCGCATCGCTACATGTGCATGTGCTTTACGCAAATACGGCTTTTTGTCCTGCAGCCTTTGAGACGCACGTTTCTTGCTAGATTGCTGTTCCATTAACGCTAATTCAAAGATTACTCTAAAATCATACTCACGGGCTGTGTTTGCATCACAATACCTTGCCTCCTGGCCACTGGCTGATTTGAATTCCAGCCCACTTCATTATAAAGAATTAGGGCAGCTAGGGGCCTGTAAATTCCTGGATACTGGGCCTTACAAGGGGAGAAATAGGGGCTCACGTATATGGCGCAATTCTGCAAGTTGGTCCTATGAGAAGGAAAGGAAAAAAAGAGGGCCTTACATGGCATAAAAAAACCGTCTGGGAACCTTAGGCCCCTATTTCTTAAGGATCTGCGCATGTTGCTCTTGGTGCTTTCCGCAGTTGGGGCCTTAAGCTCCGCAGACGTCAGCGCAGAATGTGGCAAATAAGCCGCAGCAGCATCGTCTTAAGGCCTGTGTTTACCGTGCATGGCCCTACAGACGTTGTTATACCATAAAATGGTCTGGCTTCCTTTCCATCAGTCAACTAGAAAGAGCAGGGAGAGGCCTAATGACAGGATCTTTCCATGGGGTTTTTCTGTCAGTCTGGGATAGCGCAGTGAGCCACACTCATCACCCCTCACCCCTAATAGTCAAATTACAAGGTGGATCAGCTGAGTACACTCATCATCTCATCATCCTTCCGTCAAACAAAAAGTTAAGTAACACACAACATCCTCCTCTCGCCAAAACAACATCCTTTCCTAATCCATGCCGGTAGTGTTTACACTATCTGATTTTTTTACAGGCGGCATTTTGCATGATACAAGGACACAAAGTGCACGCCACGTATCAACTTATTTTCAGGCGGCCACAGTGTGTTTAGCAACTTAATTCTTGCTTGCTGCAAACAATACGTCACTTTTATTGAGGTGTATTTGTCACCAATTTTAAGTGGAAGCACTAGCAATTAGCAACAGCTCCTGTTTGCTTTGCTATCACTCAAACCTGATATCAGGTCGAGGTCCTCCCAGGCATGTTGCTTACAAAGCATGTGCCATTACTCAAATGAAGCACCGTTTTTATAATTAACGTGTGAAGTGCCGTGCATACCACAACTTGGTAACCCATTTTATGAAGAAGAGATTTAATTAGCTACTGTCACGCATTGGTTGTTGTGCTGTGTCTAGTACTTTGCAGTGACAGTGCTTTGCTACGTCACTACACACCTTATGGGCTTATGGCCCATAGCCTGCCCAACAGCCAAAGACATCAGAGAGTGATGGACGCCATTACAGTTGACATGCGCTAACTTGTAGGTTGATGCCATGTCTAATGGACACCACCATTTTGCTGCGATGAGAAAAAATAACATCTTTGTCCATCCTCGTCTACCAGATACTCTCCATCTTGCCTTAAGTTTGCCTGTGTTTTTTCTTTGACTCGAGCAGATTATAATGCAGGTACCTGGGACAAAGCTTGTACAGACTAACATCATTACACAGACACAAACTTCCATGTTAGGTAAACATTTCTGGCTGTAATTGCAGGTTTGGAACTTCGCGCCGGAGCAGGAGGTCATTCCGAATTGTTGCGTTACTTCAATCCTCAAGTGATTCTTTAATGGACAGAAACAGTGAACAGTGGTAGCGCACCACTCAAACATTGAACAGTGGTAGTGCACCACTCAAAAACAAATGCTTTGAAAGTAACTCGTGAGGCGGAGGAAGGGAAAAAATAGCACAGGCGATAAAAACCACTGATGTCAAATAACAGGATGCCACTGTTTTGGTACCAACTGCCTTCTACCTCAGGCAAGAAATGAAATTAAGATGAATTTCAGACACGCAATAGGCTAATCTCCTTTTTAACCTTTGCACACACTCCTGTTCTCTGAACACGGCAACTAGATAATACAGGCGTTGTTTTAAGTTTAAACATACACGTCCTTTGTCCTTTGCATCTTCTCCTGCCACACAGGATTTAGCAACGTGGACGCTGTGTGCAGCAGGCGGGCTGCAGAGCAATCAAGCTTTAATTTGCTCAAATCTGCTCTTGTAAATTTTACTGAGAACTTGGTAGGGGACAACGCTTCAGTTGATATCAATTGACGTACTATGGTAAGGGAAGGACGACGTCGTGTTCTGCAGGCGGCGTATAAACTCATAGGTAGTGCGCACCACCAAATGGAGCCAACCCTCTTGCAATTGGTGATCAATAAATTATGGGAACAGAAGGCTTGCATTTTGTCATTCAACAGCATCGTATCTGCAACAGCAAAAGGGAAGGCCTGCACTACATCGGGTGATGGCAGCTGCTGACGGATACAACGACAAAGTCATCACCTGTTTCAAGTGGGGCAGAAGTATAAGTTTTTTGCATCAATGAGATGAATGGGGATCACTTTAAAAGGTTTGGCAAGTGAGTAAATAATTAATTGAGTGCAGCCGCCGTGTGTCTATCTCCGGTAGTGCCGGATTTCTACCTGCTTACCTGGATCGATGCAAGCTTCTCCAGTTCCTCTTCTTCTGGAATGCGAATCTGGAATGCGTATCTGGAATCTGGAATAGGGAGAATGGAATCTGTAGGGAAGCTGAATGTAGGGCAGGTGGGAATGAAAGGCAGACGTCGTACTGTTATTAATGAATTTTTTCGTTGTAAATAGCCACAGATCTCGTTTTCGAAATCTGGAGGCCTGATTTCGAAATATGGAGGCCGGCAAATTACTTTAAATTAACTGCTACTCACAGTTGCTATTTTCCTGAGCAAACGGAGGATGCAGACCATGAATGTCCGCGGTGGCTTGAGTGCCAAGGTCGGTGTCAATCGATCCTGATCCCCCTTGTCGATGATGATCGTGAGCTCTTTTGTATTCATTCAGTGCCATACATCCATACGTGGGGGGGCGTGTGTGAGACGTTTGGTGTGTTCACTCACCGTCTTCTCACCGGCACACGCAGGCCAATGCGCGTGTCACCCAGCGGCAGGGCGCTGCCGCTCCCAACTTGCGGTTGAGGGCATCCAAGTTTGACACCGTGGTGAGTGTGCAGGTTGCAGGTTGCCTTGCCTGAGGTCCTACTTGCACATGCAATCCTTTTTGCAAGACAACTTGCTCTGATGCTTTGTGTACTTCCTCTTGTGCTACCCTTGCAGGAAATGGCTCCCCCTGATCCCATTCTCGGTGGGTGGCTTTGCAAACACGCACGAATGTGCTCCCCACGCTTCACACAGCATACGCATCCACGCATCCGCATGCACACGCGCGCACACACACACACACACACACACACATACACACACACATACACATACACACACACACACATACACACGAACGCACACGCACACGCACACGCACATGCGCACACACACGCACACACATGCACACACACACACATACGCAAACATGTACACACACAAACACACAAGCACCGGTTTCCTGCTGCACCTGGTGATGATCTGCAGGAGTGAGCGAGGCCTTCCGCGCGTGCCAGGACCCAAAGAAGCTCAACCTGGGTGTGGGTGCGTACAGGACAGAGGAGCTGCAGCCCTTTGTGCTTCCTGTCGTCAGAAAGGTAGGAAAGAGGAGCATGGATGTCATTTCTGAGGAGGAAACTTATTTAGGGTTGGCCAGAAACATATATATACGGTGTATATACGGTATTTTTGGCAGGGTAATCACCAAATATACGGTCATATATGGTGTATGTAAACAGTTTTGGCCAACCCTAAACACATTGGATGTGAAGTTTAGAATTGGCCGGAACGTCATAAATGTTTAAAATGATTATGCCTGGTTCTTGGGTTGGATCTGGCTGGTCATGTGGTATGTAATAATGGATGAAGTGGGAAGAAGGTGAGTGCTTAATTTATGCTGTGGTTTGCGTGTGTCTAATTAGAGGGCAATGATCTCCTGGGTGTGGAGTTAGGCTGCTTGCTGGCAAGTGCCACCGCCATGGCCAAAAGGTGCACGTGTGTGTATGCGTGTGTATACACATGTTTGAGTTTGTGTATTAGCAATGGGGAAGAGCAGACAAAATTTGTTTGATACCGCCTGTTGTCTGAGAGTACAGGTTATAATCAAGGTAGGTGGCACGGTACTTAGAGAGCCAGTACTGCAAATGAAGTGCTGGCACTTCCCTTATAAGACCCATAAGGCACATGGACACTTTCACCATGTGTCATCACGCGGTATAACCAGCTCCGTAGCTGGTAAGACGTCTGCATGATCGTATTCGAGAATGCACGAGCACACACTAAACGTACACACCCATATGTACCCACAACCACACACACACACACACACACACACACACACACACGCACACACACATACATAAAACACACACACATACACCCAACGTCCACACATCCACTTCCACACATCCTCACGAATACAGGCAGAGCAGAAGATTGTTGCATCTGATGGCAACAAGGAGTACCTGCCCATCGATGGCCTACCTGAGTTCAAGAAGGCCACAGTGGACCTGCTGCTGGGCGCAGACCACCCCGCCATCAAGGAGGTGTGTGTGTGTTTTATAATGTTATAGCACAAACACCCCGGCACACACGAAGCAAACACATGCTCCCATATTCTTAGACATTTACGTATGCGTTCAGGGCCGCCTGAAATGCTCTGTAGGCCTCATGACGCTTTTGCACAACGCCCAGGCACTCACAAAACAGACGAGCACTCACACAAACATTCCTCCGCATCCAGGGCTGTATGTAAGATGCTTTGCAAAAGTCCTTCATTTCTGCACCCGCTCTCATGCGCACGGCATTCAAACGCATGTGCACACATGTTCAGGACATATGCTCTCTCTCTCTCTCTCTCTCTCTCTCTCTCGCTCTCTCTCTCTCTCTCTCTCTCTCTCTCTCTCTCTCTCACTCTCTCTCTCTCTCTCTCTCTCTCTCTCTCTCTCACACACTCTCAAGA
>Ga0307963_1001147_pt1 | contig 19795 bp, 16 predicted proteins | sample OrgLakmetagen594_FD_201829 | JGI IMG/M metagenome (GOLD analysis project Ga0307963, IMG submission 201829) | Saline water microbial communities from Organic Lake, Antarctica - #594 | ecosystem: Environmental > Aquatic > Non-marine Saline and Alkaline > Saline | place: Antarctica: Organic Lake... | reverse complement strand
CACACACACACACACACACACACACACACACACACACACACACGCACGCACGCACGCACGCACGCACGCACGCACGCACGCACGCACGTGCTTACGAAATGTAGGTACGTTGAGGCTACCTCTCTGCAGGAAAACCCTTTCATATGTTAAGGTGTATGTTATGTGCAGCTAATATTGTGTACAACATACAAGCTCATATAAGCTCTTACTCAACATCCAACCCTCTTTGTTTGCAGGAAGTCAAGTCTGAACTCCCCCTCCCTTCCTCAGACGTGGTGGTGCTGCCTGTAGATTTGTGTGGACCTTTTGCTGACCTCCGACAGACCAGTCAGGCAGCTATGCAGGCGTTTGGAGGGATAGACTATGTCGTACACTGCGTCGGTGTGTGCGCCATTAGATGTGCTGAGGTTAAAACTGTACTGTCTGAAGTCTTAAGCAAGGGCAGTATGTAGTTGCTGCACGTTTAATGTGTGGTCCCCCTACTTTCCGTAGTTTTGTTAGGTATTCAGCATCTGCTCGCCTGCATGGTAGAGAACGGTGTATCTAGGTTTTGTGTAAAGAATCTTTACTAAAGATGCTTGGTGCACGCAAGCCAGCATGAATTACCCACCCTTAATGCACATCTCCCCATTACGTGTGCAAAACATTTGCAGGAGCAAGTATGAATGCCTTGGCTGCAGAGGTCACGTCGGAGGTCACAGGTGAGAGGACAAGGTGGACGAGCACTAGCAAGCATTAGCTCGCTTTATGTTGAATCCTTGTGAACTATAGCTCATCGCCGTATGTATACGCTTACAGTGCCAGATTTTAATGGTAGAAATCCTTAGAGGTCTGGTGTGGCCCTGGTGAGCGTGGAAGCAAGTAAGCTTACTCGCCTCCTCACTTCAAAGCGGATGTGTTTGCATGTTTGTGCAAACCCTTTGCGTGAATGCTTGCACGTTTGTGCGCATGCCCTCTGCAGTGTTTCTCAATCTGTGAAATATGTGCAGTGCCCTTGTAAGTTTGGGTTGAAAGGTGTCCTCTGCACTGCTTTTGCTGCTTGTCGGCTGCTTGTCAAGTTTTATCAGGTTTGCGACGAACATGTCCTCCTTTTGTTAGTTAATTGGTGTATTGTGTGTGAGGAACTCTGTGGCTGCCTCTGTGGCAATACTACACCCCCAAGGATGATGTGGCTTCTTAAGAGGCAATACTGCACCCTAAGGAACTCTATGGCTGCCTAGAGGCAATTCTACACCTAGCAAACTTATCCATCCGTGAAATCTAGTGACAGAAAACATTCTTCACAGTCACAGAGGTACTATTGTGGTTATGTGAAGGGTGTGTTGGCCTCTAGCCTGGTATAGACCTTCCACTGATTACTAATTTCACTGTTATAATAGAAAATTATAATTGCAGTGGTAGGCTAGATAAATCGATACTAATAGTATAATCACGGCACAATTTGGCAAGAGGGTTAAGTGTACAATTACGTACATGGACATGAAAGGTTCTGGCTAAAACTGTAATGACGTACACTTGACAATTCACCTTGGCAGCTGCTTTTTGACGCAGAGAAGTTGTAGACTAAAATGAATTATAGGAACTGGAAAAGCTACGCAGGCAGTGATTATCGCTCCCCATGTTAATGAAGAGAAAGTAGCCACTTAAGTAGCAAGTTGTAAACTTCTCCGCATCATACGGTTTAGTTCAAACCCTATTCTTAAGGTACTCTTAGGGCGCACACGGTTAATCATGCAGGGTTTGCATAAACAGGGATAACCAGCCCTAATCTGTTAGCATCAGTTGGTACAGCTGGTAGCTGGTAGAAATTAGAACTTGGTCTCAAGGCACAATCAGTACCTGTAAAAACACCTAAACCGTTGCCGCAAATCCAACCGCATCATTTTCATGCGGCTATATTTACCGCATCTTACCGCATCGAATGTATGTGGCTTGATTCCAATTTCCAACCCCATTAAATTCACATGGCTATATTTCAAAATCCGACCGCATCAAATCCATGTGGCTGTATTTAGTCACAGCCTGTACTGTCCCCTACCAACTCCGCTCTACCATCTATCGGCCCCTACCATCTCTGCTCTACCATACGGCCCATCATCTCTCTCGCACATGCACACACACTAACATATACACACACAAAATACACACATACATACACACGTACACAGACCAGCGTACAGCAGTTAACCCTGGGGCCTATCACGCTCACACACAGTAATACACACATCTGCACACATACACACTTACACAGACCAGCTATTAGCAGTGAACACTGTGGGACCTATAAAGCTCACACGTGCCCTCCTCCCTTTAGCGTTGGAAAAGGGGCAGCCTATGCGATTTATAGCAATCGCCTCCATGGCTGCCAAGGTTCCTTCCCCAGGACAAACAGTGTACTCAGGTAATGATGCTTAAGCATTAGGTATAAATAGGGCGCAGGCACACACACACACGCACACACACATAAACACGCGCACACACACATATACATACATATACACACTGCATACACACACATGCACGCACTTTCGCTTGTGCAATTACCTATGCATTAAAGTATACACCTGTTCATACACACATGACACGCACGTACGCACGCATATAAATGTGACAATTTTCACCTTGTCTAAATCGCTTTGCTACTCGTTGTTGCGCAGCTTGCAAGATGGGTTTGTACGGGTACTTCTCGTCTCTGGCAGCTGAGCTTGCTGACACCAACATTTCCGTCAGCATCATATGCCCAGGTGAGCAGACTGCTGAAACCTGTCAGTGTCCAGAAAAAAAGAAATAGAAAACTAAGCAGGCAGTGAAAACCACTCCCCACATTAATAAGGAAAGGAAAAGCCTGCTAACGGTATCCATCTTATTGCCACGGACCACATCTTTCAGCCTGCTAACAGTGTCCACCTTTGCAGCCTGCTAACAGTGTCCACCTTCCTTATACAGCCTGCTAACGTTGTCCACCTTCCTTATACAGCCTGCTAACAGTGACCACCTTCCTTAATATACAGCCTGCTAACAGTGTCCACCTTCCTTATACAGCCTGCTAAGAGTGTCCACCTTCCTTATTACACAGCCTGCTAACAGTGTCCACCTTCCTTGCTGTACAGCCTGCTAACAGTGTCCACCTTATGCAGCCTGCTAACTGAACAGCCTGCTAACCTTAGTCAGCCTGCTAACGGTGTCCACCTAATAACCACATCTTTCTTCAGTTCTTGCACGTCAAGGTCTTCGAGGCAATGTTCACACAGTTAGCAGGAATATTTGGGCTAAAAGGCTTTTTATGACACCAACAGCAGCCGGCAACCTGCCACTCATGGGTTTGTCCTGAACGAAAACTGGTTAGCTGGAGCGAATGCAAGCCTGTTTCTCCTGTGCACAGAGGCCTGAAGTAAGACTCTTATGTTTGCGCAATACTGTACGTGTAGGGTTGGCCAAAACCGTGTATATGCACCGTGTATGACCGCAGAGGCGGTATATCACCACGTACCGCAAAGGTTTTCGACCCCCTCGCGGAGTGTCAGGAGTAGTTTAAATTCCTAAGCTAGGGCCTCGCGAAGCTCGCATCGGGATTGAATAATTAATTTCAAGCATGAATGGGAGCAGGCCCGGAAAGCCTCCCAAGCCGCCCCTCAAGGCCCCCAAGGGGGACAAACAGCTTGGGGTTGCAGACATTTTCGGGCCTAGTAACAGGACAGCAAGTGAAAAGGAGGCAACAGAGGAGGAGGCAGCAAAGGCACTTGCAGGAAGTGGGATGCAGCAGCAGCAGCAAAGAAAAGGAAACCAGGTAGGCCTCTTAAGCTGGCTTCAGGCACAAGCAGTAGGGGGGCCGGCCCTGTCTTGGGGAGGAAGGACACCAAAGAGAAAGTGCAAGCTGAGCGACACAAGGAAGGCCTTCAGTCCCTTCACATGCAAACGCACGCACATGTACGCGCACACGCGCGTGCATACGCTTGCACGTGCAGCTCAAGTTATTGCTTAGGGCGCATTGGGGTAAATATTTGGTTGTGTGCCCCTCGCACAAGCTTGAATTGGGGTTTATTAATTGTTTTTCAGGTCTTGGATGCGCCTGTACTGTATTTGGTGATTTCCCTGCCAAAAATACCATGTATATATATAAACACCAAATATATAGGGTTCTGGCCAACCCTAAATATGTGCCTTGTCGCAGCTATGTCTCCTGTGCACAGGCCAAAGTGACTCTTTTTTACGTATGCGCAGGACAATACATGTGTGTGTGTGCATGCCGCAACAAGGCACATATATATGTTGCAGCATGCCTTGTTGCAGCTACGGACTGTCTGAAACAAAACTCTCATTTCTAACAGACCCCATAAGCAGCAAGGCCCTGGTGCCTCTGCGCACAGCAGATCAAGGATTGTTCGAGAGAGGATCCCAATGCAATGCAAGAGAGGATTATAATGCAATGCAAGAGAGACTCAAAGCAGCACATCAAATAACACAAATCAAGTGTGTAATTTTGCGGCAGGCCCTGTGGGCAGCACGCATGGCCCTGGCACCTCTAGGGCGGTTTTTGGTGCCACTGGTCTGATTAGCTGCCAACCGACAGACAAGGATGACAAGGCACGCATGGCGCCGGAAAGGTAAAATAAACAGAGGAAATCTAAGAGGATACAGGTCATAAGCAGGAAAAGGTGTGCAGGGTGTGTGTGGCATGGCGCCAGACAGGTGGTATTCCTGAAACATACATATCATGAGCAGGAAAAGGTGTGCAGGGAGTGTGTGGCATGGCGCCAGACAGGTGGAATTTCTGAAAAATAGGAAAACAGGTTATAAGCAAGCAAAGGTATGCAGGGTGCGTGTAGCAAGGAGTATCGTGGGTTGGCCAGCTAGCTATACATCTGTACATATTCATTGTGTGTGTACAGTATTTTAAACAGGGAAATATTCATGTATACAGTCAAATGTGGTGCGCATGTTCGGTGCTGGCAAACCCTATAAATATCATTTTTTGATTTTCTGTCAGCTGAGGGCCACTAAGGAGAAGCGCAAAAAACTCTGCACCGATCTTTGAGGAGCTTGCATCACTCACCATGTCGTTCTCTTGAGTTTGGGGTGGCGCCATCTACATCACTAACACACTCACACACCCTGAAGCCTTTTAAGGAGCATAGTCTTGATTCTCAAAAAGTCAAGAAGCTTGCCTCCAAGCTCCATGCCCGGTATGCTGCTAAACTTGCCTTCAGACATGCCCTTTCCAGTACTAATAGCAACTCTCATCAAGAGCCAGTTTCAGGCCAAGTCTTAAACCCGCTTGATTAACATAGATTCTTCTTCTTTTCAATTACAGTACTCTGTACCAGAGTGGTTCCTTTTCCTCGTTAATGTTGGCAGTTGGTTTTCTCTGTTTGCATAGACGCTTCTCACCAAAGTAGAGATGCTGAATCTGCTAGTCATATCTTGCACTGTATCTGGGGCGTAAATATGGATGAGGTTATTCTGTTTTGTTTGCAATCTTCAGGTGTGTCGAGCTCATATCCAAAGCTGCTTACCTTGGAGTAGATGAAGCATGGATTTCAAAGCATCCAGTTCTCACCCTTGGTAAGTTCAGTTCCGTCCTGCCACTTTGTATTTGTTGTTGTTCTTGATGATGATGATGGTGGTGGTGGTGGTACACCCAGAGGTGTTTTGCCTTGTGAGGTCCATTAATAGTGCAACACAGCTGTCGTCCTGTTTCTTTTGCCCTTGCCTTCTTCCAATTGCAGCATCCCTAAGAGATCCGCACTGCATCGTGGCAAGCATTGTTATTCGCAACCTATCCACCTAGCGGACAGCAAGAGAGCAAGTTCGGCTGATCTTTGTACGTCGCCACTTCCTTTTAAATACAATGTGCCCCTTCGTGCAATTGCAGCTTACATATTCCAGTACCTTCCTGCACTAGGCTGGTTCATAATGAAGAAAGTGGGTCCTAAACGAGCCAAAGCAATGCGAGAGGGGCGAAGTGGCTACTCAGGTGTTAGGTAGAAGCAGTACCTGCTTTCCGGTCAAGGCAGCCTTATGTGAGCAGAGATATATGAGATATGAGGCGAAGCCAGTTGTGTCTTATGTTCCCTTCATCTCTAGACCTAAACTGCTGAGTTCAGTGTGTAACAATTGGACTTTAATTCTTGGAGGGAAGCAAAGTGATATCATCTATATCTCACATCTCGCATCATTCATGTTTTTTGTATGTGTTCCTTTTGAGTTTCTCCATCCTTTTATTTTGTTAATTCTGACAACTGCTCTTCCTTTTTAATTGAATTAATGTTTCTGTCTTTTGGGGGGGAGTAACCTAGATTTTGAGCAGTTGCCATTGGTCCTTGCAAAGAATTCACCGCCATCTCACGTTGCAAACATAATAGAACTGCTAGCAACCCCACGCGCATTTTAAAGCCTTGCTGCTGCAAATTCGACATGCATCCTGCAAGGCGCGTACAGTTTGAGTTTTGCGTTGCTGGGCATGCGCTTTTCTGTGAGGAAGCGTAGTAGTTCCTGTTTCTTGTGCACCGTTTCCTTTGTCCGACTTGTGAGCATACTGCCCTGTCCGCCCCATGTGTGCTAACCTTGCTGCTGTAGACATTATATTGCTTCCTTGGCCTTCATTTATGAGATTTTTAGTCACAGCACGAGTACGTGCACTTGTCGTCAAGCACAAAAGGGTGGTAAGCGTGTTGAGGTGCAGCGGTATTACTTGCATTCCTTATTTACGCTGCGACACTGAAGCAACTTTAGTCCTGCTCTGTTATTAACGTGTATTGATATCAGCTTTTGTATTTGCCTCATCATTGCAAGGACAGCCGTCATTTTGTACCGAATAGCAACCTTATAAAAGTTCAGAAGTTTTGCTGCCTACACTACTTTTATCTACACGATTCAAATTTTGATGGTTTACAGGTCTATTTGACATGCTACGTCATGACATCCTTGATGAATGCATAAAACATATAAACACTTTCCAGTTGAATTGCTGAGTAGCCTCTGCTTTTTGTACCCAGTTACAAACTCTGAGGAAACTGTCAAGCCAGAAATTTAAGACAAGCAAGCAGGGAGCGCAAATGTGATCATCTCAGGTCTAGCAGGAAATGAATTGGACCGTATATGCTCCTTTATTTTCACAAGATCTATGTGCAGTTTCTCAAATCCAGGAGAAAAAGACTGTGGTGTTTCCCTAATTCCCTGTAGACGGCTATTTGTTCCTTTCATGATTTGACACTACTGCTATTCGGTGGAAGGCAATGTTAACCCTAAAATAATTTGCATAGCAAACCGCTTATAACAGAAATAAGACAGCGTTGCCCCCAATTTTTTTGCCAAGCACGAACTTGTCGGCTACAGAGTTGTTTTTCTTTGCACAAGACAGGCGTATGAATTCAGGTCTTTCTGCTTGTGCAGCGCACTGACGACAGGGAATACGTATCGCTCTTATTATGCATGACGAGGGCAGTGAAAACGACGACCAAACAATGAAGACGGTGAATAAAAATCCTGATCCAGCTGGATTCCTTCGGATCGAGATACTCGTTGTGAGGAGTGGTACATTGTTTTCTTACTATAAATCTTAGTTATGCGTAAGAACAACAAAGCCACACACAAGAGTCGTGACCAGCCGTTACAATTCAATAAAACTACCGACTGGCTCAAAAAATAAAAATTTATGTATATACATCATGGCAGTAATCCAGCTCGCCCTAGCACTCCTCTCCCTCTCCGCGATTGGGCTCTCTGCAGGTGGCGAGGGTCTTATTTATTACTTCTCTCAGTCGCCTCGGTGACAGGAAATAACGCCGCTGCGGCAACACTGGGTCCACATACAGTCAATTGATCGTCTTAATAACACACGTAATTTGTTATCACACGCACAGGCGGAGTCCCTGCTGGCGGAGGGGAGCAACCCCTCAATAGGAAGCTTCTTCAGGTCAGTAGTCTCTCATCATCAAAGCAAATGGCAAGCCATAGATAGGTGCCATTGCATACATTGTGCATCTTGTAACTGTCGCAAAGGTCATAGGCACATTAGCCATCTATATGCTAGAAAGGATCTGTTATCATTACAATATCAACTGACTGCAATTACTCGCACCTGAATTGCGCAGGATCCCACGAACGTCAGAGCTGCCGCCACACAGGTGCTTTCTGAGCAGCTGGCATGCGATGGGCCATGCCAGTCCCTCAGGGATGCTTTCCAAACGTGAGTGATTATACCCAAAAGTAATACACCTTATTGTAGAAAAGGCGGAGGGATGGTAAAGCTGAGAGGTAGATGCACATATTTTACGGGACCATTTTGCTTGCCTCAAATTGGTGCGATCAAGAAGCCCTGTCTGCCTCGGTAAATATTAACAGGGAAACATGTTCTTGGTTTGTCTGCATTTCACAAATTAATTGTGCAACAGCGCCATTTCACTGTGATGCAATAATTTCCAATTGCACTCTCCTTCCTAAACACAGGTTTGATGTTCAAGTGGGCGCAAACCCAGTTACTGCTCCACCAGCTGGTGATGCAGAACTTGCCAATGGTGGCGCAGTAAACGGTGCTAATGGTGGCACAGTAAACGGTGAAGCTGATTTAGAAGGTCGCTGAGAGTGTAGCATTTGGGAGTTTCAATTCAAATGAGCTCTCCCTTGGATGATGACGTTCCTAAAACTTGTCTTTGCAAATGAACACACAAGTGGATCTGCAGCCATTATCAAATTTCATAAATATCTTTGGCTTAAATTTCTGTAAAATACTGCAACCTTGATGCACTAATTTGAAGCCTGTATGGCACCCAAATAAGGCATGTCAGGGTGGTTTAAGCTGTTTTAGAAAAGCTGACCAGGTTTCTGGCAAAAGTGCAAGCTTCATCAGTGTGTGACTTCATTCACCAAGGCTACAGGCAAGCAACTCCTAACTACAGCCAAGGAAACCTCGCATGGCAGAATTATGATACGAAAGTACCGCAATAATATGGATTGCCAATGTCATTGCCCATTAAAAATCCGAATGGCCTTATTTATGCAATAAGCCCTTTGTATGCTAAGCGTACCTTGAAAGTGGCAGTTTAGTCTACATGCAAAATAAGAATTGCAGGAAGGATTTGCACGATACCAAGAAAATTACGCTAATCCATCGGACAAAGATTGTGTGAAACACTATAAGAGGAAAGAACAAAAGGGAAATTTCACAGTGGATTTTGATGATCATGCGTGCTTATTTAATATGGGAACATTCAAGATGGGGCCCTTTTGTTCGAGTGGGATTACATCTAAGGCCTGTTTTGGCACACCAGTTACCACTTAGCTTCTTTACGAAACTTGCTTCTGCCTTTCCATCTTTGAAAAGTGTAATCACCCTTGCTATAGTTTTTGGCGCCAATTTTTAATTACCTTCCCAGCCTTTAGTCCTTCATCCAGACCATCCTAACGGATGCAGAAATCCATTATCTTTTCTGGTTTTCTTTAGACCTAGTCTCCTGTTTTCTCCTTCTTGCAGCAGCATGCCTTTCTTTAAGCAACAAGTGTCCTGGTTGCCTCCCTTGCTTTCTTTCTCTTTCTGCCAGCCTCACACGCTTTCTTTGCTTTGTTATATCTTCTTGTTTTGCATAGTAGGGGGTTTGCTAAGTGTATCCCTTTGATCTATGTAGCAGTCGCCCCCCAAAAACATCCAGTTTGTTTTGGTGGGGAAAACGGTAAAAACATTGCATGATCTATGTGCAACGAATCCTCTAAATTTTTGTAATTGAAATATTTCTGCATTTTCTTGTCGTCTGGATAAGTGATAATGACAATGGTCTGTACTACCAGACAAAATTAGAAAGCCACTCCCATGGAGCCGCTAGCAACGCTTACCAAACAATACCTTATGTTTCTGTTTAAACTGGAATACAGAATAGGGAGACCTGTATAACCATACGATCACAACTCGGTATGCGGTATGTCTCTCAACGAATCTAACCTGTCCCCTTTGCCCACAACTAGATGGTGCCCTACACATCCTCTCTGGGTGCCAACACATACATGCACACATAAATGAGGAATATGATTGTTGAGAGGCACAACTTAGCATGCAACATGATCATGAAAGCCACCAGCAATACAGGCCCCCTAGCATCCTGCTTTGTCTCCATGGATACAGGAAGCAGCAAACGGCTGACTAAGAAACATCTCCAGATATCTAAAAAAGCTGAAAATAGGGTACCTATACCAAAGTTGTCAGATCAAATCATTGTCAATGCAAAGTATGACTCAAGGCATCAACTAATTTCTGTGGAGGTACTCGGTTTATGTGTACAGGTGTGGATATACAGAACTGGTAAAAGCATTAGGGACCGTAGCGGTGTAAAATATCCCTCTGCTGTATGGCTTTCCCACCTTGGAGGCCTTCCTGGCTGGTCTAAAGGCATATTCAATCATCAATAAGACTTACAGACGGAAATTGGGGCTGCCTTTGGACCAGGAAAGGCCTCCAAGGTGGAAAAACCCATCCAGCAGAGGAGTGATTTCTTTGCATTGCTGTGGTCCCTCATGCATCTACCAGTTCCGTATATCCACGCCTGTGCTTACTTTCCTGCCACTGCTACCACTGCTAGTGCCACTAATCTTTGGTTGGCTGCCACACCGCTGTCCCTTCCTGGAGCTGAGACCGTTTACTCAGATATTCCCGGTCTCATTGTGTTATGACACGTTAATATGACTGGCAAACAAAGGGACCTTACACAGTACAGGGTCTTTTGAGGATCCCCTATTGTGGTACCTCTTATAACGCCTTCATGTTGTCAATTGAGTACCGAAACTATCGAATTCGGAAGATAAGGTCATCAATAAGACTGGCGTATCCAGCTTATTGAAAAGGACACAAAAAACTATGCATGCAGTGAAAATAACTCCTCACATTAATTAAGGAAAAGAAGCAACTTTGGTACCAGGTACCGTAGAACTCCTCCACCACACAAAAAAAGCAAGAAATCATTGGGGATCAGGAGGGTTACAGTCTTGCCTTGAAACCGTCTCCTAATGAGAATTGATAATAGTGCTGGAAAGACACGTCTGGTATGAACAAGCTTGGCAGCTTAATTGACAGAATGAACATGAAGCTTGGAAGTTAGTTTCTTAACTCTTTGAGAATTAAGACCCAGTTCCTCAAAAGGCTCCAGCGTGTGATTGTTGTAGATAGTGTCACCCACTCCCAAAAGGATGATGTGGAGGGTAACTGAGGCTCCTTGGAGAATTTTGCAAAGGTCTTTGTGCTCTTCCTGGGCGGCGCTCAGCTGGTTCTACGGTTTAGTTTCCTCACAGTACTTGATTTCGATGAGGTGAATGTCACATTGTAGAGTACTGAGATCTTTGGGTCGGTGCTGTTTGGGGAGGGTGGATCTACTGGTGGCGGCTGGCGGTGCTACTGAAGTGCTCCCATTCTCCCTCAGTTGCCCCCTGCCACTTCTAAGAACCCACCCCACTAGCAGTCTGTTACTTTTTTGTTTTTCTGTAGGTGGGAGCAACCAGTACAGCTTCTGGACGGCTGGAGGTCAAACTAATTTTTGTCTGAGAGGCAGGGTTTTGGATTATACCAAAGAGCCACTTTGGTATAATCCTAGTTTCAGCTGTATCGGGAATCTGAAGATTTTGCATAGCCAGCCGTTCGCTGCTACCTATATCCATGCAGACGAAGCAGGATCCTAGGGAGCCTGTCTTGCTATGGCTTTAAAGATCATATGCATGCAAAGTTGTGCCTCTCAGTGATCATATTTCTTATTTGTATGTGTTGGCATCCAGTAAGGATTTGCAGGGCATTGTCTAGTTGAGGGCAGAGGGGATAAGTTAAGCTTATTGAGTGCTTGAACCATACCGCATGCTTTTGATTATAGGGTTCCTGTTCTGTACTTCATAATGCATGATGATGCACTTGGTGTTAACAGGGACATACATCTAAGCGACCTTGAGGTCCCTCCAAGCGCGTTCAGAGGAGCAGCACAGCAGTACACAGACATCATCAGCAATTTTGGGGCACTGATGCTTGGCACAGGGCCTTTGGACCTTCAGAGTCCTGCAGCTGCAAATTTGGGAGCATTCCAGGAAGATTTCGGTGGGGGGCCTGAGGCGCCCAAAATGCTTGAGCAGCTTAAGTGCCAATCAAAGTGCAGCCCGTAGGGACAGTGATGAATTCTGCAGAATATGCTTGTCCATACCAGGCATGCCCTTTGTAACAATAACAACTTATCATGAGCCAATTTTAGGCCAAGCCCGCAACCCTCCTGATTCTTTTCTTTCTCCTTTTATGTGTGGAAAGAGTATAACAGTATTTGATGTTTTTTTACCTACTTCTTCTCTGTCTTCAAGGTTAGCATTTTCCAGTTGCGTCACAGCTCTTCTTTTTACTTGGTTTGTTTTGAGGTTTACCTCGTTCTCATAGGTTGAGCAACCATTCCAGGTTGAATGCCTTTGTAATCCAATTTAAACTAAAATAAACTAAGCTAATGGGTGGAGTGGCTTCTCAGTGCCTGGCTGCGTAGTTTTCCCCCTCTTTTTTTCTCTCACTGTAAACAATTGCAATCTTACCTATTCTCTTGTCGTCTCTTGTTGCTGACATTGTCCATTATTCAAACATGTGTCACACCAAATCATTGGCAGCGCCAATATGTCGTGTGACAACCATTAAGTTGGTTGAGAGTTTCTGTATGTCTTGTTCAATAAGCTGATGTGAATCAGTTGACGTGCTGTTTCCTATAATTTGCAGTGATGGTGACATCAGGACGGAGAACCACTGCAGCGAAGGCCTTTGGACTAGCCATGCCCTTATATGAGTCTTTCTTTGCGTCATTGGACCGTGTATGAAAAATAGAAAAAGAAAAGACTCCGCTGGCAGTGATGACACAGCCAGCATGAATAAGGGAAGGGGCAACCGTGTGTGAAGTAAACTGGGTGAGAGGGTGGAGATTTTGAAAACATGATGGTTTCCTTATTGATGCTAGGATCTTGCAACTCTGACACCCTGACACCCACTAGACAAAGCTTAGTTGTTTGGACATTCTGCTATCCATGTGTGTATGGTAACTGGTAATACTGTTGCTGCTGGAACTGCTGCAAGTGCTGTTGGTACTGCTGCTGCTGCTGCTGCTGCTGCTGTTGCTGCTGCTGCTGCTGGATCTGCTGCTGCTGTAGCTGTAGGTGGTGCTGCTGCTGGCTCGTTCCAGGATACATTGGTGCTTGATGGGAAGAAGCAGCCGCTGTGTGCGGCTGATTGGGTTGGGTAGGTGCGTTGGGTTGGCTAGGTACACTGGACTGGTTGGATTGGCTGAACATGGCATGCCGTTGCTCGTAAATCTCGCACAGGCCCTTATGCAGCTGAAGGAAGCAGAGGCAGGACGCACTTTGTTGGTATAAGCTGAGGAGGTACAGAGGAGGTACATGGTCTCCACATGCATGACAAGTGAGCCACAAAGGCAGCGTAAAGGCCATCAATGCCACAAAGGCAGTGTTCAGGCCATCAATGCCACAAAGGCAGTGTTAAGGCCATCAATGCCACAAAGGCAGTGTAAAGGCCATCAATGCCACAAAGGCAGTGTGGAGGCCATCAATGCCACAAAGGCAGTGTTAAGGCCATCATGGCGCGACTGCTCTTATATTCATCACATTGCTTGCACGTAGGGTTGGCCGGAGCCACATATGTATGGAATTCTCAGTAGTGACATTTCCAGAAGCACTTTGCAAAGCTGGAATTCTCAGCATTGACACTTCCAAAAGCACTCTGCAACGCGCGTGATTATAAGTAGGCGGGATCAAAGCAGCTAATGATTGGGAGCCGCTTGTGAGGCAATTCACCAGTATAGCTCAAACAGCTGGTCTTTCTTCTGGTACTAATCAAGGCACAGGCTGGAATGAGGAGGTGAGTTAGCCGATGCTTCAGGGCACACGTGTGCACATACTTCCCGGGCTGGTTGCTTTCTCATTCTCTGGTTTCAGGCCTCTTTCAGTCAAACCAATAATGTTACGTGGATATATATATCCCACAAGTACAGAAATGGCATCTGTCGGATTACCCTTTTTAGCTACGTTTAAAACTTTAAATAAACCAGAAGCAGAGGACATTTGACCCACCGTGGATTCAATGAGCTTGGATGCGTTGCCGTCCTTGCTGTTCATGATATCCCACACAGTCGTGGAGGCCTTGCTCATCAGTTTTTCCCTACGCACGTACGCGGCAAAATGAATTAAGATCTTGTCGTTCATCTTCCATTACGTGGAAATGGAGGATACAACTCAGCCCTTCCCTTGCCATGCAGTTTTTGCTTATGCTGCATGCACAATACAGACAATCAATACCTCATTGCTCACCCATTTTGAAAATGACATACACAGAACAAAAAAAGTCAAGTTCTCACGCCAGCTGTTTCAGAGAAAACAATTTATTCCTAGTGTACGCATTGCAGTCCTTCAATGCAATCAACCGAGGATTAGACTACTGGACACAAGGACACGTTGGCTGGATGATTATGATCAATACCTGTTCAATTTAAACAGGACGCACCTAATACATGTGTGTGTGCAGACACACAGATGATGGAAGGTTGACAGCGGCTTGTGTAAATTGTTAGGGAAGCACGCAGGCACTTGACGCACAAGGAGGAGTTCAGGCCGGATAGAATTCCTAAATTGCTGTCAATTCCATAATTTACCCAACCGCCAGTGTGTTCAGTCAAGCATTGGGAGCCCTTCGCTGTACATCGGTTCGATCCGCAAAGAGGCCTCGCAGATGAGACCCCCAGTGTCTCGTCAAAAAGCGATTGCTAAGAGGCAGAGACATATTTTGGGTACAGGTGTCGCACACGCTAGCCATGTCTCTGATGCTGGAGCCTGGTAAGCAAGGCGCTCAGGCGATTGCCACCTTAAAACCATAACCACACTATCTTACATCCTGTGCTTGCACACGCACAAATGAAATTGAAGGGAATAGTGGTGAAAATTACATGTTATGTAAGCTAGGGCCTACGAGGACCATACCCCACTCACTCAATCTCCTTCTTCAAATCGTCAAAGGTCTTTTTATTTTTGGTGTGCTGCCAGTCCACATTCTCCTGCACACGCCAGAGAGAGAAAGACAAAATGTTTCCCTTGGCTGTACGTAATTCACAGTGGAGCAAGCAATGATTGTTGTGTTGTACTGAAGGGCACCAGTGTGCTGCTACCCCCTGAGACTTAACACGCTCGGCTATGCAGTCTCACTTAATCAATTCAAACACTGTAGGGCGAGGTGCCTTTTTCTCAATGTGTGTATGCTGTTTTATGTTGGCCAGAACCGTATATATATACACCGTATGTGACCGTACATTTGGTGACCCCCCTGCCAGAAATACCGTATGTTCACCGTATATATATGTGTATATATGGTTCTGGCCAACCCAAGTGTTGTTATCCTGAATGCTCCTTCCTGCACAACAGCCCAAGGAGGGCAAGTCAGCAATGGACTGATGAATGATTTTGCATGGCTTCGCTCACAAATCAATTTGTCGCTACTCTCCAGCAGTCCCAGACCGTGCTCCTTGAAACGAATTGGTGGATACGATTGTACGGCATCACACTTGCATCAACACATTCTTAATCTGCAGTTCCAGACTGTACCAAAGTGGTTCCTCTTCCTTAATATATGTGGGGAATGGTTTTGACTGCCTGCGTAGTTATATTTCCCAGACTGTGCTCTATCAAATGGAGGGATGAATGCTTTTGTTCAGCATCCCATTTTCAGTGTGAGGCATACAAACAGTGTGGGGCATACAAACAGTGTGAGGCGTACAAACTGTATGAGGCATATAAAAGTGCCTTGCCGTTGTAGCAGCAGTCCAGACCGTGCTCCGTTAAACACAGTGGTGAACACTTTTGTACGGAACCACACTCACCAGCGTCTTGCTATTCTCCAGCAGTTCCAGACTATGCTCCTTGAGGCCTTCCTGCACGTTCAAGTTATTTTAGTTACAATTAAGCAGGGTCAGCCGGAGATATTGTATGTACAGTGTGTGTGTAATTTCCAGCATGAAGGTCATGTACGGTTGTGCGCGACTGGTATGCATGGCTTTGGCCAGCCCTATGTATGAAGCACATGTGGCGTCTATTACAACTAATAACTGCCTTCTCCCACGTGCAAAGGTATTGAAAAACGCGTGGTTGCTTCAGAGCTAAACGAGAAGGCACTTATCCTAGACCTGTATATGTCTGTGATGGGAACGAGTCAATTAAAGGTGGAGACACAAAGGTGTCCTGCATCTGTATGTGAATAAATATGTGAGCCCCTGAGTTTCAATTTGTATGCTAACAAGTCGCACGTGTGCTGTCATTCTAAGCCAATTCGCTGCTGAATGTTTGGCTGCATACATGATAGTGCAATCGAGCAAAGCAAAGCCTGATGTGGTGCGTGAAAAGCTTGTCTTAAAAACTTGAGCAATACCCACATCATGGCGTAGCTGGTCCAGCAACTGTGAAAGAAAACAGGAATGGAAATGTGTGAACAAGATTGTCAGACTGTCACATACACTAAAAAAATGTGGTAGCTCACCATCTTTCTGAGCTGATCGAACGAACCACTGTCCATAATCCATGATAGAACCTCCTTGGCATCGTCCTGAGGTGCGTTGCTCATATTTGTAACTGTAACCGGGCATGCGAACATGTGACCGTTTGTGTGTGTATGTGTGCGTGTGTGTGTGTGCCTATACATGTGTGTATGTGTATGTGTGCGTATATGTGTGTGTACGTGTTCGTGTGTTCTTTTGTGTGTGTGTGTGTGTGTGTGTGTGTGTGTGCCTATACATGTGTGTGTGTGTGTGTTTGTGTGTGTTTGTGTGTATGTGTGTATGTGTGTATGTGTGCGTGCGTGCGTGCTCGTGAGTTGTATTTGTGCATGTGTGTGTGCACATGCGTGCATGCATTGTGTGTGTGTGTGTGCGCACGTGTGTGTGCGTGCGTGTGTGTTGCGTGCGTGTGTGTGTTGTGTGTGCGTGCGTGTGTGTGTGCGTGTGTGTGTGCGTGTGTGTGTGTGTGTGTGCGTGTGTGTGTGCGTGTGTGTGCGTGTGTGTGTGTGTGCGTGTGTGTGCGTGTGTGTGTGTGTGCGTGTGTGTGTGTGTGCGTGTGTGTGTGTGTGTGTGTGCGTGTGTGTGTGTGTGTGTGTGTGTGTGTGTGTGTGTGCGCGCGCGTGCGCGTGCTCGCGAGTTGTATTTGTGCATGCGTGCATGCATTTTGTGTTCCTGTGTGTTTACATGTGTGTACGTGTGTTGTTATTGTGCTTACCAGGAAACAAACAAAAAGGTTATTAATTTCATTGATGCATTTTCAACGGCCTAATCTTCTGGTCCTTTTTAGCAGCTGCCTGTTTTGGGGTGGGCTTGCGTCAACGGCCCAGAGAGAGCTCCAGCCTGGGCATTACTTGAAGGCAGAGACCCTGAGTTTGGACACTGAGACTAAGGCGTACAACCTTGTCTCCCTCGAACCAGGGCGAAGCTACGAGATCAGGGTTTCCCACCCAGCTTTTGTAAGTATGCAGTTGTGTATACAAAATGAGAAAGAGCTAAATGCAACACACACAGCACACACGCAAACACACACATGCAACCATACGCACACACGCGCGCACACTCACACACACGCACGCGCGCGCACACACACACACACACACACACACACACACACACACACACACACACACACAGACACACACACACACACGCACGCACGCACGCACGCATGCACACACACACATAAACACACTCACACACAAACACACTCACACACACACACGCATATATACACACACGCAAACGCACACATAACATAAACACAAATGCACGCGTACATACGCACACAGATACACTCCTGTCTATTGTATCGCAGATACCTGCCTCCCTCAAATTTCTGCTGAGCAACGCAGAGGAGCAGCCGCTGCGCAGGCACAGTAGCAGGTACACGTCCTTTAGCTACACGCACAGGGAGAAATGAAAGGAATACAGTGCAAGCAAAATCAGGACCGCCTTCTTCCTGCTTCACCGAGCTTTTCTTCTCAAGTGTCTTGCTCGTAAAACACTCTCTGCTGTGTGCAGGCGTCTGTTAGACTGCGACAAACTCGTCTTCACTGTGGCGCTTGACGGATCCGTCCAGGTACACAAATGGTCGTGCTTATGTGCGTATATGCTTTAAATGTCAACTCCAAGCACTCTCACGTGCGCTGCAAAGCAGCAAACCGCACGTGCGTATATGCTTTGACCACGTTCAGCTCCAAGCACACTCTCCTGCGCTCTGCAAAGCAGCAGACCTGGTGCTGAAAAGGTCATGCCCCCAAACAGCTATCTTGCTCATTTGCTCGTTTGCTCGTTTGCTCTTTTGCTCACTCATTTGCCAGTGGCCTAGGCAGGACCAGTCTGCAGATCCCCTCACCCAAACACCCCTGACTCGACCCTTCTCTCTCCAGCCTGTAAAAGCCAACAATGCTTCCAGAAATCTGCCTTGCCTTGAGACATCTTTGTTTGCTGGGCAAAACTTATCTCGCAATTTACCCGCCTCCCTCAACGGTGCTTACATCCTGTGGCTGCAGGGCAACCCACGACCTGTGCTTCTGCTGTCTGCGTCTTCTGCTGGGGTACACCGAGACGGGCCTTCAGGGGGTGCACGCACACTGCTGTACAATATTGGTGAGCATGCGATTGACAGAGGGACCACACACGCACACACACACACATGCGCACACGCACACACACTCACACACACACGCACACGCACAAACTCACACACACACGCTGCTGTGTTAGGTACTCGTACGCTACTGCACAGTAGCGGTGAGCATGCACCAGAGGGATTGCGCACTGCATCTTAGGGAGTGCTTGCACTTTGCTTACAAAACCAGTGAGCATACAAGAGAGGTACCCTTCACGCACTGTCGTGGCATTCCGTCGTCAAGCAGTCCTGGAGTGTGCTGATGGCGCAGTGCATACACACACACACACTCATGTATTCACACACTGCTACAACTCTGGTACTGGTACATATTTAATGGTTTATGATGGCGTGCCTCTGGGTTATTAGGGTTGGCCAGAACCGTATATATATCTACGGTTCTGGCCAACCGGTAGCCGTATATGACCGTATATTTGATGAAATCCCTGCAAAACATACCGTACATACACCGTATATATATGGTTCTGGCCAACCCTACGTGCCAGTGTATCATGGCCCGAAATGGTGCAAAGGTTTGTGTGTGCATTTGTGCCATTACAAATTACAAATAACAAGGGCTGCCACTCAAGGCTTTAGCCGCTGTACCTATTTTGGGTGGATACAGGAGGGTACAGGATTTTAACTTTTTGACGTCACGTGTCAATCGAAATATAAATTACATACCGTACTGCGCTTTAGTATTGCGAGGCCTACTTTTTGCGAGGTGCCAAAATAATTAGAATAATTAATTTGCGAGCATTAAGCTTTTGCGAGGCCCCTGAAAAGTTAAGGAAATTTGCGAATTTTGCGAATTTGGGGATTTCTTGTGCTCTCCGTTCTGTATCTATTCAGTGCTGGTTTACATCAAAGTCTGAGACGAGTTTTAAGGCTCCTAACTTCAGCCTGAGGAGTTACTCTTGCATTGCCTCCCCCCCCTCCTCCTCCCCCTCCTCCTCCTCCGTGGTGGTCTCTGAAATCTCCAGGGTTTCAAGGCCCCTGCCCCTGCGACCCTGCAGGTGCATCCTAACCCACACTGCCTGCTTCTTCAGCTTCTGGGCTTCTGCTGCTGCTGCTGCTGCTGCTTTTGCTGTGAAGTGCAGATGCAAGCGCACCTGATGCTCCCCCC
>Ga0307963_1001145_pt1 | contig 19813 bp, 16 predicted proteins | sample OrgLakmetagen594_FD_201829 | JGI IMG/M metagenome (GOLD analysis project Ga0307963, IMG submission 201829) | Saline water microbial communities from Organic Lake, Antarctica - #594 | ecosystem: Environmental > Aquatic > Non-marine Saline and Alkaline > Saline | place: Antarctica: Organic Lake... | reverse complement strand
TAACTCAGAAGTTTACAAATTTATTAGTGCAGCTGTCGATCTTTTTGATTGATTTATTTGTTGGGACCTATAGGTTGAGCAGCCATGCCAGGCTGGAGGCCTTTGTAATCCAAACTAAACTAAACTTTCCTCGCAAACCTGAGGATATGTACGAAAACAATTCCGAAGCCAGGAAATTTTCCGACATGACGGAAAAAAATAAGACGAAGTGTCCACTCCTTTTGTGTGCGGCATTTGGGCTTCATATTTCAACTACTTTCTTCAAAACAATGATATGGTTGCATCAAGGGTGAGTGAGCCAGTAAATGACAATTGTGACTTTCTGATTCACATTTCAACCAAACTTTAGACTGAAGTGTCTGACGTATATTACCAGTGGCAAGTAATTAGTAAAATAGATAATGACAAATGAATGGCATTGCTCACTTTCCTTACTCACGTGCAAATTTGTAATTGGCGATAAATAGCATAAAATCAAACTACCTGTTTAAGTCAGTCTTTAGCAAAATACAACGGCAAGTGGACTGTGGCCGGTATTCGTGACTGGATGATTACAGAAAGCGGCTTGAAGAAAAAACTCACTGCATCACATACACCCCATATAAAATGATGCTTTTATTGCATTCCTTCCGACACAGTTCTGTCCTAACCATAAATCGCTGTCCTCATTTAGCAAACAACTGGCAAATAGTGAACGAAACAGGTGGTTAAGCATAATACCGAAGTACGACTTGGTCCCTGGGGCAGGGGAGCTGCTATAGCTTGCTGCCATGAGTAAGGGCGTTGGGAGATGGCGCCGGTTTCTCGCCTGGCCCCAACCACATTTTGGACAGGCAGAAGGGCAGGTAGTCGCTGGCTTTGCTGTCTCCGGGAGCCTGGTAGTGCACAAAAAGTAGTGCAGAATGAGTTAATGCTTGGGTTTTTGGGGGGCTGTACGAGTATGGAATAATCGCTCCAGCAGAGAGGAAAAGTTCAGATAGTACTTGGTTTTGGGGGGGGCTGTATAAATGTTGAAAAACAACTCTAGTTCAGGGGCAGAAAAGCTCACACGCTATACGTGACTTTATCCTGCTCCCACAATTGCTTAGGTTGACGTGAGGCTTTACAATTAAGGAGGTGGTTCCCATCATACAGTTCTGCATCTTACAAGCAAGTCGCTTCAATACCTAACGCAAGCTCTTCTCACTTAGTAATCAAATCGAAAAGAAAAATAACAAGCCAAGAAGAACGCAAACAAATTGTGACTCAAAAGGTGCATGTGGTGTTGCGTAAGGCTGTGACTCCAGAACTGGTACATTAAAGCTAGCATACAAACACAACCTTGCAGAAGTAACTAGTAGCCATCTTAAGTTTGAAGATTGCCCACTTATCCTTTTAATTATGCTCACCTTATGTGGAACTCAAAGATATCACGCACACACACAAAACCATACACATACACACAAAAACACACACCCCAAACACATGCAGCAATTTCATGCACACACACACAAACACAAACATATACATAAAACATACACAAAAAAACACACCCCAACACACATGCACACTCACGCTCACACTACACACATACACACCACAAATACCGTACTCGCTGCGCAGCAAATCACAGGCAGCCACCAAAACACATAACACTTAACCAAACACCCCTTACATGACCCAAGGCATTAATAGTGAGCCAACCTGGCTCACGGCATCAACACAGCTCTGTTAAGCACACCTCCTTCCTACCTGGTGCATAGCGACCCCCTCTGGGCGCATGCCTTGTCCCTCTCGCACCATGCATGCCATTAAGTGAGCCATGATGTGGCAGCTGGTCTCCTTAATCTGGGAAAAGGGAGGGAAGAGGGCGCCCTCACGCAAGACCTGTGCATATGAGGCGTCAATTCGGTGATGGTTAAGGCTACAAAGGCTTCCGACTCGATTGGAAAGGAGGCTTGTGCTTACCGAGGAAAAGGAGAGAAACATCAAACAAATAAAGCCAGCGCCCTGCTTGTCACCAAGAACATTGACTACTGCTTACTGGGTATTGTTCACTTGCATTGACTCTGCGATGACCATACGTCTCACCAAGCACAGGTTGCTTAACATGGATGGATTTGGTTATCGCAGCCAATGAGCTCCAACATCCACTTAAGGCCATAAGCTCCTCACAATAAAATTTAGTTATTGAGACCCAAAAGCCTTCATTACAGAACAATAAGCTTCTCACAATTACAAACGTTTCTGAGACCGAAAGGCTTTTAAATCAAATGCCTTATAGTGCCAACACATAAACACCACTAGCAGAGAAGAGTGAGCCCGGCGCTGGCGTGGTAACGAATAACACCTTACGCACCATGATGGGGTTGGCCATGGCAGCCAGAGCTTCAGCGGCCACGAGGAAGGACTCCTCTGAAATACTGCTGCAGCGTGCCAGCATTGCGGCGTGGCCCTGCACACGGGCAGGGGGGGCATGCACAACACTCAATAGAGGAGCAATAAGTTGGTGACATATTGGAGGGAGAAGCTGTCAGTGCTGCAGCATGGCCCTACAGACAAGCAATTGTGTTCATCATTTACTTAATAGAGCATTCTGCAGCTTGAATTGAAGAAAGGTGTTGGAAATTGCCCTGCTGCTGCTGATGCATTCTTGCGGGCTTTGCAAAATCATGCTCTGAGAGGTTGCCTTCATTTCCGAGGTGATCTAGTTTGCAAACAAAAACATCCTGCAATGCTACAGCAGACTAAGCAAACACGCCTCTGTTGGCTACTCCTAAGCCTGAGGCCTGTTTGATTCCCAGAGGGGTAAACAAAGCAATTTGAGCTTAATCCTCAACAACTACCTACTACCTACTACCTACTACCTACGCCTCTGCCTGTGTTCCTTTGCCTGTCATCATGGCTTTACAATGGGCAAGGTCTGACTTACCAGGGCAGGGAACACATACGCATTATTGGCTTGTGCTGGGCGAACAAACACGCCTGGAAACAAGGGAAGGAAGAAAGAGAGCGCAAACAAAGCCTTAACATAGAGTTTCCTTTGACAAACATAAACATGAATGCGCAAACAAACCCATACAACCACAGGCATTCACTGACACACAGGTTTAGACGACGCACAATTACGCACAAACCTGCACACATACACACTCAAACGCGTGAGCACACACCTGCTGGATCTCTAGGAACATCCTCAGGCAATGCCATTCTAAATTGAGCCTCGACTTTAGAAATCAGTTCAGGAGGGGGCTGCTGGCGGGGGCCTGCAGGAGGCAGCAGCAACCATGGTGTACCCAAGTATTAAATTGTGAATATAAAAATAACAAAAAGAAACAAAGGATTATTACGAAAAGAAGAGTATTACGCATCGAAGCATGAGCAAAGTAGGCATTGGAATCTAAGGGAATTGGACTCCTGTTGCAGAAAGGTGGGTCTGCTATAGGTAAGCTTTTTGCAAGAAAGTTTGCAAGAATTACCAAACAGGAATGTGATGCACGAGCAAAAGCAAAGTACGAGGCATAAGAGTCATTGGTGGGCGTTGGATAGTGCCGTATGACCAAACCAGGACGTGAGTTTGGCCATATGGCACTGCTTTTTAGTCCCACTGCTCTTGGGTCTAAAGAGGCAGGGTTGGTGGAAAGAAGACGTGCAGTACTTGAGGACAGGATCTTGATGCATTGAAGAGGTAGAAATGAGGTAAGTAAGTTGCAAAGAGTGGAAAAATCTTCTCACCTTCATTCCTAGCACCTTGGCTTGGAAGACGTCTTCATCTCACAACTCCTTTTTTATATTCATCAAGGCAAACAAGTTTTGTCACACCGTGGTGTTTGCACCAGGAGCACACAGGGCGTCTGAACACTTGATGTCATTGGAGTGGGTCGAACTTGCAGGACACTGCACATGTTTAGGGTTGGCCAAAACCACACACACATACGTGTATATACGGTGTATATACGGTATTGTTAGCAGGGAAATCACCATACATACGGTCATATACGGTGTACATATACGGTTCTGGCCAACCCTTCACGTGTTATTAAACCTGTAGAATGTCCAGTGCTATGACATCTAATTTCAAGGCCCAGAAAGGTCAACAAACAGAGGGATGGCGTGGGAGGAGTCTAACCCAGTAAGTACTCACTTTCTAGGCCGCCATTCACATGAATTCGTGTTGTTGGTTTCAATTCATATCCATATGTCAGGTACCATGTGTCACCTGTCTCCTATGCCCTTGCACATAAGAACACACACGCACATGAAAACACGCATGCACGCACATGGAAGCACGCACCCGGGGGAGTTGGTTGGTCAGCCTGAGGCCCGTCTGAAGGCGCAAAAATTGGATCAAAGGGAGACCCAGAGGCAAACAGCACACGGCCCCCACTGTGCCTGCAGAAGTTTACAAGGTAGTGAAGGCAGAAGTTTGTACACACACGGATAGTAAGCCGATGGAACTAAGAGATCAAACAGCACACCTTTGCCCTCATATGCACGTATGTATATGGAAGAGTTTACAACGTACATCGGGAACAAGACAAAATGCGTGCTTATAGGTGTAACTCCCATAGTGATGTCCTGTTACACTTATACAAATATTCACCTGAAATGACCCATGCTCACACAGCTATCCCTATATAACCCTGCTTGTAGGCAAACAAAAGGACACACTCAGCAGGCTTAGACCACCACGAACCTGTAGGCCTCCTCAAATGTGCACTCCGCTTTCGTGGTGGGATTAGACAGGGGAAAGATGATGGGCCGGTGGTTGATGGCAGACATTTCTCGGAGGACCTCTTCGCTAAAGCCCTTGGCTATGGTAGACACGCCTGTGCTTTGTGCACGCAGAACAAAAGGGCCAGCAGCATGAAATAAAAGTGCATTGCACACAGAACCTCATCGCCACGGAGGTACCTTTGTACTGTGGTACACACAGAGCTTGGTAGAAAATTGTGCTGGGACTTCCCTGTGTTTGAGCCTTTTTACCCCTCCCTATAAGAACACAAGCAGTGATGTGAAAGCAAAATACTGAACATTCAAAGAAGCATTTTCATATTGGACGCAAGGGCTTCAGCCAGCGCGCAGCCTCTGAAAGGAAAGGCTTGTAACAATTTCAGGTTAATTGCAAATCTTGCCTGAGAAAACAAAAAAGCGGTGGCTTACCACCTCATTCAAAAGCTATTCACTACCATGATGCAACAAATGATGCTCATTGATCTCTCTGCAAACGGTTTTGCACACACACACACACACACACACACTGTGCGCAATATTCTAGGCCAACCCTACAAAGAAATGCGCACCAATGATGGCAACGGGCCTCAGCTGTCGGATCGCCTCCAGAAAGGTTTTGCAGTAGGGCGTGTCGTGCGCAAAGGCTTGCTTGTGGTGCTGCAGGCTTTCCAAACGGGCGGCACAGACCTGTGCGCACGTAAACAGGAGTCATGAGTTATGTGTGAGCTAACCATAGATCAGTTCTGCGCAAAATAGGGCGTGCCATGTGCAAAAGCTCGCATGTGGTGCTGCACGCCATCTTTAAAAAACAACTAGAGAGAAGTGGGAATGTGGTACAGTTCCATTCCAATGTTTACTTACTTCCATACGTGTGACATGCAGGTGTAAAAGTCAGAGCAGTGCTAGGGTCAGAGCATGGATTTGGGGTGTGTGTGTGTGTGTGTGCTTGTGTGTGTGTGTGTGTATGTGTGTGTGCATGCGTTTGTGTGTGTGTGTGTGTGTGAGTGTGTGTGTGTGTGTGTGTGTGGCTATGCGTTTTGGTAAGCAACAGCTGTGTAAAATTGCGACATGCAAGCATGTGCATAATACAACAACATAGTATACATTCCCTTGCCGGCTCGGGTGCGTTTGGAGTAAACGCAATGTACAAGGATATGGAGGGGTGTTCTTCAAAACAAACGTTCTCTTTCTCTATACACTCCTCTTCCAAATACATCTGTTTCATGTTTCCTCTACCTACTGCCTACTGTTTCTTTTGTTTAGCCAGGTGTGGTTTCAGACTTTTGCCAAGCTTCCGCTGAGATGCCCTTTGAGGCATATATAGTTATGTAACCTTACATTACCTAGGTTGCCTACAACAGCCAATTGCTCACCAGGCCCTTGGAGTCTTTTGAATACTTTTTTCCACTAATTGCTCACCAGGCCATGGAGTCTTCTGAATGTTTTTCTTCACTAATTGCTCACCAGGCCCTTGGAATCTTCTAAATAGTTTTTTCCACTAACTGCTCACCAGGCCCTTGGAGTCTACAAAATGGCAGGTCTTCCGAGCTTCCTGCATCATGGTCAATGAAACAAGAATGGGAAGTGGGTTCAAAATGAGGAGGTTGTTTGGATGGATGATGCATTATATGTTTGTCCTATCAACAAGGAAGGATTGCCAAACTGATTGTGGATTAGAAGAGGAGGAACACAAAAGGGTCATCCCCAAGAGAGGCATCAAAAATGGTTGGCAGATACCCAAGCACACATGTATACACATACATACGCAGACGAGCTCACAAAGATGTGCACACACACGTACACACACACGTACACATACACGTGCACACACGCTGAGCATAGTACCTGCATGCTGCATCCCGTACGTCTGTGCACACAGTAAGAGATGAGCTCCCCAATGCCTGTGCCTGCTTCCCCAGCCCCTAGGAAGAGCACGTGCTTGCCTGCCAGCAGGGCTCCAGACCCAAGGGCCTCGTCAGAGTCAAGGTCCACCCCTGTTCATCATTGGGGTGGTCGTACATTAAGCTACTACTTTCTTTTTCACAAATGGGTCCTCACGCTTGCGTGTGTTTGTGTATGCGCTTGTGCGCTCATTGGAGGTTTGTGTGTGTGTGAGCGCGTCTGTGTGTGTAGGTACCAGTGCATGTGACTGTGTGCGCCTGTGTGTTGGTTAGCAAGCACATGACCGTGTGTGAAGTAGTAGAGAAGTGCAATATTGTAGAAAAGTGTAGAGAAGCCCAGAGCTATCTCGATCTAGCCCTTTTTATGTGTGTGCATGCAGGTTAACGCACACAGACATGCACAAACACCCATACATACACCCACACGCACGCGCCTGAACGGGAGCTGTCGTAGTTGCCTGAGTCAAAGGCGATGGCACGGAGTGCTGCCAACAGCGCGGCCAGCGTGATTGCAGCCGTACCCTGGCACAGGCACAAATTCACATACACACAAACACGTTTTAAAATCATGGATGCACGGGTCGTGAGATATGTTTGCATAAGCAATAAGCTAGTGGGATGTATTCATATTGCGTCATTGAAAAGCTGCAGACAGTCACATGAGTCATTGAGTAAGTGGACGGCCATCATTCATTGAGAACTGACTGATTCGACCTTCGCAGCAACGACATGGCAGTGGTTGCAGTATTTATACGATGGTGGTTGCAGTATTTATACAACGGTGGTTGCAGTAATTATACAATGACAGTGATTGCAGTATTTATACAACGGTGGTGTTGATTACCCTGGCACACAGGAAAAACACAACCACAACCTTGGTTAAAGGGTGCAGACTGGGTAATGTACAGCAACAGGTACTGACAGCAGCGCCCCGAAACCCACAAGGCTGTTTATTCTAGGTGTGCAGAAGGTTTACGTCACATGTTAGGTCAGTCTAGCACAAACACCGAGAGGTACGAATTTACTCGTTGTGAAAAAACGCAGGGCAGGATACGATATGTTTGCAAGAACCACAGATATGGGGAATGACCAGGTGGCTTATGCACACACAAACACACACACACACACAAACACAGTTGCAACACACACACTTGCACACCACACACGCACACACACGCACACACACACACACTCACCACACACACACACACACACACAAACACACACACACACGTGTCAACCCAAACCACCCCCACCTGAATGTCATCGTTAAATGAGCAATGAGTGGTGCGATAGCGGTCCAACAACCTGCGTTGAGTAAAAGTGCGGCAGCAGTTGATACAGACGCCGATTGTGCATTTCACTGCAAAATGGTTTTTGCAATAATTGCAATATTCCAGACTCAACGTTGATGGCGTATGTGGGAAGGAAGGATGTTGGTGCAAGGAGCTATGCCTGGCATCTCTCTCTATCCAGCAAGCAAACTGTTAAGACAAGACCAAGAAGCACACACTTTGCGACGACTAAATATTTGTAGGTTGGCCAGAACCGTGTGTATGTATACCGTAAATGACCGTATATTTGGTGATTTCCCAGCCAACAATACCGTATATACACCGTGTGTGTGTATATATATATTCCTGAGTTGGAGGTCAAAAGCGAACAGCACACACGCATTTACTTGCTTTGCCCCTTCCCTTCTATATGTATATCATAAAATCCGTTTTGGTTGTTTTGATTTGTTTTTTTTTTCACTTTATTGTTTTTCCCGGGGACACTGGGTCATATACCTGCAAGTCACCATAAGACAAAAATATTCATGAAGCAGTGGAATAAATGTTCAGGGAGCGGGTTGGTGCGCCTTAGCTACTGTCACTGAGCATGTTCCATAACCCGACCTGACTCAAAACCAGAAAAAAAACGATGAGTGAGAGCGTAGGATGACTTTTGCAAAATGCTTTTTAAATCATTTTTGTTCTTGTATTTGTGGTTGTAGCATTATGCCTGTCACAACAGCACAGGCTCTGGCACTAAATCCGATTTCACACAAAGAGCCTGAACATCGTGCTCAAGATTCACATGCAGTGCAAAACAGCGCTGACTGTGTACCTGTGCTGTGCCAAAAACATAAGGGACACGGCTTTTAGCGTAACGTGGTTGCAGACGCTGTCCTCCTCAATTCATCGATAATTGTGTTTGTTTTGAGCTTTCACCCATTCTCGTACTTTCAATAGCCATTCCAAGCGAGTTCCTAGATTATCTAAGAGAAAACAAAAGCTTGTTCATGCCAGGGGGTGTTACCATCGACTACGTTGAACATAGTATTTAGGACATTAATCACACACAGGTCTGTTTACTGGTAATGGTCATGTTGCTTTGTACATTTTTGAACCTGGGCACATTGCCCGGTAACTGGGCGAGTGTCACGGACAGGGCAGGCACACAACAATCTGCTTACTTCTTGGCATGCTCATTCAGCTATTAACCTAGCTTTATATTTTAACAATCACAGGAGCAGCTACCAAGTCATTCACTTGGCTATTAACTATATCCTAACAATAACAGGCGCAGCTACTATGTCACTCTCTTCTTCCTCCCTTGCCTGAATGCGTTGGTATTGCCAAAGTCCTCAAACTGTATCAATACGTGAGGCTGCAATTGCTTCAGGGCGTCCATGAACTCTGCCACAAAGGAATCGTACTCGTCCCCTGTGGCGCGCCGACGCTTCAAGCCTTGATACCTGCACGTGTGCATGTGTGTGTATGTGTGTGTATGTGTGTGAGTTTGTGTGTGCATGTGTGCATGCGCGTGTGTGTGTATGTGTATGTGTGTGAGTTTGTGTGTGTGTGTGTGTGTGTGGAATCTACAATTTCACATGCATTAAATTGTGTTTGTGTGTACACGTTGTGTTTCACCCTGCACAATGATGGTGTACGCGTGGATGGCCTTGTGTCAGGTCTGCTGTTGGGTACATGTTGAATTGGCAAACACTTGTCCTTTTGGCAAACACATGTGGCAACAGCGTGTTTGTGGCATGAGTTGCGGAACCTGTGCCTGCATCGGATCTTGGCTTTCTGAAACAGGTTTTTTGTGAACAATCCTTCCCGGATGCCCCGCTGAGAATCAATGGATAAGTTTTAGCAGGGTACTGTTCTGCTCCCTCACAAATCAAATCGCTTTACAGCCACAGTTCCTGACTTAAAGGAAGCAAGAAAATTAAGGACTTACTGGGGATCTTGCAGCAGGGTGCCGTTGTTTGTGCCCACATCCAAGCATACGGGCAGGCACACGCTGGGATCCACACCTGCGTGTGAGTGTTCTTAATGCCATTTAAAGTGTACAGTATGCAGAGTATATGATTTAGTGAGCAAGCAGGCGCACCATGTCTTCATCTGCATGAGTGCAGGTATGTAAGCAATTTTTATCATTTCCATTGTACAAGAGCGCCCAAATGTTGCTTGTATGTATCAAGCTTTCTTTACATTTGTGTTTTCCAGAATGTGTGTGAACCCTCTGACCACAAAATGCAAAACTTTCAGTCTCACGTTGATTCACAAATTGCAGTACGGATCAGGACATTCAAGCACCTGACGCAAAGTGCGTGAGTGGAGAAGGTCAGCATAGTCGGGAAACATCATTGCAATTGGCAACATGATGTGTAACTGCAAAGCTTGAATGTGCCTGTCCCTCCTATACAATGTGTGAGACTCACTACTTGGCTTTGAGAGAGCGCATATGAATTGTCCACCCCACCCTCCTCATCACTTACATAAACAAACTGTCTACCTAGAATGTTGAATGTAGAACGTTGTGGTCAGCCAATGGCCATCCAACCTTCTGTCCTTATCAAAAATATTTACAGGTCATTACTTCAAACTCACACCTGCAGCGACGGTGTACAAAGTTATCTTGCCCTCGCTGATGCCCATGCCTGCATGGTATAGGTATTTGGTAAACATGGCATGATGTCAGCATGGAGTTCTTTTACAGCTCGGTCATGAGGCAGGGGAATTTAGTTTAAACAAAGATGGACAATAGAGTCTGCAAAAGTGCATTACATAAGTCACTTGCCTACAAGGACTAGAGTTCTTCTGCAAGCAGAGAACTCTGTAGCTGCATCACGATGTGACACGTATAGGCATTGCATCATATTGGGCCGTCAAGTCTGATTGAGAGGTAGGCAGAGACACCCGCATATGATATGCGGCATATCACATATAGGTTCCGGAATGAAGTCTGAGGGTTCAAGTGCGCGCGCGCGCACACACACACACACACACACACACACACACGCACACACACACACATACACACATACACACACACGCACACGCACACACACATACATACACACACACACCTCCAGCCCCCAGATCTCCAAGCCCCAAAATACGCTCGCCATCTGTCACCACGACTACTTTGACCTGGGTGGGCAAAAAAACAGTGCTGTCAAACTGCTGCGTTACACACGATACGTCAAGGTTATCTAGCAATTTTGATATTTCAGTATACTTTTGTTTGAGGCTATTATGCTAGTAAGGCTATTATGCTAGTAAATCAAGTGGTATCCCGCCAGAAAGAACTCACGTTTTGCCTCCCACACGCCTTAAGCTTCTCCAGTATTTTGCCTCTGTCGTTTATACTCAAAAACAAGCCTGTGGGCCGCAACCGAGGCTCTTGTGCGCGCTGCTTCAGCTCAAAGTAGCGAGTGCAGGCATCCCCGACCGTGGGCGTGTAGATAAAGGGCAGTACTTGTTCGGTATGAGAGGTCAGAAGCCTGAATGTATGTATAGGATTCATGTATACACTTGGCATTACGGGAGGTTAAATAAAACCCTTGTGTAATTAGGAGCACATGCATACAACACACAGCAGAAAGTGCGGTTCCATAAAATGGAGGAAGTGGCTAAGTGCCCTCGCGTGTGTGGCACTCGAGGGTTTTTTAAACCCTTGTCACTGAAAAGGGGCCGTAGCTCCTCAAGTGCCCTTTGACCCTGTCACTGTAAGCATTACGGGAGGTTAAGAACCCTTGTGTAATTAGGAGCACATGCATTCAACACAGCAGAAAGTGCGGTTCATAAGATGGCGGAAGTGGCGAAGTGCCCTCGCGTGTGTGACATGGCACTCAAGGGTTTAAACCCTGGTAACTGAAAAGGGGCCGCAGCTTTACAAGTGACCTTTAACTCTATCACTGTTATATCATACAGCACTGGTGGAGCAATAAGACACTCACCTGTAATATTCCGAGGGATTGCCTTCTTGCAACTGCCGTAGCCACAAGTACTTTTCGATTGGATCAGGTCTGGAGTTGAGTTCCTGCAGCTCAGACTCATGGGTTTGGAGGGCTGTGCTCATCCTGTGTATAAGCCTGCGTGTGCCACTTCTGCATGCATTCAGCATTTATAATTTATATACAACGGGGCGCTGCAGGAAGTCATGATGGTGGAGAGATGATGGGCGCTTAAAAAAAATAAAAAACTTGTTTTAAAGAAAAGTAGTTGGTTTGAAGCGAGGGATGATAAATTTACGCGTTCCAGAGCCCGGACACCCTTCAGGCGGACTGGTGGCACCTGAATCAGCACTGGTAACCAAGGGGTGGGCTGAAACAGTAAGATGAAAGTGCCAGAGAGTGTACTGATGTGTCTAGCAATGTACAGATCTAGCATCATAGGTACGTGCCTGGAGCACAGTCAATTGAGGAGCACTGAGGACCGTTGTTGCAACATGTGCGCATTATCACCGCTCGCTGCAGCCAGCCGGGGGGCTCGTCGGCAGGAATGAAGCGCCGGTTGTACCAGAGAGCGAGAAACGAAAGATCCGTTGGCAAGCGCTGTTGGAGGGCGCTGCTGCGTACAAAGAACGCTTTATGGGAAATAATCAAAGGAAGATGGCTCGCAAGCTGGCAAAGGTAGCTAATGTGGCAGCAGTTTGAAGGAGATCCATCCGTTTATACGCATGCTGTCATGTCACCTTACAACCGCACTACTGAATGCTCTGCCTATTGCTCTACCGATCTATCTCCAGCAAAGTTACACTCGCTTTCATACACTGAACACGCACACACATACACACACATACACACACGCACGCACACACACACACACACACACACACACACACACACACACACACACACACACACACACACACACACAGACACACACACACACACACACACACACACACACACACACTCAGTCACACACACACACACACACACACACACACACACACACACACACACACAAACACACATACACACACACACGCATGCACACACACATACAGGAGCGCAGCCAGTCGCAGATTGAAAGGGATGCGCAGGCCCTCCAACTGTGGAGGTAAAAATTGTGTGCAGACACACCTGTTTGAACTATGTGATCCTGCAGGCGTTTTTGAGCGTGACTTTGATTGCTAGCACAACCACCTGATCACAAGCTTTCTCAACTCCATTTTCTATGTTTTAGGCACCGGTAGAATTTTTAATGAATGAATCTTGACATTTTTGGCAGAACTCCATCCATACAAGTTTCTCCCGGTATGAGCGTAGTTTCACCAGTGATCATTCAATAGGTCATTAAAAGGTAAAAACAAATTGACGTAGGACTCTGCGTGAACAAGCACGGGAGGCTCGGCCGTTCGGGCCCTTTCTGTCCTTTGAAGGCCACGATCCTCACACACATGTCCACCATATCAGTGTTCTGGTGAGGAGGGGGGGAGAGTTGGAGTGTTAAGAGTTTTTCTGCTTTTCGCACAATGCATTAGCGTCTCCTCTCCTATATGTATATAGCGTTAAGACAAGAAGGAACTCACAGACCTTCTTCTCTTTTAGTAATTCATCACAACGTCATTGCTTTATTTGTTTGCCTAGGTGATCACGCACGGTGTCAAGCCCCATGAGACTGTTCAGGTCAGTTGCAGGTGCTAACTCCCTTGGAAGGGGGAAAACAAAACCCGCTTGAGCAAGTGAGGATTGTTCCTATGGTGATTAAAAAGCATATTTTTATGTTTTTACCTCATAATTATTGCCTCCTCAATAGTTAAGGAATGAGAAAGAAAAAGAGCGCATCAGGTTCCTCATGCAGGACACAAAGCAACAACATTCATGGGGCTGTTGCTTCGCAGGACACAAAACAACAATTCCATTGGATGTTGTTTTGTGTCCTGCACCAAGCAATGGATGCAGAGACATCATCCCACCTAGAGAATTAAAAGGCCTTGTCTATGGGGATCAGGAGGTTGGGAGGCAGAGGCCTGCACACCACCAGGATAGTTGCTCAGGTATTTTTGAGGGTGCGTTGAATGTCGTGTCTGGTTTGTTTTTTGCTGCGGATAATTGCACGTAAGCTCAGCATTTTTACGAGTATCGTGGCATGTAGACCAGTAACGCCAAGGCTGCGGAGCGTGTTTTTTGTGTGGCTGCGGTAAATGGTGCCTGTTGCTCCTAGCAGGATAGTGTGAAGGGTTTTGTGGTGTCTGAGTAAACGAGGCATTGACAGCTTGTGTTGTTCTCGTGCCTTTTCTGATTGTTGGGTAGGGGAGGTGTCTACACAGTACTTACTTTCGCTTAAATGTGCATCGCATTTGTGTTGTTGTAAGTCTCTAGGTTTCATAGCCAGGGGTATGTATTGACAAGCCCATCTGCTAGGTTATGGGCAACTCTCCTTGCATTATTAGCAAGGAAAGTTGCCCATATCTCTGTACGTGTTTGGTGGGTTTCTTTTGGAGCGTGGCTGCTGGGTTGGAGTAACTATGATTGATATGCCTTGCAAAGTGTCCGTCATTGTTGTGTGTTGAGATTTGTGGGTAAGAGCTATATCTGGGATTATTTCCACCTGCGCCTCAGCAGAAGTGCATACAATGCCTTCCTGTGTTATCATTGCACAGCTGCCTACGTCTTATTTTGCTTCTATAGTAGGCCGGCTCCCAGAGCGCGATCCTGTGACCCGCAACGTTGTGCCTTCTGGTTATTAAAATATACTAATGTGATTAGCTGCGACCTGAAAGCATTTAATAGGTGCCATCTACCTTTTGGCGGATGGGGCAGGCTGGTGGGCCCTCTACGTGATTGTACTGAGACTGGCATACTTTTGGTTGTATAACAGATCAGTGCGCCAGAGCATGAAATTTTTTTCTTTTTGCAAGGGCGATACTGGCACTACGTACGTCGCTCTCAAAATGTTTTTTGATTAATTAGTCCTTGGTATTTCAACAGAATACAACTGTTACTGCATATAACACACGACAGGCCCCCACCGTTCCAACTGTGGCCGAGGAAGAAGGTACAAGCAGGTATGTAGTTGCGATCACTAGTGTGCCAGCAAAACAAATGAAAGCTGTGATGAGTCTTTTATGGTATCACAAATCAAAAAGATGGGAGTGAATTAGTAAGGGATCTGTGGTGCAGACTACTTGAATGGGCATAACTCATTAGTCAAATGGAAAAGAGCAGTCTGGCAGGTCTTTAACTGAATCCCTCTGTTGTGGAATTGCTAGCAATTAAATGCCGTTTTGGTGCCCTGCAGAGTATGAACTTTCACCGCTTTGATTTGATGTAGCATACATAGCAGGTGCATTATTTCTTACTTCATTGGCATTTCTTGCACACTTTTCACTTTTAACCTTTCAGCACTGGTGAATCCATCTTTGTCTACATCACTAAACTGTTTTACTCATTTGATTGGCTGCACAGCTGCGAGACACCGGTGTTAAAGCCTACGTCGTCTCTTGGAAGCGACCTTGGCACAGGTGTGAGCTACAATTGCTTGGTTTGTGGTAATAGCAAGAAAGCAATATAGTAAAAGACAACATGTGAGAAATGCCTGGGCTTCTCTGCCTTGCCCCCACCATGATTCTAATGACATGTTGTTCAGACATTGCATGCTTGCATCGTGTGAAGGTGAACACTACACAGACTGTGTAACCACATTCTTGCTTGAATTGCGTGGAAGAGAAAAGTACACAGATTGTGTAACCGCTTTCTTCATAGCTTTGGTACCAAGCTAAGGTATTTCAAATATGGTAAATTTTGCGAGATCAAGAAATCCAGAAAGTAAAGATGAGTAAGCATGTTGTTTATGTTTACAGACAGCGTTGAGCTGGACATTTGAAAGGTAGGTAGTTTAATGTGAGTAATTTGAATTACCTACCAGGCAGCCATCGTTGGCATAGCTTGTTGTGTAAATGTTTCTTTAATAAATGTATTGCAATTCAGGCAAAGGTCACACATTGCTTAGTGTAGCAAAGCTTTTGAGAGGGGAGGCACTTAGGTCCAGCACCTCAGTTTGGCAGAGAGGGGCTTCGAGTTGGAACTTGCTTGTACTTCTCAACTCCTTAATCACGCTGGATGTGTTAGCACTGCCAATGCAACATTTCCTTATATTTAAATTACAGGCCAGCCCAACGTGCCCGAGCTCCTAATCCGAGAATATTTCGAGGAATACATTGGAGATGTGGGCACCAGCAGCGGAAAAGCCATGCAGAAGAAGTCTCCAGGTGCAAGCACCAAAGGAAGGCCAAAGGTACAAATTACTAGCTGGAGGATTAACAAGGGCAAGGTGGATGTTTGTCTGCGCTCCAAGATGGATGTTTCAAGATGGAAAAAGTTCGTCTGCGCTCCAAAATTTTGGCACCAAGTAAAAAAGTTGTGAACGACGGCAGGCTAATGGGATGCTAAAAAATGGTCAACTCCAGACCTTAACATTTGCTGCACCCTTCTTCACGACATCGCAAGTATTGATCATCATTTGAACAGAGTCACAGCATTGCAGTGTGGCCTGGATCGTAATACACTTTTGTGCCAACCACTTCTTCCTGCTCAACATTTGCAACAACCAAGAGCCGCACTAATTTTGCTGCTCCAGGTTCCCAAGCAAGCCCCATGGGAGCACGTTCGGTCAAAGATTATCCACCGATACAAGGTATGCCCATAACGTCTTGCTGAAAACATGACGGATGATTCGCTCCCACAAAGTGATTTTCCATCCTTTGCTGACCATGATTGCCAGAAGTCACATATACTCCTATGCCCAATGCGTGGTCCTGCAACCTTGGCAACAGCTGTTTCAGACTCACTTGACCACGTAAATTACATTTTCTTGGTTGCACGTTCAAAGGGTGTTTGCTTCTGGCGCTGGCGTCTGAGCCTGCAGTGCAAGGAAGAAGAGCAGGTATGAAAATACATTTCAACTGAAGTGCTGTATTCTGCCTGCGCGTCAAGATTGACGCAAATAAACCTGGTTGGAGCTTTTTCTCTTTAGAAGTTTGATTGAAGGAAACCTCGATTTTTTGCTCCATCCATGTCCATGTTCAGATCATTGAGTATGCCCTTGTGGAAGAGGGACAGGACCCTGCAAGGTATGTGTCTGGTTACATTTAATGTGTGTACAATCAAACAGTCTAGGAGGGTTGATCACATTAGTGAGCATTCCTTGCAAGCCAACAATAGCAGCTATTTCTACCACGTGGCCCTCAGAATAGGAACAGGTTTGACTACACATCTGCACATCCATGATCCCAATAAGTCACGAGTAAACATTGAAATTTATGTGGCAGAGAAGCTTGGCGCTGCCTGTCCCTTGCGATGGGATTAGGGGACCCAAGTGGATCTTTAATCTTCCATTGACAAACCTTGCTTGTGCACATTTCTCTTTCCATTGTTCCCCTTGTAAGAGCTTGTCTGCGCTTTGCTTGAGTGCGTGGTTGGTGCATGCGCAGTGTTTGCTTGAGCGTGCATGGTAGCTTGAAGGTAAAAAAAGAAAATTCCATAAACACTACCGTCAGAGGCAATTAGGCAAGGTTGTCGGAAATCTGCAGCGCTTTCACTCTACCCAGCTTCTTGAAAAGGTACTTTTCTGGTGATTGATTTTATCTTCCTGAAATGTGCTCGTTGCTTTTTGGGTGTCCTATTCATAACTGTGTGACAGTGTGACAGTGTGACAGTGTGACAGTGCGACAATGTGACGGTGTGACGGTGTGACATTGTGACATTTCCTCAGTGCTACTTCCCTTCTTTTTCATGTAGGTACCACCTGTGGCTCCCTCCTGCACGTGAACCATGGCACCTTGGATTCTTCAGCGACAATGGTTTCAATGCTGACTCAGGTATGGCAGCACCGACTTCTCGCAGGTGCGCTTGTTCTATCACAAGTAACCGCAGCGGTCCAATGGCAGTCACAAGCCACTCTTTCAAGAGTCATAAAATTGATCCTGTAAACAAAGACACCACTCCAGCACCTCCCTCTTTCCCTTCCTACAGGGACGGCTGCGGCAATGAGGGGAATTCAGCCAATGTGGCGTAGAGTGCTAGCCCTGCACAACAAGGTGATGCCTTTGCTCTTCTGCTCTCATGTGAAAATTTAAAGTGGCTTTGCGCTGCACAGACTGATGCTTTGGAGTGTGGAAAAGTGGCTGTGACTGGCTAGATGAATAAGTGATGCATGAAATGGCTTGCCTAATCTAGATCGTGACCCACAACCCAAAACAGTTACAGTGTAAAACATGAAAGAAACTCTTGTCTCACTGGTCTCACACTGATGTGGGGATTGGCTCTCTTGGCCTTTTTGTTTTCCGTACTTTAGGGATAACACCCTGCGTAATATCGTTTTTTGCCCTGCGGGATGACTGCGGAAGGAGGCAGCCAACAAAAGGCTGATTGGCAGGCCAAGAAAGATTCCAAAATTTGGACCTCAGGGGCACAACTGTTATGCACAGAGGCATTGGCACTCATTAGGGGGAAGCTGTTTGGCAAGGGTAAGAAGAATGAGAAGAAGGCGCAGGGGTTAAAGAGGACCAACGTTTGCGCATGCAGAGCAGGTTAAAGCAACCCAGCAGACAAAAGATGAGCAGGTGGGGCGGACGAGGTCATGCACCAAGGCTGCCCACACCCAAGCAACACCATAAGCACGCACAAGCAGCAGCAGTGATAGTGGCTAGAGGAAGAGAAAGCAAATCATGGGAAGGGCAGTAGCAGAACGGAGAGCAAAAGCATGCAATCAGCATGATTGCTTTCCTTTGCCCTTTTGTGGTGAATTCTTTCATTGAGGTCGATTCAAAGCTTATTGGTGCTGAACAGGGCTAAAGGCCCTGCAAGGTTGATGCAGGAAGGGCAACAATATGCAATCTGGGGGTGCGGAAAGGTGCGGGAATCTTCTAAATATTTCTGAAATGTGGGGTGTGGGATGAGTGCGCTAAGGTACGGTTATCCTATGCACTAACTTTTTCCCCCTGGTAAATGCGAGGAGTGTTTTTCAGCGCCTGCCAGGCGTATGTGATATTTATCTATCTGCTTTGGACTGTATTCAGTGGCCCATTCACCTGGACTGACATCATCGTGCACATGTCTTGTAACTGAAAACAGCGGCCTCTTCATCTGATGATTGGGGGGGGAAATATGATCTACAACGACGACATTTGGAACTGCCCATCTCTGAAGACGTGGACGGAAATTTCTGATGTCCAGGTAAAGAAATGGATCCTGAAGGATCATAAGTTTGTAGGGATGTATGGGATGTACTTTTTTATTCCGCCTATTGGCATAGGCACTAAGTCAAGTGTGACCTGGCCTGGGAAAAGCCTTCTCAAGGAGGCCAAATCCAAATCTATGGCACAAGAGTAGTGAATATAGAAAAGTGGAATGCAGGTATTGTGCTTGGAGGGTACATTTAGCTAGTATATGACTTTGGAAACTCATCTTTTGTGTAAGATTAAACCTTTTACAAAGATCTTCCTTCTTGTGACATAACGGTGCTGACTTCTTTCTAGTCTTATGATCTGCGCCTTCCCCTCTCTTTAAACAATCACGTATCACACAGATTGACTCCCAGGTCACACACATAGAAAGAAAGAGAATCAGAAAAAGATGTGGAGCAAGAGAGAGCTTTGTGCCCATCCATAAAAAGCTACAATTTGTTTCCTTTCTTCTCCTGTTCTAAAGAAGGTAACAAGAGTCACGTCAAGAATCTCGAGCCTCACTTGCACAGACATGCTGCATTACTACTTCTCATCCTGCTAAGCAGTATACAACAATTGCAAGATAACAAGGGCTAGCTTGCCTTTTGAGCCTACTTTTACAGTACCGTACAACCCTGGATTCAATCCGCACCCCCCAAAAAATATTTAATTATGGCCAACCCCGCACATAACGCACCCCAAAATTAAATATTTTTGGCGACCCCGCACAACCACGCACCCCCCAAAAA
>Ga0307963_1001144_pt1 | contig 19813 bp, 21 predicted proteins | sample OrgLakmetagen594_FD_201829 | JGI IMG/M metagenome (GOLD analysis project Ga0307963, IMG submission 201829) | Saline water microbial communities from Organic Lake, Antarctica - #594 | ecosystem: Environmental > Aquatic > Non-marine Saline and Alkaline > Saline | place: Antarctica: Organic Lake... | reverse complement strand
CACAGTCAGTGCCCACAGTCATTGCCCACAGTCATTGCCAACACTCATTGATCACAGTCATTGCCCCACCGTCATTGCCCACAGTCATTGCCCATAGTCATTGCCCTCAGTCATTGCCCACAGTCATTGCCCACAGTCATGATGCCCCACAGTCATTGCCCACAGTCATGATGCCCCACAGTCATTGCCCACAGCCATTGGCCCACAGTCATGACGCCCCTCTGTCATTGCCCTCTGTCATTGCCCACAGTCATGATGCCCCACAGTCATTGCCCGCAGTCATTGCCCGCAGTCATGGGCCCACAGTCATTGCCCCACAGTCATTGCCCACAGTCATGATGCACCACAGTCATTGCCCATAGTCATTGCCCACAGTCATTGCCCACAGTCATTGCCCTCAGTCATCGCCCACAGTTATTTCCCACAGTCATGATGCACCACAGTCATTGCCCACAGTCATGATGCCCCATAGTCATGATGCCCCGCAGTCATTGCCCACAGTCATTGCCCACAGTCATTGCCCACAGTTATTGCCCACAGCCATTGCCCACAGTCATTGCCCAGAGTCATTGCCCACAGCCATGATGCCCCACAGTCATTGCCCACAGCCATGATGGCCCACCGTCATTGCCCACAGTCATTGCCCCACAGTCATTGCCCACAGTCATGGGCCCACAGTCATGATGCACCACAGTCATTGCCCACAGTTATTGCCCACAGTCATGGGCCCACAGTCATGATGCCCCACAGTCATTGCCCACGGTTATAGCCCACAGTCATTGCCAACATTAATTGCCCACAGTCACTGTCCACAGTCATGATGACCCTTCCATTACTGATACCGGCTCTCATGAAGAGCCAGCCGCACTCAGGCCAAGCCAGCAACCCTCCATTTCTAAATTTACTGTATTGTTCTATTTGTGGTGGGGACTTTCACGGACGTACCAGCCAGCTTAGAGTAAGGGTAACGGTCATAAGGGTTGGGGTGCTTGGAGCCGGTGCACCCTTGAGAGGGTTACTAGCATATGTGTTGGGGTGTTTGGAGCAGGTGCACCCTTAAAAGTGTGACTGTCACAAGGGTTGGGGTGCTTGGAGCAGGTGCACCCTTAAAAGTGTGACTGTCACAAGGGTTGGGGTGCTTGGAGCAGGTGCACCATTTAATTGGTGACTGATATAAGGGTTGGGTTGCTTGGAGCAGGTGCACCCTTGAGAGGGTTATTAGCATAATTGTTGGGATGCTTGATGCAGGTGCACCCTCTTGAGAATGACCTTGAGAGGGTGACTAGCATAAGTGATGGAGGGCTTGATGTAGGTGCACCCTTGAGAGGGTGACGAGCATAATTGTTGGGATGCTTGATGCAGGTGCACCCTTGAGGAGGTGGCTAGCACAAGTGTTGGGGTGCTTGGAGCAGGTGCACCCTTGAGAGGGTGACGAGCATAATTGTTGGGGTGCTTGGAGCAGGTGCACCCTTGGCAGGGTTACTAGCATATGTGTTGGGGTGTTTGGAGCAGGTGCACCCTTGAGAGGGTGACTGGTATAAGGGTTGGGGTGCTTGGAGCAGGTGAATCCTTGAGGAGGTGAATGTCATAAGTGTTGGGGTGCTTGATGCAGATGCACCCTTGAGAGGGTTGCTAGCATAGGTGCTGGGGTTTTTGGAGCAGGTGCACCCTTAATAGGGTGACTAATATAAGGGTTGGGTTGCTTGGAGCAGGTGCACCCTTGTGAGGGTGACCTTGGGAGGGTGACTATCATAAGTGATGGAGGGCTTGATGTAGGTGCACCCTGGAGAAGGTGACGAGCATAAGGGTTTCAACTTTCTAGGTAAGAAGGAGTCAGGTGTCATTATCAATTGTTCCCTCAAAACACGGCTTCCTCAAACACACAGCTTACCTCAAACACACAACTTTCCTCATACACACAGCTTCCCTCAAACACACATCTTCCGTCAAACACACATCTTTCCTCAAACACACAACTTTCTTCATACACACAGCTTCCCTTAAACACGGCTTCCTCAAACACACAACTTTCCTCATACACACAGCTTCCCTCAAACACACATTTCCCCTCAAACCACATCTTCCCTCAAACACACAGCTTACCTCAAACACACAGCTTACCTCAAACACACAGCTTTCCTCATATACACAGCTTCCCTCGAATACAAAACTTGCACTTCTCGTACCTGATAGTCCTAAAGTCTGGAGTGCCCGTGGGGTGAGGAGGGTACCTGCAAAACAAACAAATCAATACAAAAAAATTGTCAAAGCAAGCAAGGCCGAGTGAATTAAGATTGCAATAAGATTGCAAGGCCAAGTGAATTAAGTTTGCAGCAAGGTTAAACTAATCAAGATTGCAGCAAGGCCAAGTGAAGTGAGTTATGATTGCAGAAAATGAAGTCAAATGTCAGGAACATGAAGTCAAATGTCAGGAGTCTTTCAACCTGCCAAGCGACTCACATTTATGAATCATGCGTGTACAATGCATATGCTCATCTGCCCGTGGGCCTACACCAGCGTTGGCAGGAATCTCTCAACCTGCCAAGCGACTCACATTTATAAATCATGTGTGTAACATGTATATTCTCATTTGCCCGTGGCCTATACACCAGCGTTGGCAGAAATCTCTCAACCTGCCAACCGACTCACATTTATGAATCACGTGTACAACATGTATATGCTCATTTGCCCGTGGCCTACACCAGCGTTGGCACGTTTCTGTGAATGAATATGCTTGAGCACTGACGGCAAACGCTCAAGCACCCCATGCCAGCGCAGGCGTAACCTTGGGCCAGCGCAGCCCAACCCTTTTTGCTGCAACAGGTCAACCAACTTGTTCATGATTTTCATTCTCAGCAGAACAATAGACTTTTTCTTTTTCTTTCTGAGCTTATGGATTTATTTGTGGCTGGCCGAGACCAGTCAGCAGCCGATCAGCCAAACTACCTGGCTGGAGGTCACCCCCCATTGTAACCATTGTAACCATTCAGTATCCCCCTTCCTATGAAGCATGCTCTCACCTGTGGGTAAGCACAGGCCTCACCTTTTCAGGCCATGCCCAGCTGCGATGTTGATAACTTTGTAAGCATTTTCAGTATCCCCCAACCTGGCTGAAGGTCACCCCCCATTGTAACCATTGTAACCATTGTAACCATTGTGACCATTGTAAGTATTTTCAGTATCCCCCTTCCTATGAAGCATGCTCTCACCTGAAGGTAAGCGCAGGCCTCACCTTTTCAGGCCATGCCCAGATGCGTTGTTGGTGACTTTGTAAGTATTTATTTATAGTAACCATTGTGACCATTGTAAATATTTTCAGTATCCCCCATCCTATGAAGCATGCCCTCACCTGAAGGTAAGCGCAGGCCTCCCTCTGGCTGGCTCCCAAGGAATAGCGTGATACGCTGCATACACACACGCACACACGCAAGTAAAACACAGTTAAACTTCACGTTTGCTTTAGTGTGTATAGTATTTAGTGCATAGCATGGGTAGCGAGCGCCTGCAGCACGACAAAGTGGCAATGAGCCATTTAACATTGCAAGAAAGTACCACATAGACAGTGCACGTATAGTAACCACGTAGACGTTGCATGTTACAGAAACAGTGTTTATTTGTCACGGAGCATGTTTGCTTTAGTGTGTATAGTATTTAGTGTGCAGCATGGGTAGCGAGCGCCTGCAGCACGACAAAGCGGAAGTGAGCCATTTTACATTGCAAGAAAATACCACATAGACAATGCACGTGATAGCAACCACGTAGACGTTGCATGTTACAGAGCAGTGTTTATTTGTCACGGAGCATGTTTGATTTAGTGTGTGTAGCATTTAGTGTACAGCATGGGTAGACAGCGCCTGCAGCACGACAAAGTGGCAATGAGCCATTTGACATTGCAAGAAAGTACCACATAGACAATGCACTTAATAGTAACCACGTAGATGTTAAAGAAACAGTGTTTATTTGTCACGGAGCACGTTTGCTTTAGTGTGTATGGTATGCAGTAAACGTAATGAGCGCCTGAAGCACAACAAATTGACATTGTGCCGCTTTATGTTGCAAGGTGAATTATGAAACGGGAATGGGAATCAAAAAGGATATGTAGTCGGAATTCAATGCATTATTGGAGGCAATGTCCGTGCTTTTCATTTTTATATTAATACGTGTACGTCTGCCCAATTACCTGTACAAGCAGAACATCTTCAGGAAACCGAGCGTAATACTTGTGATTGGCCTGCAAGGAGACACACACACACCGACATGCACAATTTTGTGAATAACCACCAACACTCTTGTGATTGATCTGTAAGAAGACACACACAGACATGCACAATCTTGTAAATGACCACCAACACTTTTGTAACTGGCCTGCAATCAGACAAACACAGACATGCACAATCTTGTAAATGACCACCAACACTTTTGTAACTGGCCTGCAATCAGACAAACACAGACATGCACAATTTAGTCAATGACCACCAACACTTTTGTAACTGGCCTGCAAGAAGACACACACAGACATGCACAAGTATGTCAATGACCACCAACGCTCTTGTGATTTGGCCTGGAAAAAGACACACACAGACATGCACAATTTAGTGAATGAACACCGACGCTCTTGTGATTGGTCTGCGAGAAGACACACACAGACATGCACAATTTTGTAAATAACCACCAACACTCTTGTGATTTGGCCTGAAAAAACACACACACAAACATGCACAATTTTGTGAATAGCCACCAACACTCTTGTGATTGGCCTGCAAGAAGACACACACAGACATGCACAATTTTGTAAACAACCATTAACACTCTTGTGATTTGGCCTGGAAAACACACACACACAAACATATTGACATGCACAATTTTGTAAATAACCACCAACGCTCCCTACAAACACCACGTGCTCTCCATAAAAGTGGAAGGCATCCAGCACGACTAAGTAAGTTGGAAGGGAGAAGAATTACTAGGTAGATGAGAAAGTGCGCAGCGTGCATGATGATAAGCTTGACAAATTGCCGTGACAATGAATTAAACAGACGAAATGACTTTTTCTGAGGGTGGCAGTTTTCACTCCTTGCGTACTTTTCTTTCCTGTTCCTCTTTCACAGCCAAGCATGGCTCCCACCCCCGTCAAACGTCCCAACAGGCAAGGACAGCAGAACGGACTTACGTGATCACTTTTCTTTAAACCGTACATCCATGGAACCGCCCCCCCCTGTAAAGAATTTTTTTGTCGAAATGTGCAATCGCCCCCTAAAAATAATTATTATGCAGTTTTGCACTGCAACCGCCCTCCCCTTGCTGGAACTTCCTGACGGGTGCAACGGGTGCAGGCAGGGCTGGGGCTGGGGGTGCAGGGGCAAGCATAGCTGGGGCTTGGGGGTCGGGGAGTGCTGGGAAGGTGAGTGCGGGAACTTCCGGCCACTCATCGCAAGGCTTCCTGACCACTCATCGCTCACACTGCTCAAAAACGATAATTTTGCCACCGCCCCACAACCGCCCCCTTTATAAATAAATAAATATTCAACCACCGACCCAACCAAAAAACAATGATTAGGGGGCGGTGATATACTTTTCGTACCGTAGATGTTATTTAGTTGGGGAGTGGCTTTCACTGCACGTTTTTTATTTTTCCGATCACACCACAGTCTTGTGCTTGATTCAGTCGCACCTAGGCTTGGCCAGGACCGTATATATACGCCGTATATTACCGTATATTGTGTACTTTCCCTGCCAAAAATAACGTACATACACTGTACATATATGGTTTTGGCCAACCCTAGTCAAACCACAATCTTTGATTTTCTCACACCACAATCAAGCGCTTAATTCAGTTGCACCACAATCTTTAATTTTGTCGCACCACAATATTTGATTTTGTCACACCACACTCACAACAACAACAAGCCGTCTGTAGCCGGACCACATAACGTACTAACAGGGTTGGCCAGAACCATATATATTCACCGTATATTACCATATATTTGGTGATTTCCCTGCCCAAAACACCATACTTACACCGTACATATATGTAGGGTTGGCCAGAACGGTATATATACACCGTATATGACCGTATATTTGGTGATTTCCCTGCCCAAAACACCGTATATACACCGTACATATATGGTTCTGGCCGACCCTAGTCACACCACAATCTTAAATTTGTCGCACCACACTCACAACAACAAGCCGTCTGTAGCCGGACCACATAACTAGGGTTGGCCAGAACCGTATATATTCACCAAATATTAGGTGATTTCCCTGCCAAAAGCACCGTATATACACCGTATATATATGGTTCTGGCCAACCCTAGACATAACGTACTTACAGGGTTGGCCAGAACCATGGATATACAGTGTAAACACGATATCTTTGGCAGGAAACTCACCAGATATACGGTCATATATGGTTAGTATATACACAAATCTGGCCAACCCGTACACGTTTGCTTGTTCACTTTCCTTTACAACTATTTCAGTTTAGTCCTGTCAAAAGTCACAGGGGGGATTTCACTGGATATCCAACTAAGTGTAAAGGAGACGGTCCCATCTAAGTGTAAAGGAGACGGTCCCATCTAAGTGTAAAGGAGACGGGCCCATCTAAGTGTAAAGGAGACGGGCCCATCTTAGTGTAAAGGAGACGGGCCCATCTAAGTGTAAAGGAGACGGGCCCATCTAAGTGTAAAGGAGACGATCCCATCTAAGTGTAAAGGAGACGGTCCCATCTAAGTGTAAAGGAGACGGTCCCATCTAAGTGTAAAGGGGACGGTTCCACTACGCAAGACAACTCCAACGAACATTCGGTCACACTCGCCTCCAAGAACTCAAAGTACTTCTTCTTGCTGCAATGTACCCACAGTACTTTGCAACACAAGTTCCGCGCACCACACTCACAACGACAAGCCGTCTGTATAGGGAGCGGTACGCGCTCTCAATGCCCAAGCCTTCGTGTATGTTTGGTGGAATGCCTCCAGTCAGCAGGACCTCTGTCAGGCCTGTTTCAAAATACAAGCGTAGAGCGCACAGGCAGCAAAACTCTGTTAGACCTAATTCAAAGAACGAGCATAAAGCGCACAGTCAGCAGGACCTCTGTCAGGCCTGTTTCAAGACAAGAAAGCAGCGTAGAGCACACACAGTCAGCAGGAATTATGATAGGCCTGTTTCAAGAAATGAGCGTAGAGCGCAGAGGCAGCAGGACCTCTGTCAGGCCTGTTTCAAGAAACGAGCGTAGAACACACTTCTGTTGTACGCAAGGCTGAGGGTTTAAGCGCTTGCTGTGTCAAGGCGGGGCTGTTCCTTTTGCGTTTGAGCTTATGGATTTATTAGCCGATTTATTGCAGCCGATCAGCCAAACAACCTGGCTGAAGGTCACCCCCCATTGTAAGCATTGTAACCATTATGGATTTATTATTGACTAGGAGAGGACCAGCAATCACAGGCGGATCAGCCACACAGTCTGGCTGAAAACCCCCCATGTATATCTAAATATATCTAAAGTTTAGAAAAAGAAAAAAAAACTACGCAGGCAGTGAAAGCCACTCCCCACGTTAATTTAAGAAAAGGAGCCACTTTGGTACCGAGTACCGTAAAGCTCCTCTACCGCGAAAAGGAAGGAAAAATCAATGGGGGCCAAGAGGGTTGCAGGCTTAGCCTGAAATCGGCTCCTGATGAGAGTTGATAATAGTACTAAAAAGGGCACATACCTAAAATCAAATTTGTGGCTGGCCAAAACTAGTCAGCAGCCGGTCAGCCGAACAGTCTGGCTGAAGGTCCCTTCACGCCTCATGTACATCGAAGTCCAAATCGATGCATGTACATCGAAACTCAAGTCATGTAAATCAATGCAGGGCTGAGTGTTTCCCCTCATGCCTCATGCACATCCAAATCCAAGTCTAAACCAAGGCAGGGCTGAGTGTTTGGTGGGGTGCCTCAAGCGAAAACCCTCTGCCGGACACGTCTCAAAGAATGAGCAAAGGCCACACACACACACACAGACACACACACAAGCACACACACACACACACGCATGCACACACACACGCACACGCACACGCATGCACACACGCGCACACACACACATGCACACACACACGCACACGCATGCACACATGCGCACACGCACACACATACACACACACACATGCACACACACGCATGCACAAACACACACATACACACACGCATGCACAAACACACACATACACACACGCATGCACAAACACACATACACACGCATGCACACACGCATGCACACACACACGCACACATTATACGCAACGCAGAGGAAGTGTGGCTGTGTCAAGGGGGGGGCCTAGAGCACAAGTAGTGCATGAAATGAAGCGTCCTGTCTTACAATATACAATATAGGCACAGATTGAACGCGGACACACACCGCTGTAATGAAATGATCGATACCTACGATATGATCAAGAATAGGCATATAATGAGCGCAGACACATGTTCAAAATTTACAGGCAGCCTCAGTGTCAATACTGGCATCACCTGCCAACGCAGACAGACAAATAGGGTGTGATCCTGCAGATCACAAAAAATGGGGCGGAGCCTGCGCTGCAACCTGCATTGAAGTTGTACCTAATGTAGGGAGAGCAATTCGGGGGGGCTGCACTCCCTCTGCACCCCACTGCTCCTGTTCAACCATTTCTGAGATGGCAGCCTGGTCTTTGCAATGAAGAGCGGCATTCGAATGAGTTCGACAATTCAGGGGAGGCTGCGCCCCCCCTGCACCCCCCCGCTCTTGCGTTTGCACAGTCCCTGTCATACCATACCGTGTCTGAAGCTGTTTGCTTGCCAATGGTGTGTAAGACTTCCGATGTATACCTCAACAGCTGTGTGCTCACAGGTGAGCGAGCCTGCATTGAAGTTGTACCTAATGTGCCTAATGTGCCTGCTGCCGTCTCTGCTCTGCTGCTGCAAGCGCTGCTGGCGTGTTGGGATCGGTCGCCTTGCTTCTACCACACTCAACGACACCACTACTGAGAAGAAGGGCTAAGAATATGATGGGAAAAATAAACTAAATATATGATCAATACAACCAATTGCATCCCAGGGGGAACAAAGACACGCGACCCCGAAGGGGTTGCGCGTGGAGGGGGGTTTGACCGGGGTGTTTCGGAATCAGCGCAAAATTGGCTTTTGTTTCAAATTTTACACTGTAAGGTTGCCTGGCTGGCTTATTGCTCTATTCTTTCAGTGTTGACTCTCTGAGAGCGCAGTGTTGACTGCATTGAACATAAAGGGACTACGCCCCAGGGGGCTCCGCCCCAAAAACGATTCATTATCAAGATTGAGCCACCAACAGCAGGAGTGATGCTCAAGCACACACAGACACGGGTGCAGCAGTCCCGTTGCATGTCTTGCAACCTAACATACACACATGCGCACACACACACGCGCGCGCGCACACACACACAAACACATACACACACACATACACACACACTGCAGCCAAGGCCACCAAAGCTAACCTGCAGGCGCGATGCTCAAGTAGGTCAGGGAGCAGAATCCCCCAAAGGATTGCCCCAAGATGCTCCACTTGCTTCCACAGCTATCTTTGGGCACCAACGCAGCGCGCACCAGCTCAGCGTCACGTACGATATTGTCTGCCCTGTAGTATGGTCACATAAAAAGCGCTTGTGTCACAACTAGAACACACAGCACAAAACGCAACGCAGCAGCTCGTTTTTTATACAACGCAGCGCGCACCAGCTCAGCGTCACGTACGATATTGTCTGCCCTGTAGTATGGTCACATAAAGCGTGTGTGTCACAACTAGGGACACACAGCACCAAACGCAGCACGTTTTTTATACAACGCAGCGCGCACCAGCTCAGCGTCACGTACGATATTGTCTGCCCTGTAGTATGGTCACATAAAGCGTGTGTGTGTCACAACTAGAACACACAGCACAAAATGCAGCAGCTGGTTTGTTATGGCCAATGGTACATGCAATGCAAATGGAACTTATCAAAAACAAGAGTACATGTGTAGCGAAAAATTGAAAGCGAAAGCGAATGCGATGTGCCCGGATTAGGCATGCCCGATATAGCATTGTTAGCATATACATGCCCGTTACAACATGGGTATTGGGCCCAGCTCAGATATAGATAGACAATGCAACACTGCTTGCTCTGACAGCAACACCATCAGCGCCAACAACGTGATCAACTGACATTTTTCACGCAAAAGGCCTTGATCAATAAGAAGGGATGCAAAAAGGGTGAGAGAGCGCTGTTCTCTGGATCAGGTATTGAGGTTGGCAATGATGAACCCATGCTTCCACGCATAACAACTCCTGACCAGTGGTCTGGTGAGTTCAAATTTGTCGAGACGCAAGGAATTATACACGCAGGGTCGAAAGTCTCCTCATGCAAGCACTACAGACTAAAACTGCACCAATGGAAGGAATCATACACGCAGGGTAGAAAGTCTTCTCATGCAAGCACTACGGACTAAAAATGCACCAATGGAAGGAACCATACACGCAGGGTCGAAAGTCTTCTCATGCAAGCACTCCAGACTAAAACTGCACCAATGGAAGGAATCATACACGCAGGGTCGAAAGTCTTCGCATACAAGCACTACGGACTAAAAATGCACCAATGGAAGGAACCATACACGCAGGGTCGAAAGTCTTCTCATGCAAGCACTCCAGACTAAAACTGCACCAATGGAAGGAATCATACACGCGGGGTCGAAAGTCTTCTCATGCAAGCACTACGGACTAACACTGCACCAATGGAAGGAATCATACACGCAGGGCCGAAAGTCTTCTCATGCAAGCACTCCAGACTAACACTGCACCAATGGAAGGAATCATACACGCAGGGTCGAAAGTCTTCTCATGCAAGCACTACGGACTAACACTGCACCAATGGAAGGAATCATACACGCAGGGTCGAAAGTCTTCTCATGCAAGCACTACAGACTAACACTGCACCAATGGAAGGAATCATACACGCAGGGTCGAAAGTCTTCTCATGCAAGCACTACAGACTAACACTGCACCAATGGAAGGAATCATACACGCGGGGTCGACAGTCTTCTCATGCAAGCACTACGGACTAACACTGCACCAATGGAAGGAATCATACACGCAGGGTCGAAAGTCTTCTCATGCAAGCACTACAGACTAAAACTGCACCAATGGAAGGCCCGATGGAAGGCTCTGACAGGAGACGATGCATAGGTGTCAAAGTCTCTTGAGGCAGCTGCCAATGCAGCACTGTAAGCACTTTAAAGCGTAGCACTTCAAAGAGTAGCACTTCAAAAGGTAGCACTATGAGGAGTAGCACTTTAAAGAGTAGCACTTTAAACAGCCCCTAAGCGCTCTCTCTTAAAGTAACCTAAGTATAATGAGTAAGAGAGATTGAGGTAATGTCTTACCTGAACAGCGCAAGGTACTCGGCCTGCTGATCCGGTGCACCACGCTTCTCAAGGTTGCGGACGCTGATGGGGTGACTCAGTCCTGTCCCCCTTTGGTCTGCGCAGGTACAAAATCGAAATATAATTACTGCGCTTCTCAAGGTTGCGAACGCTGATGGGGTGACTCAGTCCTGTCCCCCTTTGGTCTGCGCGGATACAAAATCGAAATATAATTACTACGCTTCCCAAGGGTGCGAACGCTGATGGGGTGACTCAGTCCTGTCCCCCTTTGGTCTGCGCGGATACAAGATCAAAATATAATTACTACACTTCTCAAGGTTACATACGCTGATGGGGTGACTCAGTCCTGTCCCCCTTTAGTCTGCGCAGATACAAAGTCGCAGGAATGTAACTTATGGCGTATTATTTAATATCGAAATATAATTACAAAATCGAAATTTAATTACTAGGGCAAGAACCATGCATATAGAGTGTATATTGGCAACATGTTCCGCAGGTTAACATACATATGTACGGCTATACAAAGCGTGCCACTTTGGTTCCTCCTAGCGACCTCCTCGTTCCTCCTAGCGACCCCCACAAGTGATCAATGATTCATGAGGAGATGTACAGAAAGCAAAGCTCCTCAAGATACTGTGACACTGATGGGGTGAGTCAGCCCTGCGCCTCTTTGGTCTGTGCGGGAGCCAGGAGGAGCTAAGGAGCACACGATCGGTGATGTAAGAGGAAATGTACAGAAAGCAAAGCTCCTCAAGATACTGTGACACTGATGGGGTGAGTCAGCCCTGCGCCCTTTTGGTCTGTGCGGGAGCCAGGAGGAGCTAAGGAGCGCACGATCGGTGATGTAAGAGGAGATGTACAGAAAGCAAAGCTCCTCAAGACAATGTGACACTGATGGGGTGAGTCAGCCCTGCGCCCTTTTGGTCTATGCGGGAGCCAGGAGGAGCTAAGGAGCGCACGATCGGTGATGTAAGAGGAGATGTAGAAAGCAAAACTCCTCAAGACAATGTGACACTGATGGGTTGACTCAGCCTTGCGCCCCTCTGTTCTGTCGGAGCCGTTTGCAAGGAGAATGGAATCAATGAGAAGGAATCTTTTGGCTAAGAAACAGGTAGAAAGAGTTCATTCGCAACTGTCAAATCTGAGTAAGAGCGGGTGTATGTGCCAAAAAGGTGATCTACCAGGGGGAAGTACGTACCAGTGCATTGGTTTTAAACATATGAACGATGCATGGTGCAATCTAGAAAACAGGACAAAGGCAACTAAAATCACTCGCCCCTTTGATCAAGAACAAGAGACAGTGTACATACTTAGGGTTGGCCAGAACCATCTATATACGGTGTATTTACGGTATTGGCAGGAAAATTACCAGAGGTGGTCGACGGAGCAAAAGTCCTGAAACTGTTCCTTTTTTGATGCAAATCGTGTTTAAATAACATAACTAGATGTTTCATGAAGTTTGAGGCCAAATTGACTACCCCAGTGGTCTGGGCAGAAATCCAGTTCAAATTTTGGCACTGAATGTATACGTATTGAGCCACCACACTCTACCCAGGGCCTCTTTTCACCTCAAAACACAACAGGAGTACTTCTTTTATGATGAGGAATCGTTTGACATGCTGAAAACCGAGTTTGGTGGAACTTGGTTTTCCACACCTTTTGGTACTCCTTTTGCTGATTTTTTAAGGGAAATGGGCCAAAATGGGGTACCTGACCAACTACTGCTCTGTTTTGCCCCATTCTTGTTGCAATGGTATTCTTTACTGAAATGTGGACTATTTATATTAAAATGACACAAATTGGGTCGGTTGGTGGTGAGATATGACAGATTGGTGGTGAAAAGTGGGGTTCACGCTGCGGGCAATTAGGCATGTGTGCCCCTACTGGCACCATTCAAGCTCAGGTGTTTTTTCAGGCCTCCGTCGACCACCTCTGGGAATTACCATATATACGGTGTATATATACGGTTCTGGCCAACCCTATACATACTTCATACCTCATCATACCTACACATACCGTACTCGGCCAAGCATGGCTCTTACCTAGGGCTGGCCAAAACCATAAATACGGTGCATATACGGTGTTTTTGGCAGGGAAATCACTAAATATACAGTCATATACGGTGTATATATACGGTCCTGGCCAACCTTACTCATACCTCATCGTACCTACATGTATCGTACTAGGGCAAGCAAGACAATTGCTAGAAACCAAGCTTGCTGTGGAATGCAGTTGTGTCTGTATGCAGGCGTCCGGCAACCCCATCCTAAAACACACAACAGTATACAAAACATTATACAGGCGTCAAATCCATCGTGAAACACAGAACCGTGTGACAAACAAAGGAGCATCAAGTGCAAGCGCTGAGGCGCGCCAAAAGATAATTGTGCTTGCAAACAAGAAAAGTCACACTGGCTGTGATTTCATGCAACAAAGAAAACTATAATGTTCACACTGGCTGGCTGTGATTGCATGCAACAAAAAAAACTAGAATGGTCACACTGGCTGTGACTTCATGCAATAAAGAAAACTAGAATGTTCACACTGGCTGTGACTTCATGCAACACAGAAAACTAGAATGGTCACACTGGCTGTGATTTCATGCAACACAGAAAACTAGAACGGTCACACTGGCTGTGACTTCATGCAACAAAAAAACTAGAATGGTCACACTGGCTGCATGCAACAAAAAAACTAGAATGGTCACACTGGCTGTGACTTCATGCAACAAAAAAACTAGAATGGTCACACTGGCTGGCTGCATGCAACAAAAAAACTAGAATGGTCACACTGGCTGTGATTTCATGCAACAAAAAAACTAGAATGGTCACACTGGCTGGATTCCATGAAACAAAGTGACCAGAGGGAGTCACTTCTGAGATGCGCGAAGTATACCTAGGGTTGGCCAGAACCATGCATATACAATGTACATACAGTAATTTTGGCAGGAAAATCACCAAATATACGGTCATATACGGTGCATATATACAGTTGTGGCCAACCCTATGTATACTGTATGCTGCATTCTGCACTCAAGTTGGCAGTGGCCCACTGCAGAAAGGAGTGCTCATCAGACGCCCGCACACCCAACAGGCCCTGGCCATTAAAACAAAGGAGAGCTTTGCATTGCTGTGTGCTCGCATCCCAGCACCGCCCTCTTTGTATTCACTCACCCATGAGCACCACTTTGAACCCTCCGGCCACCACCGCCCTCTTTGTATTTACTCACCCATGAGCACCACTTCAGACCCTCCGGCCACCACTGCCCTCTTTGTATTTACTCACCCATGAGCACCACTGTAAACCTCCGGCCACCGCCGCCCTCTTTGTATTTGCTCACCCATGAGCCCCACTTTAAACCCTCCGGCCACCACCGCCCTCTTTGTATTCACTCACCCATGAGCACCACTTTAAACCCTCCGGCCACCGCCGACTTGATCCATCCGCTCGCTTCTGTCGGGCACGGCGAGCCCATCCCCGGCCCGCCTGAAGTAGGATGGTGTACAAATGACAAGGTGTCAATCACGTCTGGGCTGGAACTCTAATACGTAGGGCTGGCCATAACCATATATATAGTTTATATATGTTTATATATGGTGTATATATATATGGTGTACATACGTGTACATACTTGGCAGGGAAGCCACCAAATATACCGTCATATACAGTGTTGATATATAAGTTTATGGCCAACGCTATATGACACATCAAGCACATCCCCAACCCGTCACGTCTGGGCTGGAGTTCTGCTATTGTATAAAGGTAATGGGCTGGAGTTCTACTAGTGTATAAAGGTAATGGGCTGGAGTTCTACTATTTATATAAAGGTAATGAACTGGAGTTATACTATTGTATAAAGGTAATGGGCTGGAGTTCTGCTATTGTATAAAGGTAATGGGCCAAGACTCTTGGCAGCAAGTGTTGGCTCTGACAGGACCTTGGTATGTACGTGCGTGCCGCGCAGCAGGCCTATTGAAATTGAGCTCAAAAAGAAATAAATGACAGATTTGTCTCCATCAATGGCCCCAACTCAGACTGAATACAGACGCACGTACGTACACACGCGCACCTTGGAGGTAAAGGAGGTACAGTTGGCCAGGGACAGCCTGCGCTCCCGCGGCCTGGCAGACCCTCACAAAAATGTTCAGCTTCCCTGGGATCTGCAAATATAATGGAACAGAGCATTGCTTGATTTGCTGCGAGCAAGCGATGAACGCATCTCATAGCCAGAACAGAAACCTGTTTACCCGCCTTTCCACTATAGTCCACGGGCACAGAGACCTTGTGGTTATGAATCACGAGACCTGCAAATGTGACAGGAGGTTTGGCAAGCGTTACATGCCAAATGCATGCGTTGTCATGTGTGATGCTATGTGCAGGTACGCACAATAGCATGTTAGCACGTTCTGCTTACCTGGAACTTTGAATTGGGATTCCATGGACATTGAATTGGAGGCACAACTTTTGGAGAGCTTCTTCGTGCGTGCGGCAGGCAACTGCCTCAAAGATGTCCTTGAACACAGTTTGCCACCAGAAAGAGATATATTCAGCATGAATATTTCATTACAAAAACAAATACGTTTATGTCAAATTTGCTGTCTTCGAGCCTTTTTCCAGACGAAAACAGGACTCTTCATTATTGTGAAAAAGTTATGGTACCAAGTGTCGCACACATTTTTCTCATTAAAGGTGTGAAATGCTTCACTCATATTGCATCGCACACACGAGCACACCGCTGCGTTCCTCTTTGCCGTGGTATTCTGCAGAGGGCAACACCACGTGTACACTTGCACCGCGTTGCCCAGTTCCACAAGCTTAGTACCAAAAACGAGCCAACCCCGGGACCATGCCAAACTTCGCCAGCATCGTGGAGAGCCTGAAATCGCCGCTAGCGAGCATCACCCTTTCCAAGATACGTACGAACGAAGGAAAGGCACCTGCACTGCAATTCATTTCCACCCACCTCCAGGTCAAGACCCATGATGCCATGCTACCAGGAAAAGATGGAGGGAAGCACATGAGCTGCACGTCTCGTGATTCGTGGTGCAGCAAAATCGATTTCACGAAGGATAAGTCATTCTCTTTGTAGGTGGAGGATATCATAAGATGTCACCATAAGACAAGACCGGATAATACTACTAGTATTACTAGTTCATATCTGCCTGTTTTGCACCATGCAGTCCCTGCAGCACCATGCAAGCAGATTGCAGATGAGCAGATGAGCAATATGACGATGCCACTGCTTCCAGTCCAGTTTTCATCAGGAGGAAACCGCGGGTCTCCGTGATAAGAAAGCACAGAATAACCTGCGTGTCTTCATTAACGGTTTGACGGGAAAAAAAGAAAAAAGAAAGAAAAAAAAGACTCCGCTGGTAGTGATGACACAGCCAGCATGATTAAGGGAGGGGGTTACTTAGGTGCCCGCACCAGGCAACCCCCCACCGCGCAAACAATTAGAAAGAATTTAATGTGGGTCAGGGGGGTTGTGTGCCGTAGCACCCGGACCCAATCCATGACTGTTGTTGCTTGTGTTATATTGCAGTGCATACCTTGTTTTGATGAGTGCAGATGCATGTCTGATGGAGTGTTCGTTCAATTTTTGTGTCAGTTTTTTAATCTTATGGTAATCCAGATTTAGGTCTGCCAGAGGTTCGTCTGTATAGTCTTTGTAGATAGTCCCCATAGCTCCAACGAGGATCACGTGGAGCTTGATTTCCCTACATCCTTGTCTGTTTAAGTTGGCCATGAGCATGCTGTGCTGTGCTTTTGCTTTTTGGAGTTGGGGATCAGGCCTAGTGTCTTCACATAATTTAAACTCTATCAGGTGAACCTCCCACTGGTTTGGATACGATTTCTTGTCTTTAGCAAGCTGTTGACAGTTTGGGTTGCGGGTTGTTAAGCGAGAGGAGCACACAGTGCTAAGTAGAAATAGGATGGCGTCAGGACGAGAAGAGGCTTTTAAAGCATGTGCTGTTAGTTTTGGAAGCAACCAAGAGGGAGTGTTTTGTTGGCAGTGTTTCTCGGATCTAGGCCTTGCTCTAATAGTTTATCTGCGCTGCCTACGTCAGTGTAGGCAATTTAATTGGCACCGCATGGTCCCTTTTGTAGGGCTTGGACAATCAGCACGCTTGCCGTATTATGGCGTTTTATAATCATGTTCCTCATTTTAGTGTGTTGGCAACCTGAGAGTATGTGAAGTGCACTATCAGTGCAAGGGCAGATGGGGCAGTTTGCAATGGGAGAGATAGAAGCCGTACCGGTATGCGTGTTTTGATTATGTGCGGTACCTCATAGCATTACGCTTTTCGTAGAATTTGAGATTGTTATTGTTCCAGAAAGCATTTGTGGTTTGTTTATTGATCAAAGGTCCAAGGTCCTTCCAGTAGTTGTAATACCCCGTGTCTGTTTTGGAATCCCCAGTCTGTGTGATTTGCACATTTCTGTTTTCAGCTAGGCCTTCAAATCAGAGAATGCACAAAGCCTAGGTGTAATTGCCCCTCTTCCGCTGGGATTCTCATCGGTGTCTTAAGCCGCAAGCCAGTAAAGGTGTGTGCATGCATTAGTACCGTCTGGAGCTGGAGGCTGAAAGTGCATGTCATGACCTCCGTCATGTAAGGCGTATTGTTTGGCATTTGCATCTGCACATTCATTTCCGGCAATGCCACTATGGGCTTTCAATGGGTTACAATGGGAGGTGACCTTCAGCCAGGTTGTTTGGCTGATCGGCTGCTGACTGGTCTCGGCCAGCCACAAATAAATCCATAAGCTCAGAAAGAAAAAGAAAAGTCTATTGTTCTGCTGAGAAAAAAAATCAAGAACAAGCTGGTTGTTGACCTGTTGCAGCAAAAAGGGTTGGGCTGCTGAAAAGTCCTCAAAAAAAGGTGTAAACAGAAAGGAAAACTGTTTCCTCAGCTCACAAACTCGATGGTCTTGGCAAAACAAAAGAGCATGCACCTCGTTCTGAACATGTTCATCTTCACCAGGACATTGGTCACATACGCAAGAACCATCTTCAAGCCACGCTGCTGCCTCAACTTTCAAAGTATGCGCACGCAAGCGGAATCTACTTATATTGCTCATAACATGTTTGGACAGATCAAGATGGAGATACCGTGGTACATTAATAATCGGCATACGCTCATTTCTAGAAAAAGGGATGGCAAACCTATGGGCTTTCACTTTATAGAAGCAGATAGGTTCTGGTGAAGCACAAATCATAGATACAATTTGTTCTAGCAGATTTGAGTGTATCCATATCTCGTTGCATTTCAGGGAAGAGTAGCTGTTTTCTAATTTGACTTAGGGAGCATGCACTGTCCGTTGCAATCTGGGCATACTTATTGATAAGCGCTGCTGCTATCCCTGTGAGCTCAGCTCTATTGATGGTGTTTGTCATTCCCACGCCTCCTGAGTCCACTTAACATTCAGCTTTGGTTTGAGGGCAGTATACCCCTGCGCCTGCAAAGTTTTCGGCCTTGCCTATGCAGCTTCCGTCCGTGTATGCCCATAATTTCCAATTGAGGCACTTCAATTCAAACTGCTTATCGTCCCATGATTGGAGGTGAACGTTAGTGTTTTGGCCTCTTTCCTGGCCAGTGACGTCCTCTTTTTTTGATTTGAAGTACTGAGGGCAAACATGGTTGGGGGGGATGTGGTCTGTGTCCTCTCTTGCGAGGTACTGATTTTTTTTCCAAACTGCTTCTGGGATACTCCTTTGCAGTGTTTGCAGCAAATTCGGTGAGGCATTATTTAAACGCTGTTGTGCCTATTTGTTCCAGACAGCAATAATATCCATGTCCAGGTGTGGTTGGGGAAATAACGTTGTACACCCTTCCATGAGGTTAGCATTGCATATGTGAGTTTTGTCTTGGGGATGAAGCCAAGCGTAGTGCAGTATTTTGGGATATCTCGCACCAATGCTCTGTAGGCATTGATGCTCTTGTTTTCCCAGTTGGATAGAAATAAGAAGGTGGCGGTTGGTAGCTCGCTACACATCGCAGATCGTAGGGAGTGTTTCACGCACTTGAGCAATTTTGTGTCATCATTCACTGGGCGGCAGATTGAGAAACCTGTAAACTTGGTGGCAAATGCGTTGTAATTGGCACCAAAGACAATGTCACGGTGACGTTCGCTCCAATATAAGGAGTTCCCAGGATCAAAGTCCAGAGCAGACGCCATTTTTTCTTTTGAGGCCATTATGGCGCATTGTTGTAGTGCTGCATTGATGTGTTGGGGTAGGATACGGGAGTAGGATTATAGTGTTAGTTGGCTTGCCTTAGGGGTTTCACGGTTTCAATTGGCAAGTTGTGGAGGACAGCATCGGACTGGTCTGCTGTAGGCTGGGTGAGCTGGTGGGGTGGGCAGCTAGAGAGGAGAGAGAAGAGCTGTTTTTGGGGGCTGCATGCGTCCT
>Ga0307963_1001140_pt1 | contig 19827 bp, 28 predicted proteins | sample OrgLakmetagen594_FD_201829 | JGI IMG/M metagenome (GOLD analysis project Ga0307963, IMG submission 201829) | Saline water microbial communities from Organic Lake, Antarctica - #594 | ecosystem: Environmental > Aquatic > Non-marine Saline and Alkaline > Saline | place: Antarctica: Organic Lake... | reverse complement strand
CGTCGGCATGTTCATTACCAATAATACCGGCATGGGACTTTACTTTGAAGAAGTGGATGGGCGATGGTGATTGGAAGACTGCTTTAGCAATGGACTGAAGGACATCTCCTTGGATGTGGTGGCGATGGAGATTCAGGTGTGAGATCTGCTTTTTGATTTGGTGCAGTGATGTAAGGCTGTCTGTGGCTATATGTGAGTAGCCGTGTATGACTGCAGCTGCTATAGCTGCTAGCTCTGCACGTGAGATGGTGTTGGTTATACCCATTCTTTTTGGGTTTACATAGTCGGAAACATTCAAGTGAGGGTGGTATACGCCTGATCCGGTGTCTTGCTTGCCCTACTTCATTCTTTTGGAGGCTGCCATCAGTGTAGGTCCAATCCCGCCAATCTTTTACCTTACGGGTTAGGTTTTGGCTGGAGCTGTTTTGGGGTGCTTCGTCGATATTACAATTATGAGGTCGGTCAGTGCTAATCAGGGCACTTGTTTTATCTGGGCCTTTTGAGGCTTGAGGGTGGTAATTGGGTAGCTTAATTATTTTGTTGAGTCCTGAGTGTTGTCCGGAACCTAAGACTGTTTGGTAGGGACGGTTATGTATGTTATGAATTTCCCACTTTGCCTTAAAGGTTTCTTAGGCAAGTTCTTTTAGCCAGCCTTTGTTGTGAGCATTGAGGCAGACCCTGCCCTTGGTGTTCCATATGGCAATTACCTGCGATTCTCAGGAGTGTTTGGAAAGTGGTATTTATGTGTTGTTCCAGAAGGGCACATTCGCATATTGGAGTTGGTTTGATGGGATGGTGCCCAGGAATTTACATATGCGTGGGTATTTGCGGCAGAGTGATGCATTGGGATTTGTGGTCAAATTTTTATTCCAGGAAGGGAGGAGCATGAATGTGGCTGTTTTCTCTGTGCTGACAGCAGCAGAGTAGATGGCGTGTCTTGTTGCTAAGAGTATGGTGATTTCATGGAAATGGGATGGCAGATGGAAAACTCAGAAAATCGGGAGGAGAAGGCATTGGTGTTTGCCCCAAACACTTTGTCCCTTGGGTGCTCACTTCAGTAATGGGGGGATTTGGGGTCATAGTCAAGGGGGGATCGCCATTTTTTCTTTAGTGACCAGGGCCCACTTTTGAAAGGCGGCGGTGATGTGGGAGGGGAGAATCCGTACGACAAAAGAGTCTTTGATTTTTGTTCGTATATTTAGAGGCAGAGGTGTCTTTACGTGCAATGAGGCCTACAAGTTCTGATGCAAAGCTAATGGGAGGGAGTTGGACGTGATCGTGTAGACTGCTGCATTTTGCCCTGTCAAAGGCTTTTCGTAGTATGTAAAGGCGCTCGGGAGTAAGCATACCTTTACACTTTCCATAGACATTGTAAATACAGGCTACTGTGTCAGTGTACACTTCAGGAAGCATAGGGTCATTTGGGGAGGATAGGGTGCTCTTTTCTTGATACATCATGAGATCAATGGTTGTGATCCAGTACTCACAACATCCTGTGGCTGTAATGTCAGCCTGTGGGTTGGTGGGTTGGATGCCAAAGCTGACTTTGTTCTGAAGATCGACATTGTAGGGTTGGTACGCATTGCCCTCTTGGGTGGCAGAGAACCTTGTTTTTGAAGATCATTCAGGTGATTATCTGGTGCGGGCTGAGATAAGTTTGGCGCGGCGATATGCTCTTCAAACTTATTGAGGCTCTGCTTGAAGCTTTCATACGTGTTATGTAATTCTTCTGGCTCCCAGGTTGGATTCCACGAGACTTTCACAATCTCTTTTCTGAAAGTGGATACGGCTTTTCTTTTCATTTTGGTTCAGATTGATACAGGCAGGGCAGACCCATGAATCATTGGCATCAATAGCTTCCCTTTCAGTGGCGTTGCAGCAGCTTGTTTTAAGCAAGCATTGCCAGTGGTAGGTACGGTTGCAGACGTCACAGATGTACATGTCTCTAAAAGGTGGGGAGAGGTCTGGAGATCCAAGTCCTAGATGGTAGGAGCAAATTTCACAGCTTGCGCACTTAAATTGGCTCCGGGCAATAGTCTTACTCGATTTGGGCACTAGTCCAACTGATTTAAAGAGGGGTAGGGCCCATTTATCAATATTCATAGGGGCATATTTCTGTATTTGGAGTGTATCATCTCTGTCTCTTTTCTTGGGGGTGAAGAACCTCCAGTTATTTATGTGCTGGATATCCATATCATCACAGTAGAGTGTGTTGATGGCCTCTGTGGGTGTCATTGAAAAAACCTTATCCTTCTCGTAAGTCCAGAGTTCTTGTTAAATGTGCGTGGTGCGCAAGGGGGTCGTCAGGTTTAGGCTAGGAAGGTTACGGGGTATATCGAGGATCTCACATCTTCTTTTCCTTTGGGGTCTGCGCTGTGATGATGGTGCTGGGTGGTCTGCAATCTCAAAGGTTGGGTTGTTGTGTACCTAGTAAGTTATCGGGTTGGTGATATTGATATGATGAGTGGGAGGAGTGATAATTTGTGTGAATAACGCTTGTGTTGCATGGTGGTTGTGGCTAGCAATTTGTGAGCGTGTGGTGCGTTTGTTTGGCTGACTGTTTGTAGGTTGTTCACTGCGCTGAATTACTATTTGTGAGTTTAATGCAACAGTGTCTATGATTTGAGTCAGGGGCGTATGTTGCTGACTTTCTGTTTGGCTGCGTGTCCTCTATCTGGTACCGGGGAGGGTATCTTGTGTATGCCGTGCACGCTTTGCTTGTTGGTCTTGGGAGAGAGTGGCCAGTTGGTTAGTGAATGCAGGGTCAGAGAGGCAAGTAATAGCTGTAATTTGTGGCAGTGGTATTGGCAATGTGCTTATAGAGTTCTGGTTCCTTGTTGTTTGGTCGGATACCCTTTGTGAGTAGTGTTGTAAGCGCGGGGTTTCTGTTCGTGGTGAAGGTGGAGGCCCTTCCACCGTTGTGGCGAGGGAGTTTTGTGTTTGGGGAAGCTCAGTGCGGGATATGTTGCCATGTGCTGTGCGTTTCCTGGGTCGAGCATTGGATTCCGAACATTGGGGGATAATTTGTGATTATAGAGGAGGCAGGGGATGTTTGCGGCTCTAAGTTGGGTGTGTCAAAGACAGAGGATTGGTTGGGGTGTCCATTACTTGTTGATGGATCTGTGTGTGTAGGTGGTGGGCCTCTGATTAAGTTGTTTGTAATGGGATGCCTGTGGTGTGTTGCTGAGCGTGGCTGTGGTGGGGGTGTGCAAAGTTTGTTGGATTTGGGTGTTTGCGGGATTTGGGGGCACCTCTTCGTGAGCCGATTTGTTAATGTGTGTGTCTAGGAGACCTGTGAAGGAGGAGTTGTTTATTTTGCAGTTATTATGTAGGATAGACTGTTCTGGATTCCTTTATTGGAGTATTTGTGCAATGTATGTTGGGCTTATTAGCTCTTCAAAAATTTCCTGGCTCGGTTAAAATGCGGCTGAAGCGGTAGAAATATGGCTGAAATAACCTCAACCACTCAACTATAATTTCACTGCCTGCGTGACCTCAGCTCTCCATCTCTCCTTAAAATCCTCGGTTACTGAGCAAGCTGAGCCCTGCCTACTAAATTTTAAGCAACCCAATACATCTATGGGTTACTGCTGGCTTACCATTTAATATCCGTCAGACAAAACAGGCATCAGTTGAAGAGCGGGTGAAGCGGTTAAAATTAACCGCTGTTGAATTCAAAAATGTGGATTTCAGCCGAGCCTCGGAGGTCCTCAGTTAAAAATGAATTTCAACCGGGAGCGGTTGAATTCAACCAATCCAACTGCTCTTCAAATGTGCTTTGGTGAACGGGAATTGGCAGTTGATTTAAACCTTCAATGGCAGATTTCAACTGCTTTGTTTACACTAAAAATAACGGGAGAAAACACAAGCAGTTGCGAGCTTAAGAGCCCCATTTGCCAGATTGAACAACTGATACGCTTGATAATATTGATGAAGGGCTGGCTCACTGAGTAGGGACGTGGTGTGTGCACACACGAGAGAGGGCTTGCCTGAGCGCAATATCTTTACACGAACAGCAGTGCATTCCCTGTGAAAATGTGCTTTGCTGTGTGAGGTGTTTTTTTGAAGGCAAACAATGTGAAGTGCCTACTAACCTTATATCTGAATTCAATTCGCTCTTTATACCTGATTATTACAGTCTTGGCTAGGCAAGTGCTAGTTCAGAGTTCATCGAGCAGCAGGGCCCGCAGCAAAAGAGTGATGAATTAGACCATGATTTTCCAGACCCTCTCCGAGTCGTTGTGCATGTGCTGCTCCTCACACGTGAGCTTATTTTTAATGTTATTTGCCTCCCTCATTCTTGGTATCCTCAGCATGACAGATTCATGTTTTTTACGTGCCCAAAACTCACAGATGATTCCCCCTCTTCAATTTATTGCGATCGGTTGATCCTGGCAGATGCTTAATTGTTAACTGATTTTATTCGGTGCTGCAATGACACAAACGGCGTTGTGCCTTTTTTCCCTTTCCAGGGGTTTTTTCGTAGGTGCTACAAGTCTGGAGCTACAACAACAATTATCACAGTTTTTACACGTTTTATTTACGCAGCCTAGCAGTCGCACGTTTTGACTGATGGCTTTTTCTTTATATTTTGTGTGTGTGTGTGTGTGTGTGTGTGTGTGTGTGTGTGTGTGTGTGTGTGTGTGTGTGTGTGTGTGCGTGTGTGTGTGTGTGTGTGTGTGATTCAACCACAATTCAACCGCTTCAACCCCAAATTCCTACTGTGGTCTTTTGTCTGATGTGGTTCCTGATTGAGTAAGCTACTGTCGCTTACTGCCCCAGTCTTTAAATCAGTTTGGGTATTAAGAAGAAAAAAACGTTAACGATCATTTATCATTTAATATTCGACTTCCAGGTCGGATGGCTTACTATTCAATAATCAAGTCAGAGACAGTCTGGCAACGTTATTCAACATTTGCTGCCTCCGTCAGGACTTTACTAACCATAAATTATTTGATTGTGCACGCAGACAAGCAGACGCAGATGCAGGCTGTATCCACAACTATGCCCAGGAACAAAAGCACTCGTGTATCAAGTGGTGCGCTCAGAGCACCCCTTCAAGCAACCACGTTGTGGTTCAGCTCTTCACAATGCTTTATGTGCTTTAAAGCTGCTGCACCAACCGCATCCACAGCTGCAACACGGCATGGTTGACCTGCGTTGCTGACAACGGCACGAGCCACCTGCAAAGTGTGCAAAACAAGGATTCACTGTTGTTTGGCATGCAGAAACTTGTATATTACGCATTAACGACTAAGATCTTCAACCAATTAAGCACTCTTGCGATTGTTATAGGTCCCTATGAGGACTCCACACTTCATAACTACTGACATGCCAAAGCATATAAAACTTCTGGTGCTTCTGCCTGCAATCCTTGCTTGCCTGCAGAAAAACAGATGCTGCTGCAGGCAACCTCCTTTCCTCCAACTCCTCCGGACATGAATATATGCTCTACCCTCTTACATTTCCCAATCCACCTCCCTCCCTCTCTCACCTGAACATGCAGCACTTCCATTGGCCCCACAAGCCACCCCTCCGTGGCCTGAACCAGTGTATCGAGCAGCTGCTTGCTGCGTGCAAGGGCCTGTGGCTCAGCTCTTGGGCAAAGAGGCGGGTCAGATGGAGAGGGGGGCCCAGCAGGAGCGTGCATCTGACCATTGAACGGATGGGGTGCAACCTGCCCAGGACTCATATCACCTGCTCTCGCAGCACGCGAGCCCTGCTGCTCATTCCTCGCTGCTGCAGCTATTCCTACTGGCTCTACCCCTTGTTTCTGAGCTGGCAATTGCAAGTCACCACCAGCCTCTGTGCGCTGAAGTGCTGCTGAGCTCATATGCGTCTCACCCGAAAACTCCACCCTTTCACGGCCATGGCTAGGAAAGAGCACAGGCTGCTGCGTGGTCCCTGATGGGTTGATGTGCAAAGCAGTGGGGAGGGAGACAGCAGCGTCGTGCAGTAGGGCTCCATTAGAAGCCTGGGATGGCGAAGGATGGCCATGGACCCCCTCGGACAAGGGTAAGGGAGGCTCAGGCAGGAGCAGCTGGTTCTCCTCCTGCTGCTGCTGAGGCCCTGTGACATTGACAGCTTTGGCTCCCTCTCCTGCAATGCCCCTTTCTCCCTCTAAGTCCATCCCCCCTGGATGTCGTGAGGTGCCCCCCTCAATCTCTGGCGTGTCACGCTCGTTTTCCTGCTGCAAGATGTCCCCTGCTCCCCCATTGCTTCCCAGATGCGTGCGGCTGCTGCCCCCTTTGTTAGCTGCCTTAGGCGGCCGCAGTAGCTGTTTGCTGCGCCGCAGGATTTCCTCTGGGTTCTCAAACACCATGTGCTGCAAGTATGGAGTAAGCAGTTGGGGTGTGAGTGCAGGTGCGCATGTATTAACTATGAAGTTGCTTGATGCAAGTGCTATGCCGAACAGCACCATGACACGGCAGCAGAAAAGAGAGGGAGGCCTAATTTTTAATGCACACACAGTAGCGGCAGCAACAACAACAGCCCATCTGAACCACCCCCTAGGAGCTCTGGTTTGGTTTAAAAAAACCAAATGGTATCATTAAGAACTAGACCTGAGGAAGAGGCTGGCCACGCAGGCGGCTGCTGTGCCGCCCGTAGCCGCCAGCTGCATCTAGGACCACCTCGCCAGTGCTGGTGCGCATCACGCCACCTGTACTGCCTGCATCTCCACGCCGCCGTTGCTCTCCTGCACAAGAATGCATTTGCATGCTTCAGTCCTGTCATATGCCATATGCTACCGGCACGCACAAGTCTTGTCCTGTCTGTGATCCATGGTACAAAAGTACTGTCCTGTCTACAATCCATGGCGCTGCTGCTCCCTTAATTGGTGCAGATGCATTTCACAATTTGTGCTGTTGACGTTAGCGCATCAGCAGAACTTCGACCAAACGTGATGCATAAGCTGCTGTTTCGTGCACCAGTTAATACACGTGAATGCATTGGCACCACAGAACTTAGGCACACTTCTGTCATTGTTGAAAAAGTGTGTGGGGGAACCTCTCCTCACAAACAGCAGTCCGTAGCAAGAGGAAGTAGCGCCTTAATCTTGCCCTTCAAATTATGAGCATCAGGAAGCACACCTGCAGCCGCTGCTGCTGCCTCCATGGCCTCACGTGCCATGTCTTCAGGGGTTTGCATCCCAGGAGGGGGAGGTGCTGGCCCCCCCTTCAATGCAATAGTCTCACACACCTGCAAGTGTGGGTGGGCAACAAGGGTGTGAAGGTAAAAGTATCCTGTTGAAAGGTTGCAGAGAATTTCAGGACAATTGGTTCCAATATTGTTGTGGACAATAGGGTGGATCTGTTGCTATGGAGCGGCTCGGATGGGTTTTCGCTTTATGCTTTGCAGTAGACGGTGTACGAGCCAGCGTGATGCCTTGCTCAGATAAGTGAGCTAGAGGGCCAGCTATCAAAGATAGCGAGGTTAGATTTAATTTGGGCGAGCAGGATGCATGTATGGATTCAACTACTACCTGGTAACAACAAAAGATAATTTAAATCCTACATGCTTATCGTAGAGGTAAGGCACCTGCAGAAGCTGCAGTGGCAGCCGTTCTCTGAGTAAGCCTTCGGCCTCGTCATACAGGGCAGCAGCACGACTGACAAGGCGTGGTGGAGGCTGGACGGGGGGCTGCTGGCCCAGCATTGCTCCTGGCAGTGAGGCTAATGGGGGGGGAGAGCTGGGGGGCTTGTCGATCTGCTGCGCACTATGGCAAGCAGGAGCACCGTTGTTGGCGTGGGCAGCAGGATCCGTGCTAGTATTTGCTGTGGTTGGCATGGGCTCTGAGGGAGGTATAGAAGAGGGAGCAAGCATGGAGTGTGTAATTCCTCGGTGGTTGTGAGAGTCTGGAGCTGGAGGTGCCGGGGAAGGGGATGGGTACGTGATGTGGTGTTGCCTTTCTTGATGGTGTTGTTGTTGCTGCTGCTGCTGCTGCTGTTGTTGCCGCTGTTGTTGCTGCTGCAGCTCATCTATGGCAAAGTATTCCTTCCAGCCCTGCGCACGTCAAAGCTTAATGTTCAAGGCAACGAGACAGGAGAACATCGACGAAACACAAAGCATAAGTGGGCCTAGACAATATCAGCACGCCTGCTCTGAATAACGGTTGTCATCCATCAGCATGTGCAGTCATCGCTATTTGTTCCTTGCACTCTCTCCACTCTCTTCTCTCTCTCTCTCTCTCTCTCTCTCTCTCTCTCTCTCTCTCTCTCTCCTCTCTCTCTTGCCCCCCGTGAAAAGATACACAGTCGTAGAGAACTCCCTAGACCTACAAACTGCCCCTCACCTTCCCAATGAGGGCCACGTGCGTTAAGTATGCTGTTGCGGTGGAGTAGTGCCTGTTATCCACGTGTGCCAGTATGGTGGCTAGGTCGCAAGGGCAGCTCACAGTCTGCCAGTATTCGGGGTCTTCCTCAGGGTCGACTGCAAGGCAGGCAGGAAGGGTTGGTTCCGAGGGCAATGGGCCTTATGATTATGAATCTGCAATGGGCCTTACGTTATTGGATGTGCAATACAAATCAGAAATGGGCCTTATGAATATGAATGCGTCCAAAGAGCAAAGCAAAGCAAGCCTCTCTTTTTTGGTTGCCCCACCACTTTTAGAAAGCATGTAATTACAACCATGCCAGCAGCAGGAGCAGGCGCCTTTGCCCTCTGCTTACGAGGACAGGCCTTCTCAACAGAGACAGGCTTCAGCTCAGAATCGTGTTTTAAACGTGTACACTGTGCACACTAGTCAAGGACGATGGAAAATGAAATCAGGAAATAGTTGCTCTTCCTTCATCCTTTACCCCTTGCTCAGAACAGAAGGTCTTATAAGACAATTGTACCGCAGGAAATTCTGGTTGGACTGCGGTAGTATGAACACTCGCGGCAATGCAAACAGCACACCTGGCATGGCAAAGTCTCGCCAGCGCCGGTCGCCCAAGAGCCTGAGCGTGACATCACGTAGGCCCATGCGTAATGCACGCAGGGCAGCCTGGTCCGCCTCATACCGTTGGCGCATCTGTGGATATGGTATGTGTGGTGTCTGTGTGCTAATAAGTATGTAGGGAGGGTAGTGCTCGCTGACAATTCTTGAGCACTGTAGCAGACATGTGCACAAGGGCCGTATTGCAAAGGGGAAAGTCGGAATGGGCAAGTTCAAGAGCATCTGGTGCTGCTGGGAATAGGGGCATGAATTAACACAATTTCACAGATTGATTAAAAGATGGATTCTTCAGCCACTTCAGCCCTCCTGAACCTCTCCTTCCCTCACTTTCATCCACTCCTTCACAGATCAATCAAACAAATTTGATTCACAGCAGGCTTTGCCAAGCCTACTCCCCCTTCCCCTCCCAAACACACTTTCTTGTACACATACACACATGCACACACACACACAAACACGCGAATTGCCAAACCTCAAACCCCTAGTAAATTCACCAGCATCTCCTGCCGTGCTTCCTCCTCCTCCTGCCGTGCTGCCACAGCTGCCAAGTCCACAGCCAGGGGCTCATGACGAGTCCCACTACCGTCTGCCGCCCGCTCTCCTGAGTTGTCCCCTAACAGAAGAGAGAGGAGGGAGCACTCTACATTGTTACCTTTGTGTCAGTGTGGAGGTGGAAACCTGCAAGGTTCTTGCCTGAAGTATCATTTTGGGCTAAAAAGCACGCCATGCCGCGAAGCAACAAGATCGCGGAGCGGTATCGTGATGAAATGAGGAACGCAATTGCGCAAGCTCAGGGCCGCAGGAGTGGTTTTGGCACTCAGCAAAGGGAGAAATGAACGGAGCAAGACTAGTGGTAAGGCACGTACAAGTTTGAAAAAGTTACGTAAATGATACTTTATATAAAAAGGTTGAGAGAAACTCTTGGTTGATTAGCACAGGTGACGGCGGCCTCTAACTTTGCAACACTACAAGAACTGGAGGATTTGTATCGCAAATTGAAAAAAACCTTGCCGTTCCAAATGTGGGTGACCATAGGGATTGCCTACTCCTCGTGGACGGAGGTTCGAACAGAGAACAGAGCACACAAAAATGCGCAAGACTCGCAATAACCCGCTAAAATTGTAATAATTTGGCTGGCCTCGCAAAGCTCAGATACTCACAAATAAATCATGCTTATTGTTTGGGCATCTTGCAGTAGTTTGGACTCGTAACAAAGGAGTAGTACGGTGCTGCTAACATGCCAATTGTAAATGCTGAAACAATTGAAGGTTATGCTGGTGATACGTATCTATGCTGCTGGCATACTAAAACTTGCAACTATGCGCTTCAAATGCATTTTGGTATATAATCACAGTAACGGCCAGCCGTTCATGATAAAGCCATAAAGCCAGCTCATAGAACCAGACTAATAAGCACCAGTAAAAAAGTCACACCTGCACTTGAGGGCGGGAGAGGGGGCAGTGCCACCTCAAGGAGAAGGGGTTCCAGCATGGCAGCGCGCGCCGAAACAGGAGGGGACTCGTTGAGCTCCACCACTTGGCCACCGTCTGTTGGGCTGCAAAAGTTACACGGATGGTGACCCCGCTCATAGAGGCAATTTTCAAGAGGTGTAGTGGGCAACCAGCCAACTATACTCATGTCCATATGCCAAAGAGGAAAGCAAACAGTGCCAGAAAGGAGATCAACACTGCCTCTTTCAGCGCGCAACCTTGCAGGCCTCAAAATTAGTAGCATTACACTTGCCTATTGGACATCTGAATGGCGGCTTCTTCTCAACCCTCTTGAGATGAAACCGCCATAAAATTATTTGTGACAAGTATGTCTCACCCTTTACCCAGGCCCCAGCCACTGCTGCATTTGTATCACAACAGCTTTGTACCCAGTTACCCCCAACTCACCCAAAAAGACATCTTGGCTTCCTAACTCAAAATCAGCAACCGGTTTTAAAGGGCATGCATTTACTCGCACCAAATCTACTCACCTAAAACACCGAGTCCAGCAGTGCCAGACCTAGCAAGGTTTAGTCACGGCCACAATGCAGCAACTACCTGAACAGATCCAGCAGCTCCTGATCCAGCTCAGACGCCGCAGCATTGGCTGTGGCCACCAGCATCAGGGGCGAATCAGAGGGCAGGTCTTCCAGAAGCATGATGAGCACAGCTCGCAGGGAGGGGGGGGCGGTGGACCACCAAAGCTACAAGGAAGAGCAGCGTGAATGTTTTTATGTGTTTGCAAGTGTCTGTACAGGGATGTGGGATGTGTATGTGTGTGCGCATGTGTATGTGCTGGTGGTGCCTTCAGGGTGCACGTTTAAAGCTGCTCACGCATTTCTAGCATTAGTGATGCATCGTAGACGCATTGTGACAATCAAAAACGGAAACAAATAACAAGAGCAAACGCAAGCCCTGAGTTGTGAGATGTTGCAAACACAGGTGCAAAGATGGTGTGGGCTGTGCAGCAGGGCCTAAAACCACGCAAACACCTGCATCCACACACTTATGCCTGGCTGAGCTTGCAGCTCTGAATTTCGGACATAAAAGGGTATGAAGCTACCAAGCAAGAGCAGCTCTGCTACAGATGAACAACACGCATGCATCTTCGTACCTGGATGTGCGGTAAATACAGCACAGCTGGCGCGGCTCGGCGTGCCTCTACAACTACATGCACCAAGGCCTCCTCTAAGGATCTTGCCCCTGCATCCCCACACCAGAGAAGCCAGTTTCTGCTTGGGTTGCAAGTGCGGAGGCTCATACGCTCAGGGTGTGGAAGATGGATCAGCAAGGGAGCAGATACAAGCACAGCAAGGCAAGGTCGCCAAATGGCGCAGCAATGAAACCGCAGAATCTAGCCACCTTGCACATCTGTGCAGAGACATGTGCAGTTGACCCACACACAAACACAGCTACGCGTGTATGAACACAGCACATGTGTGCAGAGACATGTGCATCTGGCCCACACACAAACACAGCTACGCATGTACAAAACATCACGCATCTCACCTGGATCGGACAGCAGGGCTGGTAGCCCCACTCCATGCACAGGCAGGCCTTCCAAGGCTGACAGCAGGGCAGCTGCCAGTGACGTAGCACCTGCAGAAGCAGGCAGGTGCCGTAACATCTCGTTCAGGTTCAATGTTGAATTTAAACGAGGAGCCTGTCATGCAAGGTTATGTTCAATAGCCTAGCTCACATGTTGTGCACAAACATTAGTAAACATAACAAGCTTTCTGTGACAACTTGGAAATGCTTGGCTTCATTGCACTTTTGAACCAGGCCACAGGAGTATGCACAGACTGAAGCATGCCATGATTTGATTTGTGGAAAGCATAACTGTGAGCGCAGAGTTCTTGATAATTCCTTTCCGCCAGGATTAATAGCGAGAAGCCAGAGCCTCGTTGTTTAATGTACAGAGTGGGTGCGCGTTTGCAGCAATAACACTGAGAGAATGATGCGGCATTGTTGACAGGAAATTGAGCAATATAAGGTAAAATAAATAAATCATTGCCCAGGAATGACAACACTCTCAAGTTGCAGAAGCACACAAGCTAGGCACATACATACGCAATACGCAGCAAGCACGCATACACACTCAACCAGACCTGAGCCCTCGGGACCACACAGCAGCAGACGAGGCCGCCGGAGGCAATACCCCACAGCGTTGCGGCCCGGCAGCAGCAGGGATGTAGAAGCAGGGGGGACGTTGGCAGGCTGACAACTGCTGGGGGGTTGCAAAGCACCACTGCTTCCAGCTTCCTTCTACCATGTACGCACACAGACACACACAGATTCATTTAATGAAACGCTATGCTTGAAAATACAATTTCACAGAGGCAGACAGTTGTCAAGGTGTGCAAATCGACCATTGACTGGTGGCAGCATCAAGCACGTCCTGTACATGTACATACATGTGCCTGTACACACACACACACATACACAAGCACACAAACGCATATATGTACACACGAGACAGAAGCAGGTGACACAGATGCAAGGTGTCATAGCTGGATGTAGCAAATGAGGCCCGCCAGCCGCATTAATCGTAAAGTGAGGAAGCAGAATGAAAGGCAGCCAAGTTTGTGCCATTGCATTCTGTGTCAGTCGTTTCCTGCTTCATTTACCTCGTGATGGTGAGAAGCCTCAAAGCAGGCAGCAGCTGGCGGGAAGGTAGTGCGGAGGGAGGCAAGGAGGGCAGCCAGGGGAGGGCCCAAGCAGGGGAGGGTGACAGGAGAAAGGGGTTGCGCGTGAGCGGCGGCAGACCTTCAGTGTGTGCGTGTGAGTGCGTGTGAGTGTGAGTTTGTGTAGGTACTTGTGGGCATATAAGTGGCTGCATGTATATAAGCTCAATTCTTGTGTTCGTGCTTGCCCACGTTTGTCCAGATGCGCAATAGCAATAAGTGACCGTACCTAAACCTTTTGACATAACTCCACACCTTCACCTCCTCTGTCTGTTCTATTATGACACTACGACTGTATTGCAGCCTGATCCCTCTAATACTCTACATTCGTTTTGGATGTTCACCAACAACTGTAGATGCACATTGAGAGGCACCATTTTAGGGGTTGACCACACTGTTCAAAGCAGGACGTGGTGGCACATGGTGGCACACCAACAATTGAGTCAAAAACATTTATCCCCCAGATGCGCAAGCCGGTCCCTACCTCGATGCACATGAAGTTGGTGGCTACATTCAATAACCCTCTCAGTCCATTCCCAATGTATAATGAGACCTGCCACATCCCAAGCCTACCTAGCTTACGCACACACACGCAGCCCCCCCCACCTGTGCGACGACGGCGTGATCGAGGCTGCTGCAGCGTAGAAGTCCTGACGCTCGACATGAACGCTGGAAGGGTCCAGGACCAGCCGCTGGTCTGCCTCATAGATTTGGGGGTACCTGAAATGATGGTTTGGGGCGCCAAAGCTTGATGTTTGGGAAGCTTTCGACATTCTTGAGTATTCTCTGAATGCTTGAGGTGTTAATGAAAGGTAGAAAGCAGGATGTATGTAAGAACGTGCACCCGGCTCAACAATTTCCTTTTAGTCCCTCTACCTCCTGAATCCAATGCTGGATCAATAGCAAAGATACACAAATTGCCAAAAATTTGCACCATTGCCACCATGGGCGAAAAGCAGCATGTGATGAATATCCTCGACCAAAAGATCTTGGGAAACATCAACGTGACATCCACCTTTGAGATTAAGTGCTGTGAGGACACCAGACCCAACAACCAGCTGCACGCCACAAAGGTACAGCACAAAGATATCTGCATCGCTCTCAAGGAGAAATCATTACCCTCCACGCCATCCTCTTGGGTGTGGGTGGCACCCTCTACAACACTCGCATTTTGGAGCCTTTGAAGGACTTGGGTCTTATATTCTAAGAGACTTGATAAATTTGCTTCCAGGCTAATGATTTGCACTCTGTCAACTAGTACGCAGCTAAACTTGTCCATACCAGACGCGCTCTATTGAGTACTACTACAAACACTTTCATCAGGAGCTTGCTTCAGGCCAAGCCTGCAACCCACTTAATTCCCAATAATTTTTCATTTCTTGCTGTGTAGTCAAGTTTTACGACATTTGGTACAAAATAGCTCCTTCCCCTTAATTGACCTAGGGAGTGATTCTTCACTGTCCACGTTCTTCTTCTTTCTTTTCCTCTCTTGCTACTTTTTGTCCCTCTCCGTACCACAATACCGACATATATACTACCGCACACACAAGCACAAAAAGCACACGCACAATCCTTTTTCCTTACCGCCTCCGAAGCGCAGCCAGAGCTGCTTCAGCACACAACGCCTTCAAGTCTGCTCCACAGTAGCCTGCACAGATAACAGGTTTTCGTGTGCAGTGGACGAGCTCTTCAACAGGCATGTGCAAACTGAAAGGTCTACCTAGGCTCTTCTGCACGGCCATCCCATGCCTTTTTCAATTCCTTTCATCGCTACGGAATGTATTCCTATCCTATAGGCCTATATGTCACTCACACCTTGCTAAAACCGCAATTTTTTGTGTAGACAACACCAGTAAAAGTGTGACTAATCGTGTGTGTGTGTGTGTGTGTCAACAACGCTTTTAACAATGCAGGTACACCCTAATCTGTGTACCTGTGCAGTGTGCCGCCAGCTCCTGGCGCAGGCTAGGACTGGGTGGCTGGCTCCACTTGGCAGTGTGGATGTCCAAAATGGACCTGCGTGCCTGTGGGCATAGAGTGAGAGGCTGATTGGAAAGAGTGCGTGAATGGAGTGGTTGAGAGGATGGGCGGAAGTCGCATCATCCACGATTGTAAGTGCTTGTTGCACATAGAGCAGGAGGTGGTAAGGGCGTTGATAGAAGGGAAGTGTCCTGCAAACTCTGATTCTGGAGAGGCAGCTGACTTGTGCTGCACGACAGTGGGCACGGCAAACCTTTGCGTGCAAACGTAAATTGCACGCCAAGAGTTTTTCAACAGAAACAGGCAAACAAGAGCGATTTGTGCACCAAGCATCCTAAGGGTGTTGGGCCTCAACAGTACAAACACACGGACGTACTCACACCTTCACACACAGAATGTACATATGCCTGGAGATTGAATAGAGGGAAGAGGAGCCTTTCACATGAAGCACACACACAAACGGACACACACCTGAAGATTTGGCAAAGGAAACAAGAGCTCGCGGTCGAAGCGGCCTGGGCGACGCAAGGCCCCATCGATGGCATCAATTCGATTGGTGGCTCCAATTACGACCACCTGTATCGAAATTAAGACCCAGCGCAGGCAGGATACGGCAATGAGGCCCTCTCCCAAAGCACATCAGTTGGCTTATTGCCCAACTTTTGAGAAGAATCAGCAATTGTGATGAACTTTGAAATCTGAGATGCGTCCAGGTACAGGCACCTCAATACTTGCCCAAAAAAGATAGGTCTCGCTGGACAACATTTACCAGTGAGGAAGTTATATTCCTTTGCATTGTGAGATGGCGTTGGAATTATTTACAAGGACTCAACACAACTGCTAACAACCATTGTCCTCACGAACTGCCCAAGGGAAGAAGAAAAACAAAATAAAAAATCAGGCTAGGAAAGAAGAGCAGTTGTGAGGACCAAGGAAATGAAAAGATGAAGAAACAGAAAGAAAACACAGATAAAAAGCAAGAGCTGCTCTACAAGAACTGGAGTTCAGGTGTTACACACTGAACTCAGCAGTTCATAAGCTCATCATGTGTTAGAGACAAGCACCCTGAGAATTGGCAGATGCTCATCAACAAGTAGAGCATCCCTGAAAGTGGGCGACCATAGCCTCTTTCTGGGCCAGCCCTCCTTTTCAGTGTCAGGCAGTGAGGTTGTGAAGGATGCAGTCACTTTCTGGACTAAACACTCAAATAATATACAACCACGCCAATAACTTACAGCTGCCGTGTAGCCTACCTGCTCATGCATAAAGGCCTCCAACATCACCCTGACCTGTATACTTGCGTGATGATAAAAGGAGGGCTATTTTCGCCCTTCAATTCTAACATGAATTCATCTTCCTTTGTGTGTTTGGACAGAGTGTTTGTTCTGTTTGCACCTCAGTGACAGCTGTGTCTCACCTTTCCTCGTGCATCCAGGCCGTCCATGAGGGCAAGCAGCGTGGACACAATGGAGTTGTGGATTTGGTCCTGGCCGTGGAAAAAAGGGGATCACAGGACAACTTTAACGAGTCTTGAAAGTTGATCTTCATTATGCGTGCTTATAGTACTACCACGCAATACGTTACCACGTGTGTTACCACAAGTGGCACATCAGACTGGGTCGCGTGTATTCTTTGTTGACGACTCGATACTTTTGATACGTGTTGGGTGCTCATGGTAGCTTTCTCCTTCAACACATGCAGACATGACGCATCTATTTAACATGGAACGCTGTTTAAACGTTTGCTGGTACTCAGTAATTAGCGCGGCCACGTCCATCGTCATGATCATCATGCTAGCTGGACTTCTGCACAGTCACCTTGCCACTAAGCATGTTGAGGGCTACACCACAGCCTTCCTTACACAAATCCCCCATTGGCCCACCTGCTTGGACGATCGCACAGGAGCAAGGCCGTCGATTTCGTCAAAAAAGATGATGGAGGGGGCATGGCGTGCTGCCTCCTCAAACAGCAACCGCAGCTGGCGCTCTGCTTCACCCACCCTACGAATTTTGGGGTGTATGTATTGTGTTTGTATGTCTTTGTGTGTTCCTATGTTTGGACGTGTGTACACCACTTGTGTGGGTGTATAAGTGCCTATGTCTGTATGTCTGTGCGGATGAGTGCATGCTTTCACGGCTTCCCAACATACCGATGACAAATTGTCAGTGCCAGGCAGCAAAAATGGCATTAGAATACTCAGGCAGAGCTGGAGCAAGGCACTGCCTTTGCCCCACTGTCGGCGTCTGTTACGCACCACTTGCTCAGAATGTCCGCCCCTTTGCGCATGAAGAATGCCACCGGTTGACCCGCTCCCAAGGAAGCCTGAGCTGCGAGCGCTCGTGCCACTAGTGTCTTCCCTATGACGTTGTTGTTGTAGTTGTTGTTGTTGTAGTTGTAGTTGTATTGTTGTTGTTGTTGTAGTTGTAGTTGTTGTTGTTGTCGTTGTTGTTGTTGTTGTTGTTGGTGGTGGTGGTGGTGGTGGTGGTGGTGGTGTTGGTGGTGGCGGTGGCGGTGATGCTGGTGTGCGGTGTGGCTTACAAACGCAGGGATATGCACAACGAAATGAGAAACACAGGACACTCTCTGGTGCACAATTTTTTGTGCAGGCAAAAACATGCATGTCTGTTAGACCTCTGCACTCTGTGAAGATACAGGTATAGCAACCAGGCTAACTAAAAAGAGTGAGACGTGACACACATATTGCACATATTTGCGCACTATCACGTACTAACAACACACAACACATTTAAACGGTACGTACAACATCACGTATGTACACACACACCTCACAGACACACAAACTCACCTGTGCCTGGTGGGCCATAGAAGAGCACCCCTCTGGGAGGCTGCACCTTAAAGCGGTCAAACAGGTCCGGGTACAAGAGAGGGAGGAACACCATTTCCTGTGTATGTGTGCGTGCGCGTGTGTGTGAGCTTGTGTGTGTGCATGTGCATGTTCCTTTGAGAGCTTTTACGTTACTAAGTCACACTTTGGATGCTGACCAATCGTCTTGTACAGAGTTCCGCTCCTACCTAGTAAAGCACACATACCTTCAGGGCTCGCACGTAATGATTTAGGCCCCCGACTTGGTTGAAGTCAATGCTGGAATCAACCTGCAGCAAAGCAGAGATGTAGCGTTTTCAAAAATGCCTTGAAGAAAAAGAACTGTTGTATTCAGTGAGCAACACTTGAACCCAGTTCTTGGAGTGAAGAAAGTGATATCACTCTAACAATATCACTCTTGCTTTTCATTTGTGTAAAAATTTCCCATCATTTATTTCCAAGTCCTTACGACTTCTCTTCATTCTTAGTTGAGTTAAAACTTCCTGCCTTTTTTCTTCTAGTCTAAGCAGTTGTGAGGGCACGAGCTTCTCAGCAGTTGCAATCAGAACTTGTAAATAATCCACCGCCATCTCAACCTTGAAAATGAGAAAGATTTGTAAGTGCAGTAAGGTACATCAAAGAACGCTTTTGAATAAGCAGGAGCGGAGCTGAGTACCAGAGATCAGGTCGGACAACCAAACATGTCCGTACCCACTGAACAAGCTTGTCCTTGTCCTGAGCAGCGCTTAGTGGCAGTGATGAGCGATTTCGTCAGACACCATAACTCACACACACACGCACACACACGCACACACACATACACACACACAACTTAAGTCACAGGCACCAACTGCAGGTGTAGCACCCACCTCCAGCAGCAGACACACGCTGAGACACAACATCTCGCATCTCCCCTTGTCCGTACCTGTACTGGTGTGATCTCTGCGTTACCAGCCTTCTCTTTGCCCAAAATTGCGGGGCCACCTCCTCCCTCCCCCCCTCCAAACAGTCCTCCAACCCCCCAAGGCGGTTGTTGGCCCATACCTCCCGCTCGTAAAGCAGAGCCTGGCGGCTGCCCTCCCCCTGCAGTCAAGTGATTGAGCGATTGTGCGTATATTGGTGTGCATGCTTGTGTCGTGTGAGTGTGGATGTCACAGGTTTGTGATTGAGTGGCGTGTAATTGTGATCACCATGTTTGTGTGGGGGTTTAGTTATTGTGACATACATGCTTTTGTTTCGTCCACATCGCGAGCTTACAGTCAGAGACACGCATGGCAGAATCCGCACCAGCTGTGCCGCCCCTTGCACCAAAAGGTTGGGGCATGGGTGTAAGAGGCATAAAGGACTGCGAGGGCCAAGGCGGGGCCGGAGCATCGCCACCAAACAGTGTATTGCCCAAGCTCTGTGCGGGGAAATGGTGGTGGTGGTGGTGGTGGTGATTGATGATGACATACGTGTGTGTGCTTGTGTTATACGTCCACATGTGTTTTTGTCTGCAAAGGTGCAGCCATAGAGAGTGCCTCTTGAAGGAGCGGAGGAGGAGTTGCGTACAAAGCAAACAGGCCATGAGTTAGCGCCAGTGGGCGGTAACTATAAAACAGCCTGTGGAGTTCCTCAATTTAAACTTCAGACGTCTGAGTGTGTTGTGTGTTGGTGATCTGTGGGAAGACAAGTTTCCCTTACCACTCACTTACCCCCTGCTTAGCTGTACACGTCCCGGCGACAATTACAGGCCCATATTGGTCTGTAGCCTAACTAAGTCCTTTTGGGTAGGTCAAGGGAGTAGGAAGTAATGGTGTGAGGGTGGGAAGTAATGGTGTGAGGGTAGGAAGTTATGGTGTGAGGGTGGGAAGTAATGATGTGAGGGTGGGAAGCAATGGTGTGAGGGTGAGGAGTGGATGGAGGGAGGGA